>Ga0315909_10002898_pt1 | contig 21503 bp, 16 predicted proteins | sample LakEriMetagenome_11_FD_203527 | JGI IMG/M metagenome (GOLD analysis project Ga0315909, IMG submission 203527) | Freshwater fungal communities from buoy surface, Lake Erie, Ohio, United States - Buoy 2 MA125 | ecosystem: Environmental > Aquatic > Freshwater > Lake | place: USA: Lake Erie, Ohio... | reverse complement strand
CGACCAGTGTTGACCCGCATCGTCGGGATTCCCAGGGCATAACAAAGTTCGATCTGACCGATGGTCAATTCGATGTTTTGGCGACGGACCTGTGCATCAGGCGATACAAAGCCTTGGTGGGTCGACATCCCGTAGAGGGCCAATCCCGATCGGAGAGCTCGGCGTTTGATGTCCTGCAATGCGGCTCGGCTAAGCAACTCGGTCTGCGAAATCTGATAGAGCAAAATCTCCACTCCATCGAATCCCAACTCTCCGGCAAAATCGATGCACTTACCGACATCCTTGAACTCGTCGTTCTTGAACCGCCAAAGAGAGTAGGTCGAAAGGCCGATCGGCAGCGTGGTCCGGGCTCCGGCCGATGACTCGACGGGGCTAGCCCATAGACTCCCCGATAATGTCCCCGTGCAGCTTGCTGCCGATAGACCTAGAGTTCCCGTGAACATACCCGAAAGCATGCCGTTGAACTGCCGACGTTGCATGGATGTTTCTTTCATGACTTGTTGGTTTCTTGCAGAGCAGAAGGACTCGAGTGCATCGGATCGGAAGGATCGAAAGGGGCGTCTAGGAAATTGCGCAATAGTGCGATTCCGTTGGATTGGCTTTTCTCTGGATGGAACTGTGTGGCAAACAGATTGCCGACTTGCACCGCAGCGCAAAAGTCGATCCCATAGGTGCTCGTAAGCCAAACCGAATCGCTCGCTTTGGGTACTGCGTAGTAGCTGTGAACAAAGTAAAAATACGGCAAAGGCCCGAGCCCCTGAAGCATCGGATCCCACGCGCGCTGCGATGCGACTTGATTCCATCCCATGTGCGGAACCTTAAGTGGGCCATGCACAAGCGGATCGAAATGGAACTTGATGACTTGACCGGGAATGATTCCAAGCCCCTGATGTTCGCCACCCTCAAAACTCACGTCCAGAAGTAGTTGCAGTCCTAGACAGATTCCCAGGAAGGGCCGATCGGCTTGGATCCAATCCTGGATAAACGGGACCCAATCGCGGCGTCGAAGCTCATGGATCGCGTCGCGAAATGCACCTACCCCAGGCAGGACGATGTGGGTCGAAGACTCCAAGTCCCGGTAGTTTTCGCACACCACTGGAATGCCCCCGGCTCGCTCGATCCCCTTGGAAACACTTCGAAGGTTCCCCATCTGGTAATCGATGATCCCGACTTGAGGTGGCTGGTTCATCGCGTCAAGGCTTTCCTTTGGCTCGGAGTGCTACAGGCTCGGCGTGCTACAGACTGGGAATGATGTCATAATTCCCCCTTAGGTTGTACCTTTTATTGGGAAATTTTCCAGCTAAAAGCGATCCGAGCCAAGCCTCTGCGACCGCGAAAATCTAAGCCGCCGTGAATCGAACCTATCACAAACCAAGGGGATTCACATCCCGAAGACATGGCGAATTTGAGAATCAATTTGTTCGAACTTGTCTCGATTCGAGACAGTTAGTCTGAAAAATTGGCAGAAACCCCAAAGGGAGTTCGGCAAGCGTGACACTGCGTCGGAAAAAACCGCTTTTCAAAACGGAAGTTTTTACAACCAAGCCATGAAAAGAAGGCAAGAATCCGCCATGTCCGTTTCATTCTGCTGAAAAAACCGCCTCAAGACTAAAGTTTGGATTTTTGGTCCAGCACTTGCATCTACTACTTTTCGTCTCCTAAACGGTCGAATTGGCGAACCAAATCCTTCGCCATGGCGTCGAACGAATAGAGGGAGATCGTTTGGTTCCAACGCATGGAGCTTGTCCCGTTAAGCCAGCATCGCAAGAACGGTAAGGTTACCGAAACGAGCAATGTTCGCATGGCAGGAAGCGAGAACAAGATGAATAGCGATTACAAGATTGTTTTGATTCGTGAACTGAGGGATCAGCAGGTTCGTTTTACTCCGAGAAACAAACGGAGCGAGCAAGCCGACCGTGCTGAAAAACTTTTGACGGAATTGGATCCTTCGAAGGACTACCCGTTCGATTTCTTGTTCTATCGGGTCACGGAGGTTCGTCCCGACGCCCACTCGATGCGATTGATCAAAGGGGAGGACGCGGTCCATGACCTTCGTCTCTTCGTCGAAGACATCACCGACTCGATGAATCTGCGTCTCGAAGAAGCTTCCGAACCGGTCCACACCGTCGAAGATTTGAGCAAACGATTCAATGTTTCGACCAAGACCATTTCCCGATGGCGAGATCAAGGTTTGGTCTCTCGCCGATTCATCTCCGAGGGCCGCAAGCGGGTCGGGTTCCTGCACTCTAGCGTCGAACGGTTCGTCCATCAAAACAAACTCCGCGTCGAGCGAGGCGAACGTTTCAGCCAAATGTCCGATACCGAACGCGATGAGATCATTGACAGGGCTCGCCGACTGGCAAGCCAAGGTGACAACCTGACCGAAGTAATCCGTCAGGTTTCCCGCGATGTGCACCGAAGCGTCGAGACCATTCGATACACCATCAAGAATTTCGACAGGAAATATCCTTCCATGGCTGTTTTCCCCGAACAACGCGATACCCTCTCCGAAGAGGACAAACGCGCCCTCTACCAACAGCACCTCCGAGGCCTCTCGACGGTCATGTTGGCCAAACGGTACCGACGTACCCGCAGCAGCATCATCCGAATCCTCAACGAACAACGCGCCATGAGAATCCGGGAACTTGCTCTGGATTATGTCGCCAGCCCAGAGTTCGAAAACGACTCGGCAGTCGACGAGATTTTGGCAGATACACCCAACTCTGTCTCCCCTTCGCGCAAGTTGCGAGCACCCAGCGGACTGCCTGCCTATCTGGCTTCCCTGTACGAAGTTCCACTCCTGGAACCCCAGCAAGAAGTCCACTTGTTTCGCAAGATGAACTTTTTGAAGTACAAGGCGACCAAACTGATCGATAAACTCGACCCCAAGGCTCCTTCGGTAGCCCTGATGGATCAGATTGAAAAGCTTTACGAAGATGCACTGGGCGTGAAAAATAAAGTCGTCCAAGCCAACTTGCGACTGGTCGTTTCGATCGCCAAAAGGCACGTCGGACCTACCGGGGACCTATTCGGATTGATCAGCGATGGAAACGTCTCGCTCATGCGAGCCGTAGACAAATTCGATTACAACCGAGGGTTCAAGTTCAGCACCTACGCCCACTGGGCGATCCGCAAGAACTTTGCCCGCTCGATCCCAGATGAGTTCAAGCACCGCGAACGCTTCCGTACCAGCTCCGAAGAAATCTTCCAGAGCCGAGAAGACGTTCGCGCCGATCACCTGGCCATCGAAATCGATCAGCAATCCCGTGCCGATCAAATCGGTAAGATCCTCCACTCGCTCGACGAACGGGAACAGCAAATCATCGTCCTGCGGTTTGGACTCGGAAAAGGTGCCGAGCCTCGTACCCTCAAAGAGGTCGGCGAGGAACTAGGGGTCACCAAGGAGCGAATCCGCCAACTGGAACTCCGTGCCTTGGCCAAACTCCGCACCGCAGCGGAACGTGAAAAGATCGATTCGCCTGAGTAAAAGTAGAAGCCCTACCTTAGAAGAATGGATCCAAAAGGGTACTCAATCAGCATTCCACAGGCCCCAAAGCCAACGCTTTGGGGTCTGTGTTGAGCCTTTTCTCACGAGTCGATTTTCACACATCAACTCTTTTTGCAATGTTTTTGTGAAAGCGAAATTGATCTATCTGCGATTTCAAGTACCATTCACTCGCCCGATTCTTTTCCTTGCGAGACCTTTTTTCCAATCACGGGCCTTCTATGACGGTCGACCGAAACCAATCTTCCAGCCGATGTGGCTTTACCCTAGTCGAACTGCTCGTAGTCATCGCGATCATCGGGGTCCTGGTCGGATTGCTCCTGCCGGCCGTCCAAGCAGCCCGAGAAGCCGCTCGACGCGCCTCATGCATGAGTAACCAGCGCCAAATCGGACTGGCTCTGATGAATTACGAAAGCGCCAACCGACGACTGCCCAGCGGTTGGGTCGATTTCCGACAGACCAAGCTCCCGGGTTGGAGCTGGGCCCATGCCATCTTGCCATTCATGGAATCCAATGCGATCTACTCCGCGATCGATCTGCGATCCCCAATCGATGCACCAATCAACCAAGCCGCCTTGATCCAAGTTGTTCCCACCTTCATCTGCCCATCCGATATCGGAGGCAATACCTTCGAAATCGGTATGGAATCCGAAGAGGAGGAGGAAGAAGAGCACGAAGGTCATAACGTCGACGAAGGAAACAAACTCTTCCGAATCGCGAAATTCAATTACCCTGGCGTTTTTGGAACGCAGGAAATCGAAGAAGTCCCCTACGGCTCGAATGGCACCTTCTTCGGCAACTCACCTATCCGATTCAAAGACATCATCGACGGCCTGAGCAACACCATGATCGTCGCTGAACGATCCAGTCGACTCGGGGGCTCGGTTTGGCACGGCTGGATCTCCGAAGCCGCCGAACCCGGCGCTCGGTTCCTCGGAGTTGCCGACCATACCCCAAACAGCAAAATCGGACACTTCGAGGATTTCTCGAGCCAGCACGGACCCGGTATCCATATTGTCTTCGCCGACGGTTCCACCCGGCTGATCTCCGATACGATCGATCTGGGGATCTACCAAGCGATCACCACCCGCGCAGGGAGCGAGATCGTCAGCGGCCTGGAATAATCAACAGCCGATTGAAAAGCAAAGCCGCGCAGGCAGAAGAGAAGAATTAAACGCAAAGCCGCGCAGGCAGAAGAGAAGAATTAAACGCAAAGTCGCGCAGGCAGAAGAGAAGAATTAAACGCAAAGTCGCAAAGGCGCAAAGACGCAAGGAAGAAAAAAGAGAACGGCAAGGGACATTTTGGGGATCGAGTCCAGAGCCGGACGTAATCTTCAATCAATGACCGTCAGTACCCTTAGAGTTCTTGCACCTTACTCTTCCCCTCTCCTGCCTTTCCCTCTCCTGCCTTCCCTTTGCGACTTTGCGTTTATTTCTTCTCCTGCCTTCCCTTTGCGACTTTGCGACTTTGCGTCTTTGCGCCTTTGCGTTTATTTCTTCTCCTGCCTTCCCTTTGCGACTTTGCGCCTTTGCGTTTATTTCTTCTCCTGCCTTCCCTTTGCGACTTTGCGGCTTTGCGCCTTTGCGTTTATTTCCTCTTCTTCGCGATTTAATCTTTCACTCAATCGCCTCTTGGAGCCTTTGGACCATCTGCTCGGCGATCTTGGGATGGGAATCGACCAAGTTGGTTGTCTCACCCGGGTCTGCATCCAAATCGAACAATTGGTACTTCGGCAACTTCGTCGGCGTTAGCCTTAGTTCCAGGTTGCTTGCCCGTCCAGAATCCGATCGAATCAGCTTCCATCGCCCCTCTCGGTAGCCGAAACTGCCCGATTGTCCGTTATCCTGCACCACCAAGTGGCTCCGTCCCTTGGCAGAGGGATCCAGGAGTAACGTGCTCAGATCGATACTGTCACTGCAAGCGTTTTCGGGAACCACCGCACCGGCAAGGGCAGCGAGGGTTCGAGGGTAATCGACCGTACAGATCACTTCGTCGCTGACGCGCGGGGCGATTTTGGCAGGCCAACGTGCGATCATCGGAGTCCGGACTCCACCTTCAAAGACGTTGTATTTACCCCCTTTGAAAGGTCCATTTGGGTCATGGGCCCCGAGCGCCTCGATCGCGCGGTCCTCGTAACCGTCGTCGAGAACTGGACCATTATCACTGCACAACAACACCAACGTGTTTTCGTCGAGATTGCATTCCTTGAGCGTCTTGATCAATTCCCCCAAAGACCAATCCAATTCGACGATCGCATCTCCACGAGGACCGTGGGAAGTAGCGCCGGCGAATCGTTCGTGAACGATACGAGGGACATGGATCGCATGCGAACAGAAGTACAGAAAGAACGGACTTTCGCGATGATCTCGAATCCACTGATTCGCTTCTCGAACCCAGTGGTCCGAGAGATCCTCATCGCGAAATCGAGCTTGATGGCCCCCTGTATAGAATCCGATACGACTGACACCGTTATGGATCGTCGCGTTGTGTCCGTGCGACCAGTTCATTTTCAGTTGGTCCCGATGAGTGATTCCCGTGGGGTGATCCTCGCTGGGCTTGGTATCACCGACCCAGAGTGGATCTGCGAGATCGAGACCCAGGACCCGATCGTCATCGACAAAGACTTGGGGAACCCGGTCGTTGGTCGTAGGCATGAGCAAGCAGTGATCGAATCCAAAGTCCAATGGACCTGGCCGCAAGGTACCGTTCCAATCAGGACCTTTTGGGCCCCCGAGCCCAAGGTGCCATTTGCCGATGACTGCCGTCTTGTAGCCGGCGGATTTGAGCAAGCTAGCCACGGTCGTGGTTCCGGCCGGAATGATTGAGGGGCTGTTCGGGGGAGCCACACCGGTCCCCTTTTGTCGAAAGGCATAGCGACCCGTGAGCAGCGAGTAACGCGTTGGCGTGCAGGTCGAAGCCGAGCAATAGCCACTGGTAAATCGGATTCCCTCCGAGGCGAGTCGATCGATGTTGGGGGTTGGAATCGACTTGGCACCGTAGCTTCCAACGTCCCCATAGCCAAGATCATCGGCAAGGAACACGATGACATTGGGTCGAGGGGGATTCTCAAGCGACTTGGCCCGAGTCGGTTCCTCGCTGAGCGTCCGATCCGTCGATAGGCAAATCGTCAGGATTGCCACGAGTACGTGTACGAAAAAGTCTCGCTCGATTGTCTCAGTTCGCATAGCAATTCTCCAGTTGCTTGGCCGTGTTTCGCCGATAGGATCTCAGAAAGTTGACTGCTGATTCTCCCCCCCTTGCCCGACGAATCTAGCTTGTATGATACACCGAGGCTCCGGTTACGGGTCAATAGACCGTGGAGGCTTTACTCGCGCCGCCGTCCACCGCTTGGCAGCGGATGGCTACGAGTCGCAGCGGATGGTTCGTGGTAACCTGTGAGCCTAACCAACTTGGCCGTTTGGTACCGGCCAGGATCAGCCCAAGCCGACTGCGAATGCCACCGCGTATGCCTTGCAGTGGGAAATCGACACCTCAACTTTGGTAATCCCAAGCTCCTTGGCGATTTCCAACGCTCGGTTCCATAAAATCACCGAGGGTGCCCCAGAAGGCAAATTCACCACCTCGACATCTGTCCACTGGATTCCTCTGGACCAACCGGTACCTAAGACCTTCAAAACCGCCTCCTTGGCCGCCCAACGCCCTGCATAATGCAACTCAGACATCTTGCGGTCTTTGCAATAGGCGATCTCCCTGGCTGTAAATACACGGCTTAAAAACTCCTCGCCATGCTTGTGCTCCATTCCAGCGATCCGCTCGCACTCGATGATGTCGGTCCCTATCCCAAGTACCCCTCTAGCAGCCTTCGATTCTTGTTCTTCCATTAATTTATTCCTCGCCCCTTGCTGCTTGGATCCCCGATGGAAGCATCGCCAGCAATTGCCTCTGCGATAGTATCGTCAACGATTGGCCCTCGGAACGCCGGTCCTGGATGTCCCGCTCTCGACGGGCTGTCATCCCCGCAAGAGCTTGGGCAAATCCCGCCAAGCTCGCTGTTGGGTCCGGTTTGCTATCGGTCTCCTGAAGGTTCCCTTGAATCACATAATGGGTCTGCAAATTGATGTCCGTTTGCACTATGGCACCCAACTGACTTAAAAATGCTGCCGAATCCTCTCGGTCCAAACCCAAAAGAGTGCCTACCAAAACCAAGTGCTTGCCATGCATTGGTAAATCCCCTTTGCATTGTGCCAAGATTTCGTCGGCAATCCGACGCCCCCGACGCATAGGGTCCGTTTCCAAAGGTCCACCGTCGCGTCGAAATCGCCGCGGCTCGACCCTGGTCGGACTCTCTTCGACGTTCTCGATGCGAGAGCGACGGACGGTCCTTGGGTGCCGGACCCGATCGCTCCAGACCCGACCTCGAACCAATCCGAATTGTTCCTCGAGTTGCTCAATACTCCTAGCCCCGGAATTCGTGGCCGCTTGGATCAGGATCGCTGCAGAGGCCTTGGCGTCCTCGAGCGCATCGTGATGCTTAAACTCGATGGCCAAATGCTCTGCCATCGATGCGAGCGAATGCGATCGCAATTGAGGCCATGCTCGCTTGGCTAACAATCGCGTGCACAGCACGTCCATCGGTGGAATCGCCAGTTCGTAGTGCATACAAGTCGACATGAGCACGTTGGCATCAAAACCAGCGTTGTGCGCAACGAGTACCGAGCCGTCCAACCACTCGTAGACCTCCGACCAAATCGCGTCCCAAGTCGGCGCATCGAGGACATCGCTCGCACATATTCCGTGCACGGCGACACAGCGGGGCGAGAAGTACAATCGGCCTGGACGAATCATCCATTTCTTCTGCCGCACGATTCGCCAAGGCTCGAGGATCGCGATCCCCAATTGGCAGGCCGAATCGGCCTGATGGTTGGCGGTCTCAAAATCCAATACGGCGATCGTTTGCATCCACAGCCCCTTACACTGCCGCGCGGCAAGCCGGGAACAATCGGGCCTGCCGCTCGGCCGATAGCTTACCGGCATACTCGGAGACCTCGTAAGCCTCGACAAGTCTGGGGCTCGGACCCCATTGGCTGTTCCAAAATTTCGGTGTCCTTGCAGCAGTCCTCTGGAGGAAGAACTCCTTGAGCCACACGTTCCAGTCCTCTGGATCACTTGGGGCTGGTCCAAGTCGCTCGATCCATGGAATCCACTCAGCGAACTGGGATCGATGGCATTGGAGCATCCGCAGGATCCCCTCGAGGTGGTCGGTCGCATCGAGAGTAAAGTCCGCGCGGAATGGCGAAGGCCTTGTGAATAGATCGACCATGTAAGCCACGACAGGTTCGCGACGAGGGACCTGGTAGCCAGGAGCGACCTTCGGGACCATCACCATGTACGAGGCGTCCTGGACGGCTTGACCGACGGCCCGATGGTCTGGATGGTAATCCCAAGGCCTATGGGTCAGGACCAAATCGGGTTGAAAGTCCCGGATTTGGCGGATGATCGCTTCGCGGACTGCAAGGCTAGGCTCTAGATAACCGTCAGGAAAATCCCAACAGTCGTAACGACATCCAAGCACCGAACCGGCCCGTTGCGCTTCAATCCTGCGCCGAGCGACCAACGCATCGGAACTCATTTCGTGATGCCCTGATTGCCCATTGGTCACGCTTACAAGCTGGATTTGGGCCCCGTGCTTTCGGTGCTCATGAAGTAACCCACCGGCGAAAAACTCCGCATCGTCGGGATGAGCTCCCAAGACCAGGACGCGGCAGGCCTCTTCGAGAGCATTCGTGTTGGATGCATCGTGCATAAAAAATCAATCTCAGTCGGTTTGCTTTATTTCAAGGGAGTATCGAGTCGAGCCCAGTACGGGTGCTGCCGGTCAGCCCGTCCGAGCACATCCTCGAGAATCACTTGGGTCGAACCATTGATATCGTATCGCCGCGTTGTTCCCTTGGCATCAATCGTAATCTTCTTGCTGAAATCCACCATGTCTGGATTGAGCCAAATGCTGTACTCTTTAGCCGCCGCCTTCTGAATCCTCACCGAATTGTTCTCTCTGTTCAAGGACGCTTCGATCTCGTACTCGTCCCATTTGTCAGGCTCGAGCAGGGGATGTACAAGCTTCTCGGGATTCAACTGAGTTGTCTCGAACCACCAGAAGTAACGGTCCCCAGCCCGGCTGGTGACCACGTTGAAACGATCGGGGGCAACGTTCCTTCGCCGAGTTGGTACCTGCATCCAATCGACGATCCTCGGAAGCTCCTCCTGGAAGTGATCGTGCCCGCGACCGGTATAGAGCGTGATCATTGTGTCGACCTTGCGATCATCGAGCATGTTGTCCCAAGTCGATGCGTTCAAGTACATCGGGTTCTCGCCATCGAATTGTCCGTTGACAAAGTAGGTCGGCACATACTTGGAGTTGGGCCAATATTGGATCACGTATTTCTTTGCGATCCCGCCGATGATGATCGCCCCTGCCCACATATCTGGATGTGCAAGCGCCAGGTCCCAAGCGGCATCGGCACCCATGAAATGGCCGGCGACAAAGATGCGATCCGAGTCGATGTTGAACCGCCGCATCGCGTCGCGAAGAGGCCTGAGTATCCGCTGATGCTCGTTCTCAGTGTAGTTGTACATCGGCTGCTTCGGCTCATTCCATTCCGGCGATATTACGATATAGCCATTGCGCGAAGTATCCCCAAAACACCTCAATTGCGAATCGTAACGGTTCAACGAGGTCCACCAGTCGAGCGAATCGTAAAAGGGTAGCTCTTCGCTGGGCAGAGCCAGCACACAGGGGTATTTCCGATAGGGGTTGTACTCGGGGGGCAACTGAACCATGTATCGGACCATACTTCCACCGAGCTCCCGGCTGGTCGGAACTTCCAGCAGGAACCGACCAGGCACCGATCGCTCAATCAACGACTGGGGGTCCTCTGAGCTGGGAACCTGAAGTTTGACCTCCAAGGTCGCCTCGGTCTGGACCGCAGGGGGCATGTTTTCAAGAATCCTTGAGACATAGCGCGGTGTACCTGATTCCAGCTTCATGATCCCTTGGATCAACGCGTCATTCTTCCGCTTTGCTCCGAGCAGCTCGGAAATCATCCTTCGAGCGATATACCCGGATCGGACCACCGAGAGGTTTCGCTCTGCGAGCCCCGCTCCATATAGCCAGCCGGAAAAGCCTAGGGCAATCCGTTGGTCGGGGGTCAAGGTCGGATCGGTCCTCAAGTTGGTGTAGTCGGCAAAACGGACTCGCGTATCCTCGGTCAAATGCTTGGATATCTCTTCGAGTACCGGTTCGAATTCTTGTTGAACCGACGGATCGGTTCCCTTGGACAAATCCTCTCGCAAAGAATCGAGGATCTGCGAGCACTCTTTTTTGACCGTGGCGATTGCCTCGATCCTGCGCTCGATCTTCAATTGCGTTTCGACCGAAAGGGTGTTGGCCTCAAAGCCGCGCAGGATTTGTTCGGCCTGCATATACTGTCCAGCGTTTTGCGAGATCAATGCTGCGTCGAACATTTGCTCAGCCAATAACTGGTCGATCCGTTTGATCTCGGACCGACTGGTTTGAAGCTCTGGGAATCGTTGGATGGCTTGCACCAACATCTCACGAGCCTCGACATACCGCTTGGCGGCTAAGTACACACTGACGATGTCGAGCCAGTCCTGGGCACGATTCGGATCGGCATTGCGAAGCAGCACTTCTCGAAGTTGTGCTGGCGGTATCGCCGACATCGCGACTCTCATATCCCAAGTGATCGAGGTCTGAAGGGTATCTCCCCTGAGCCCTTGGATTCGGACGTACTGAGGAGAGACCTCGGTAATCCCCTGGACGATTTGCTTGTTGGGGGACTGAAACATATAGATCCGTCGACCAAAGGGGTCGAAAGGAGTCGCGCTAAATGCATTTCCGAGCCCTCCTTGAATGACCAAGTCGGTTTTGCTCACATCGCTCTGATTGACCTTGATCGAGATCTTGAAAGGCTCTGGCGTTTCGATCGGTTCGCGGGCGACGCGCTTGCTGCTGACGTAGGTCATCCTCAGGCCATCGTCGATCTCGGCGATCCGGACGGCCGCCTGGGTCTCGTTGCTGCCTGCGAACCCTTTCTTATCCAAACGGGCTTGGGCCCTGAGGATTCCAGGCCCGATAGCCAAGCCGTTATCGAGGATCAGCGTCTGTTGCTGAGCAATCGATCGATCGACCCAGGACCCAACAAGAATCATCGCGACCAGGCAGATCCAATGCCGCTGAGGCCAAGAGTCGTTTCTCATGATCTCTCTGCCTTCTTGGTTCGCGTCTCGACCTGTTCGCGGTTTGGGGCCTACTCAAGACGAAGCTACCGACCGCCGAAGTATTTCTTGAGGGTTTCCGAAGCAGCATCCTTGGTGTTTTTGGTTGTAGGTCCTGTCGACGGCTTAGGAAGCTTCATCGGAGGTTTTTTCTCGGGACGTTTGGACTTGCCCGCAGTCCCTTCGGAATCGGTGCCCGATCCGCTGTCGCCGAGCGAGGCGCCGCTCTCAGGATCTACTTCTGTCATCTCAGGGAGGATCTCTGAGTCCAAATGGGTCGTCTCATCCATCTGAAACTTACGGGTGTCCGGTTCGGCATCCACGACGCGACGGTCGACTTGGTCGGCTTCGAGCAACCATGAACTGATGTCGAAACTCTCTCTGGAATCAGTCAGCTTGGACTCTGCCTGTTCGACGATGCGCTCTGCAACCTCTTGGGCTGTGTGGACCTCAGGCTTCTTGGCGCTGGCGATTCCGATTTCGATAAGCACCTCAAACTCCAATTGACCGACACGGATGTGGTCTCCTGACTTGAGGATTTTAGCCTTCTCGTGCGACAACTGCTTGTCGTTAACGAAAGTCCCGTTGCGACTTTTGAGATCCAGGAGCAATAAACGACCTTCCTTTTGAACCAACGCGCAGTGCCGACGGCTTACCGACTCACTTTTAGGACGGAGCTGGCAATCGTCCCCGCGTCCGATGAAGAATTTCTCCTCCTTGATCGGAATCAATTTCCCCTCATGGTTTCCAGAAAGAACCTTGAGCGAAATCTTCATAAGCTTCCTCGCGTACGTAGAAGAGAGGCCGTCCACACTTTTTGTCAACCGGGCATTTGCCTAAATTCTAACCGATCGCTCACGCAGATTCAATCGGAAACTACCCTCTTGCAAACGCCATAACCCACCAATTGCCAAGAATACTCGCTGTTGAAACCAATCCTCCCAAAGGGATTTACCCTCACCCCCCCCCATTGGCGTGGCCCTGCCCCCGAGATCCTCGACACCCAAGAGACTTCGATACTCCAAGGATTTTTCGATTAAGAAGCTCCCATGCTGCAACAATCCAGTCTTGACCCGCCGTTGAGCGCTGCCGAGCACCTTGTGGTCTTGGCCCTGATCCCCCCCTAGGACCACATCCACAGGCGTGCGCCGATGGAAACAAAGGAAAGGCTCGTTGGGCTTCGAGACGGTTTTGGGCGAACATGTGCACGACTCCGACAACTTTGCATCCAAGCCCAGTGCCCTTAAACCCTCGACGACCCCTTGGTGCACGGCTCGGTATAAAAGCTCGCTGTGCCCTTTGGACGAGGCCAGGGGCTCTGTACCACTCGGAACGATGATGCTGTAGGTCAACTCTCGATCGTGAAGAATCGCCCCACCACCAGTCTTGCGTTGGACCCAAGCCAACGCCCTCAGGCTCGGATGTTCCCTGGTGTCCTCGGCTTGCCCAAGTTGCTCGATGCGTTGGAAATGACCGAGCGACAAGGTGGGCTTTGACCAAGAGTAAAATCGGACGGCAAGCAAGGGCCCATCCGAAACGCTTAACCACTCACGCAAACGATCGCGCTGGGGTACATCCTCGGCCACGAGCCAATCTAAATCGCCAGACCCTAAGCCGTTGAGCAACCGCTCATCGATAGCCATGTTCTCCTGGCCCAAGCGAGCAGAATCTTCCAAGACGAGCATCCGCAGGTGTGTGCTCATCGATTCAAACCCTCTGATGTTGGACCACCGCTCTGCGCGTCAACCATTCTGCGCCAGGAGCTTTTGATAAGCCGCAAAGTCGAGCAATCCATCGAGTTGACTCGGATCGCTCATCTTGACTTTGATCAGCCATCCCTCGACGTAAGGATCGGAGTTCAAGGTCTCCAAGCGGTCGACGATGCCATCATGAATCTCGACGATCTGACCTGCGATCGGACTGTACATGGGACTGACGGCCTTAACGCTCTCGACCTCTCCGAACTCCTGACCAGCCTCGACCTGCTGGCCTACCCTGGGCAAGGCCATGTAGACCAAATCATTGAGTTCCGCGACTGCAAAGGCAGAAATCCCAATCGTCGCAATCCCGCTGCCATCCTGCGGCGCGTAGACCCACTCGTGGGATGGCAGGTACTTTAAGTTTTCTGGTTGAAGTGTCATCGACTCGCTACCCCCTGTGGAAAATGATCTGTCCGAAAGCAGAAATCTAAACGGTATTGGCCCGCTTGTAAAACGGCAATTCCTGGACCCATGCCCGAGAGGTCGAGCCCCGGATGTCGACTTGGATCTCGGCTCCTGGGATCGCCGCGTGGCGGCTAAGGTAGGCCATCGCGATCGGTTTTTGAAGCGTCGGAGAGAAGCTCCCACTCGTCACCGTCCCAATCGAATTGCCCGCCATATCGAAGCAAGCCGATTGCTCCCTGGCCGCTCGACGACCCTCAAGTACCAATCCCACGCGTTTGACCGCAAGCTCCTCCTTGGATCGCTCGGCCAGGACGTCCCGACCGACAAAGTTCCGGTCTTTGATTTGGCAAGCAAAGCCTAATCCGGCCATGTAAGGGTCGATATTCTCTTCGAGCTCATGGCCATAAAGGGGCATGCCGGCCTCGAGCCTTAAAGTGTCCCGAGCCCCGAGCCCCACCGGGGATACCCCAAAGGACCGGCCAGCCATGAGCAAATTCTCCCAAACCCGAGTCGCATCCTCGGCCCTTACAATCAACTCGAATCCATCCTCTCCGGTATAGCCCGTCCGCGAGACAATGCAAGGCTTGGACATCTGCTCGGTCACCCTGGCCCGATAGTATCCGAGCCCCAAGACGCTTGCAGGAAAAAGCTTCCCACAAACTTCGATCGACTTGGGACCCTGGATGGCAATCATCGCAGTCGACTCAGTCACGTCGTGGAACTCCACATCCGGATAGTCCGCCAAATGGGGTGCCAGCCATCGCACGATCTTGGCCTTGTTGCTGGCATTGACCACCAACAAAAAGTAAATCTTCCCACTTGGACTCTCCAAACAACTGACCAAGACGTCATCGAGGATCCCACCAGACTCGTTGCATACCAAAGAGTAACGGACCTGACCGGGCTGCATGTCAAGCACACGCCGTGTGAGGACTTGCTCGAGCAACTGATCGGCTCTGGGTCCGTCAAAACGCAACCGGCCCATGTGCGATATATCGAAAACCCCCGCCGCTTGCCTGGTCGCAAGGTGCTCTGCGACGATCCCTGTGTATTGGATCGGCATCTGATACCCTGCAAACGATGCCATCCTGGCCCCGTTTTGAACATGCCAATCGCTCAGCGCTGTTTTGTGTTCTTGTGTTTCCATATACCTACGTCTAAAAAATCTTCCGCTAAAACCTTCGAATAGAAATAATGACGGGCGATCAAAGATCGCTCATGAGCATAGGCACTTGCCAAGCTCCCCTCTAGGGCTCGGGCTAGTGCTTGAGGTGCTCGATGAGAAACTCCTGCGAATTGGCGAACTCCGATTCCTTGCTCCCAGGGAATACCAAATCGCAACGGACCCCTTGAGCCAGGCAAGCCTTGCGGAACTCTATCCCATACATCGCCGAATGGGTCGGATCGGGCTCGCTCCCGCCATACTCAGGCTTGGTCTTTTGATTCGGATACTCCAAGAACAAGGGCGGATCGTCCTTGGTCACCAACTCAATCGGCGAATATTCGCGAATCCACGGCAAGACCTTTTCGCGATTCTTCAGCAGCAACTCGAACTCCTGCTCGCGTGAGCGGCCCTGGGCTGAATACCCAAACGCATGCCCCCCATAAATGCTGTTGCTGATCCACGCGCGCAACTGGACTGGATCTAACGACGTCTGCGCCCCTGAGACGGCCGCGCAAGCCAATCGAGTCGACTCACGAGCCACCGGATCGCTGCTGCTCGGATCGGCCATGTCGTCATGCAATGCCAACCACAAGGAGGTACAAGCTCCCGCCGAACTCCCCGTCGCTCCAATACGATTCGGATCGATGTTCCATTCCTTGGCCTTCGATCGAAGTGTCTGTAAGGCCCGCGCCGCATCCATCAAAGGAGCCTTGACCGGAGGCTCAACTCCCTGCTCCATCGCTTGCTGAATCAACCGATAATTGATCGCCGCAACCGATATCCCCTCCTGCAAATACCTCTTGATCGGATTGTTCCCGTAACCCGTTTTGTCCCCGTTCTTCCACCCCCCGCCATGGATCAATACGACCACCGGCGTCGGACGATCCGACGCCGCCTTCCAAAAGTCCATGCGCTGCCTAGGCGATTGGCTCCCGTAGACATAGTCGCTGACGGTAGGCTCAGGTCGCTCGGGAGCCTTCTTGGGCTTCTCCTGCACTTTGGCTTTAGGCAGCGGATCGAGCGACGTTACCTGCAAATCGTCAAACTCATTCTGGTCGTCAAAGGATCCGATCCCAAGCCGCCCTACACCAAAGGTCTTGTCGGTCGCTTGCATCAGCGGCCGCTCCATGTCGTCAAAGTAAACTTGGATCAATCCGCTCTCCAACCTGCGAACCAATTTGACACGGTGCCATGAATCGTCCCATGGCACCGCGTTTTTGTTCTCGGTCAACGGACGACGCGGCTGACCATTGACAATCATGATCTGACCGCTGGCCGGATCAGGCTTGGCCCCAAGATGCACATAGTAAAAATGCTCGGGATCCTGGTAACCAAAGAACACACAGCAGTCCCTATGGTTGCCCGTGTCGAGCGTGCTTCGGACCCGAAACGTGATCGATACATCCCCAACCGAAACCCCCTTGATCAACGCGATGTTGTGCGGACTGCGCACCTTGGGCTGATAATCGCTGACTCGCTTGTTGAGCCCAAACGTAGGATTCCCATCCTTGTGGAATATCTCCCAAGACCCCTCGTCGGTTGTCTCCCAACGCCCAGGCCCCTGAGAGAAGTCCTCTTGAAAGACCACGCTCCGCATCGCCGACACCTCGGGGGCCTCCTGCCCAATCACCGACTTCGAGCCTCCCGCGCTCCCAACCCAAAGCCCGAACCCTACCGCAACCAAACTTCGAAATGGCTTAGCAAACGAATATTGCATTTTCGTAATCCTTGATATGAGGCTCGCAGCAGGTTTTCGACATAGGACAGACAGCTTCGCGCAGGAACTTTCACCTTACGGATCCAGGCCCATAAATTATACTGGATGATTCGACCCTCGGGGCCAATTCAAGCCTCGAATCGAATCTCTCATCCGAACCCATAGTCGACCTCCGACGTTTCTCATGTGACGAAATGAATCTGCCGAACTCCTACGCTTTTGCTCGCATGGTCGCCCAAGGCGACCTTAAGACAATTCATTCCGGACTGCGTCGTCTTCAACGCGGGCAATGGATCGTATGCCGCTCGGACTTCGGTCTCGAATTAGCCCAAATCCTCTCGGATACCCAAGAACCCTCCGAATCGACACTCGACTCGGTCTGGACCCAACATCCAACGGCAAATTGGGTCCGCGATGCGAATACCCAAGATCATTGGCTCTGGGAGAAACTCCAATCCCTAAACCATGATGCCGTCGGGGTCTGTCAAGCATTCCTCAAGGACCATCATTCTCAGGATACCCTGCTCGAAATATCTACGAGCATCGACGGAAAGTCCGTCGCCTTCGAATTCCTCGGTGATCCCTCAGAAGAAACCAACAGTAAACTCAACGAACTCTCCGAGATCTACCAAGCCTTCATTCGCAATTCAGAAATCTACAAGCAGATCGAAACGGGCTGCGGACCCGATTGCGGTTCTGGATCAGGCTCCGCCTGCGGATCGAGTCCCGACGGCAAAACTGCCTGCAGTTCCTGCTCGATCGCCAAACGCTGCAAGCCCTCTAAATAATCCAGCCACAGCCCATCGCGCGACTTCCCAAGAACACTGCTGCCAACTGGCCAGGCGAAACCCCAAAGACATCCTCGAGGAAATCCACCTCAAAGCCTCCTTGCTCGTCCCGAGTCACCCAAGCTTCATTTGGGGCCGAATTGTAACGAAATTGAACCTGCGAGCGCGTCGGCTCACCGACAGGAAAATCCCCAAGCCAGTTGCCTTTGATCCCCTTGAGCCTTCGGCAAGCGAGCTCCTCGTGCGGACCGATAACCACCCGACGTGTCATCCGATCCACCGCGGTGACATAGTACGGCGTGCCCATCGCAACCCCGAGTCCCTTGCGCTGCCCAATCGTAAAGCCCTCGATCCCGGGGTGATGACCCACGACCTTGCCATCCGAGGTGACGATCTCGCCAGATGTGTCTAGCGAACTTTTGTTCCTGACAAACTCTGCATGCTTACCGCTGGTTACAAAACATATCTCCTGCGAATCCTTCTTGTCGGCCACTCTCAATCCCATCTCGACGGCTCGCTGGCGTATCTGGGACTTGTGGAATCCACCGACCGGCAAAAGCATCCGTGGCAATAAATGACGCTTGATCCCTGTGAGCACATAAGCTTGATCTTTGTCATCGTCCAACCCACGATGCAGCTCCCACTCAGGCTCTGCGGATCGGATGTCACCCGTGCCATGGGTATCTGGACAGACCATCCTGGCATAATGCCCTGTGGCGACATAGTAAGCATCGACCGCGTCGGCATAATCGAACAATCGCCCAAACTTAATCCAGTTGTTGCACTGCACGCAAGGGTTCGGCGTGCGACCCTGCTGGTACTCGTCGACAAAGTAGTCGACGATCTGCTTGAACTCCGACTCCAGATCCAAAGCGTAAAAAGGAATCGACAGCTTGTCGGCCACCCGCCTTGCATCGGCCGCGTCGCTTGCGCTGCAACAGCCCTGCTTGTGATCGAGCCGACCCTCCAAGATCGGTAACAAAGGGTTTGGCTTGCCATCCCCTAACTCACAAGCTTGACTCGACTGCTCGCCATGCCGCATAAATACGCCGACGACCTCGTAGCCTTGCTCAAGGAGCAACCCTGCAGCGACGCTAGAATCGACTCCTCCACTCATCGCCAAAACCACCCGACGCTGCGACATATCGCTTCCTGTCCTTGCTCCAATGCTCAGTCCGACCCGTCCCTACTTCATCAATTCCTGCTTCAAAAAGGTATACGCAAGAGCCTGCATGAATGCCGACTGCTTGTTGTTGGCTGCCCCTCCGTGCCCCCCCTCAATGTTCTCGTAATACCAAACCGAATGCCCCTGCGATTCCATCTTGGCCATCATCTTACGCGCATGACCCGGATGCACGCGATCGTCGCGTGTCGAGGTGGTAAATAGCACCTTCGGATAAGCAACCGAGGGCTGGACATTTTGATAAGGCGAGAACTTGCGTATGTAAGCCCATTGATCGGGATAATCGGGATTCCCATACTCAGCCATCCAGGATGCACCCGCCAAGAGCTTGTTGTAACGCTTCATGTCCAACAACGGGACCTGGCAGACTCCAGCTTCAAATAACTCTGGATAAAGCGTGATCATGTTCCCGACGAGCAACCCACCATTGGATCCACCTTGAATCCCAAGCCGCTGCTTGCTTGTGACCCCGCGTGCGACCAAGTCCTTGGCTACCGCAGCAAAATCCTCATAAGCCCTCAAGCGATTCTCCTTGAGCGCCGCTTGATGCCACCTCGGCCCATACTCGCCCCCACCACGAATGTTGGCTACCACATACACGCCTCCTTGAGTCAGCCAAGCTCGACCGACCGTTGCGCTGTAGTTCGGCTGTAGCGAAATTTCAAATCCACCGTAACCATACAATAATGTTGGGTTCTTTCCATCGAGATTCAAATCCCTCTTGGCGACCATGAAATAAGGAACCTTCGTCCCGTCGCTGCTTGTCGCAAAGTGCTGACTGATCTGCATGCCTGCAGAGTCAAAGAAATGGGGTAGGCGCTTGAGCTCCTCGGGCGCTTTGCCTATCGTTCCGATCGATAACGTCGTCGGGGTCAAGTAGTCAGTCGAGGTCATAAAGTAATCGTTCGACTCGTCGGAATCGACAGCCGTCACATTGACGGTCCCAAAGGCTGGGGCTCCCACCAAGGGCTCGCGTCGCCATGCGGATGGGCTCGCTGTGGTCGAGGGTGTCAGAACATAAAGGCGATTCTTGACGTCCTCAAGCACGTTGATCACGACGTGGTCCTTGGTCGTCGTGACGCTCGATAAAGCCGTGTTGGCACTGGGCTCAAAGAGAACCTCAAAGGCTCTTTCTCCTCGAAGAAAACGGTCGAAATCGCTCACGAGCAATGAACCGGCCGGATAGGTCTTCGAGTCGATCGTCCAAGCTTCCCGCAACTCCAAGAGCAGGTACTGCTTGAACACACTCTTGCTGGCCGTATTGGGCGCGTCGATCTTGACCAACTCCCCGGAGTCTTTGACCAGAAAAAGTTCGTCGTTGTAAAAAGCGATGTTGCGGGTCACGAAGTTTCTTTCGAAACCAGGGGAGTCATCATGGACGGCTCCGACCGACATGTCCTCTTGCTTCCCCTCGTAAACCAACTTGGCCTGCTCGATCGGCGTGCCACGCTTCCAAAGCTTTGCCATTCGGGGATACCCCGAATCGGTCATGCTCGAGTCGCCGAAATCGGTCGAGACAAACAAATGGTCAATATCGATCCAGGAAACACTCCCCTTCGACTCCGGTAACTTAAAGCCATCGGCTACGAAACTCCGTGTCTTGAGATCGAATTCCCTCGTTATATTCGCATCGGCTCCACCTCGCGAAAGCGTGATCAAGGCCCGTTGGTAATCAGGTCGCAGGAGCGAAGCGCCTTTCCAGACCCAGTTCTCGTTCTCGGTTTTCCCCAAAGCGTCCAAATCCAAAACCACCTCCCACTTCGGATCGGCCTTGCGGTACTCCTCTAGGGTCGTACGCCTCCACAAACCGCGCTCGTTGGTCTTGTCCCTCCAAAAGTTGTAGTAGTACTCCCCTCGCTTGGAAACAAAAGGGATCCTCGCATTCGAATCCAAAATCTCCAACAAGTCCGATCGGAGCTTTTCAAAACTCGGCTCACCCTCCATGCGATTCTGCACAATCGTATTGCGGGCCTTGACCCACTCGAGCGCCTTGTCCCCTAAAACCTCTTCGAGCCACTCATAAGGGTCCTCGGTAGCGGGCTCTGCTCGACCTGGATTCGAAGGGGCTTGGGCCATCGTATTTACCGAAAAAATCCAGAGTGTTGGAATCGAAAGGCAGGAAAAACAAAGCGTACGAAAAAACCGCAAATCGAACATGACAAAAGGAACTCCATAAGAGACAAAAATCAATTTCTCAAAGGTCGCTTGCGCGAGTTGAATCTACTTCGATTCCTCGCTACTGCTTGCCTCAGGCATCGGCTGCATCGTCGGGTTGCCCTCAAGAGCCCGCCGAGGGATCTTCTCGTCTCGCATCGCAGCATGATACGCAAACGAGGCGATAATCACCGACGACTGCTTGGCATCCTCCTCGATCAGACGCTCGTAAACATCCATGCTCGAATGGTGCGTCCGCGTATCGTACTCAATGGGATCTTGGATGAATTGGAAGCCTGGCAAGCCAATACCGGTAAACGACTGGTGGTCGGTCCCCCCGGTGTTCGCAGAGGTGACCGTCGATGCTCCGTAATCTCCAAAGGGGGACAGCCATGCACGGAAAATCGGACGAGCCGCCTCGTTGCCCTGGAGGTAAATTCCCCGGATCTTGCCAGCACCATTGTCGAGATTAAAGTAGGTCGAGAGCTTCTCGTACTGAGGCTTGTACTGCAAAACCGGCTTAGGGCGTGGCTCCCCTTGGGCCGCAGCCGGCGGGGTTTGCAACGCCCCAA
>Ga0315909_10002896_pt1 | contig 21522 bp, 29 predicted proteins | sample LakEriMetagenome_11_FD_203527 | JGI IMG/M metagenome (GOLD analysis project Ga0315909, IMG submission 203527) | Freshwater fungal communities from buoy surface, Lake Erie, Ohio, United States - Buoy 2 MA125 | ecosystem: Environmental > Aquatic > Freshwater > Lake | place: USA: Lake Erie, Ohio... | reverse complement strand
GAACCGTTCCGACCTTACTTCTGCTATTCCTAACTTCATCGCCCTTGCTGAAGCGCAGATGAACCGTCAAATCCGCCACCGCAAGATGGTGACACGGGCAGACGCAACTCTGGATACGCCGTATTTTGCTGTTCCGAGCGATTGGATGGAGAACATTCGCTTCCAGTTGAACACGAACCCCATCACTCCGTTGGTGTTTGTAACGCCAGAACAGCTTACAGAAGACAGCCAGACCTACATTACGTCCGGCCAGCCCATGTTCTACACGATGGTGGGCCAACAGTTTCAGGTATTGCCGTCTCCTGATGGTTCATACACGGGCGAATTGCTGTATTATGCCAAAATCCCCGCTCTGAGCGATGCTGCACCGACCAATTGGCTGCTGACAGAGGCTCCTGACGTATATCTTTACGCGACATTGGTTCAGTCTGCGCCATATCTGAAGGAAGATGAGCGCACGGGTGTCTGGGCTGGCCTTTATCAGACGCTTGTTAATGACATGAAAATTGCTGACGAACGTGCTAGAATTGGCAGCAGCAAATTAACACCGCGTATTCAGTCTTTTGGCTAAGGAGCTATAAATGTCGTTCTCTAACTATCTCGAAAACAAGGTTCTGCTGCACGTTTTTGGTGCAACGGCCTACACTGCGCCTGCAACACTGTATGTCGGCCTGTTTACGTCTAACCCTGGCGAAGCTGGTGGTGGCACGGAAGTCTCTGGCGGCTCTTACGCTCGTCAGACGGCTGCTTTCACGGTTGCTGCTAACCTTGCATCCAACACGGCTGCTGTAGAGTTTCCGACTGCTTCGGCATCGTGGGGGACAATCACCTACGCTGCGCTGTTTGACGCTTCCACTGGCGGCAATATGCTGGCCTATGGCGGCCTGGCTACATCTAAGACGATTGACAGCGGTGACGTGTTCCGCATTCCTGCGGGCGACTTCGACATTACGCTGGACTAATATATGGCAGGCTACGGCAGCGGCCTATTTGGGATTGGCTCCTACGGTATCGACCCGATTGAGGGTTCGGTATCTGTAACTGCGTCATCCACAACCACGGCTGCTGCTGTAATCGTCAAGGAAGCGGCACTTGAGAGCAACGCTGTCTCATCTGTTAGCGTAACGGCTGGAGAGCGCACAGATGGCGCTGTAGAGGCTAATGCGGTATCTACTACCCAAGTTGCTGCTATTCGCGTTGTAGACGCTTCTGTGGCCGTTTCTGCGGCATCTACTGTAACGGCTGCTGGTGGCACTTCGGTGATCGGCCAAGTCTCGCTGACTTCGGTATCGGTAGTTTCTGTAGATGCAAAAATTACGGCTGGTGCTGCGGTAGCGTCGAGCGCGGTAGCTTCGGTGGCTGTAAACGCTGGTTATGTGCGGTTTGGTAACGTAGCTGTAAGCGGTGTTTCTAGCGTTACAGTGACTGCTGTTAAGAAATGGGAGCCGCAACCAATAACAGCAGAGACATGGACACCAATTTCTGTTACAGCAGAAACTTGGACGGTTAAAGGCTTCCCCGAATATCTGGAAGCGGCATGAGGTAAAAGATGGCTGATACAACCACAACTAACCTTGGACTTACGAAACCTGAAGTCGGTGCTTCTGCCGATACTTGGGGGACGAAGCTGAATACCGACCTTGATCTCGTCGATGCGTTGTTCGCTGCGGCTGGTAACGGGACGAGCGTTGGCCTGAACGTAGGCGCTGGCAAGACGATTGCGATTGCTGGCACACTGAACGTGACAAGCGCGACTGTTACCGGCTTCTCGGTGTCCAAGCTGAACGCTACAGGCACGGCATCGTCATCCACCTACCTTCGTGGCGACAATAGCTGGGTTGCCATCCCCGCACAGACCTATCCTGCTGCCGGTATCGCGGTATCTACGGGAACTGCGTGGACGACCTCTCTCACGGCTCCTACGGGCGCTCTGGTCGGCACAACTGACACGCAGACGCTCACGAACAAGACCATCGAAGCTGGCACGTTCACCAATGGCTACACGGAAGAGACTGTAACAGCAAACACAAGCACGGCTTACACGATTGACCTTGCTAACGGCTCTGTCCAAATCCTGACGCTAACGGGTAACTGCACATTCACGTTCCCGACTGCCACCGCTGGCCGCAGCTTCATCCTCATCCTGAAGCAAGACGGCACTGGCTCACGCACAGTCACTTGGCCCGCTGCCGTAAAGTGGCCTGCTGGCACTGCGCCGACGATTACCAGCACGGCATCGAAGGCTGACAAGTATATCTTCACGGCTGATGGGACTAACTGGATTGGTTCAAACGCGGGCCAGAACTACACGCTGTAAGGGAAACGGGTAATGTTCTCCGCTAATTCATCACAGGTATCAGACGACAAACTCTTCGTTGAGGACGTATTCTCGACGTGGCTCTACACGGGAACGGGAAGCGCACAGACAATTACCAACGGCATCGACCTTTCCGGCAAGGGCGGAATGGTTTGGTCTAAAGCTAGAACTCAGGTATACAGCGAGGGAAACTGTATTGCAGATACGCTACGCGGAGCGGGGAACGATCAATTTACCAGCACAAACTATGGATATGATACTGGTAGTATTACGTCGTTTAACTCAAACGGCTTTTCTTTAAGTGGAGGCATTTGGCGTAATAGCAGCGGGCAAAACTACGCCTCATGGACATTCCGCGAAGCACCTAAGTTCTTTGATGTTGTGACGTATACGGGCACAGGCGCTAACCGCACTATCGCGCATAGCCTTGGTGTGGCTCCCGGCTGCATTCTCGTGAAGCGCACCGACACGACAGGCGATTGGCAGGTCTATCACCGCAGTAACGCCAACACGCAGTATATGGTGCTAAATGCAACGGCTGCTGTAGCCACTGGCGCGACCCGCTGGAACAGCACAACACCGACTGCGACTGAGTTTACTGTCGGCACGGACGCAACGGTCAACGCATCCGGCGGCACCTACGTAGCCTACCTCTTCGCCCACGACACAACGTCTGACGGGATTATTCAGTGTGGGAGTTATACTGGAACTGGCGCGGTTGGGAATAGCGTAACATTGGGCTGGGAGCCGCAGTGGTTAATGGTCAAGAACGCCAGCGGCCTCGCTAGCTGGAATTTATTTGACAATATGCGCGGACTTCCGGTTGGAAGTTCTGACGCTATTTTAGCGGCAAACACAAGCGCTGCGGAAAGTTCTGTGGAGTATGTAAGCCCGACGGCTACCGGCTTCCAAATCATGGCAACCAGCGACCCGCAAGTCAACGCCAATGGAAGCACCTACATCTACATCGCCATTCGTCGCGGCCCTATGCGGACACCGACGAGCGGGACGAGTGTGTTTGCTCCAGTGGCACGGACGGGAACGGGGGCTAATGCAACAATCAGCACTGGGTTTGTTACGGATTTTGTAATTTCCAAAGGTCGTTCAGGCGACTACGCAGCAAACTCTCCGTATGAGACTGATAGGTTGCGGGGTTCTACAAATACATTGAATGTTAGCAGCACGGGAAGTGAGTTTTCGACTAATCACATAACTAGTTTCGCAAGCAATACAGGCTTTACCGCTGGTAACTTTAGCGACACGAATGGAACAAATACAACATATATAGATTGGTGCTTCCGCCGCGCGCCCGGCTTCTTTGATGAGGTTTGTTACACAGGCAATGGTGCGTCCCCGCAAACTTTAAATCACAACCTTGGTGTTACGCCTGAGTTGATGATTGTAAAGCAGCGAAATACTTCTAGCCCGTGGACAGTATACGCTGCGTCGCAAGGTCTAAATACCGGCTACCTAAATCGCGGTGATCTTGGTTTTGACAATAACTCAAACTGGGGTGCCGTCCCGACATCTACTACGTTTTCAGTGCAAGGTTCTTCGCAAAACGCCTCTGGTGGAACATTTGTCGCCTACCTTTTTGCCTCATGCGCTGGCGTGAGCAAGGTGGGAACTTACACCGGCAACGGAAGCAGCCAGACGATTAACTGTGGCTTTGCTGCTGGTGCGCGGTTCGTGATGATTAAGCGGACTGACAGCACGGGCGATTGGTATGTCTGGGATACGGCCCGTGGCATTGTTTCTGGCAATGACCCGCACCTATCGCTGAACACAACGGCAGCCGAAGTTACAACCGACGACACGATTGATACTGACAGCAGCGGGTTTGTGGTAAATCAAGTGGCTGCAACCAACGTCAACGTTAACGCCGCCACATATATTTATATGGCCGTGGCCTAGGGTAATTAAGGAAACTCAGATGGCAGAGTATCGAATTCAAGAAACAGGCGCAGTCGTAACTGAAAGCGAATTGCGCGCCATGCACCCGAACACATCCTTCCCCTATGTCTTAACCGAAGAACTGGTTAACGACTTGGGCGCAGACGTTGTGTTTGAAGGCCCGCAGCCGACAGCCACAAAGTATCAGGTTGTCTACCGCGATGGTGTCGAACAGATCGAAGGCAAGTGGTATACCAAGTATTCCGTTGCTGACATGGACGACGAAGCTAAGGCCGCTGTTGACGCTGCTACAATTGTAGCAAACAAGGCTCTTCGTAACACCAAGCTGGACAACACGGACTGGACGCAGCTTGCAGACGTTCCTCTGACGGCTGACTGCAAGACCGCCTTCGCTGCATACCGCCAAGCCTTACGTGACTTGGATATGCTTGATCCCGCATGGCCGGAAGCCCCCGCTGAAGAATGGGTTGCCTGATGACACCTGAACTCATCGTTACCGCACTGGCCCTGCTCGGAAGCGTTATCGGCGTATGGGTTCAGTTAAACAAGAACATCGCCATCATTGAGACGAAGCTGTCTTATGGTGATGATAAGTTTGCGGCGATTGACAAGAAGTTTGACGAGGTGATGATGCACCTTCGTCGGATTGAGGACAAGTTGGATAACAAGGCGGATCGTTGATGCGTAAACTGCTGCTGCTTGCTTTTGTTCCTGTGGCGGCTTTTGCGCAGTCGAATAACTACGTCTACGACACGACAACCAACTCAACGAACACGAACACCAACGTCAATACGTCTACCAGCACGGCGACGAACAACAACTTCAACACGGACGTTTCGACCAGCACGATTAACCAGACTGTTAACAGCACATCTAACAGCACTGTAAACAGCACCAATCTGAACACCAATCGGAACTTCAACGAAAGCTCGTCAACCGCGACGAACACGAACCGCAACTTTAACGAGAGCAGTTCGACAAGCGTATCAACGGCGACCAACGTAAACACGAACCTCTCGACCAGCACATCTGAGAGCGTGAATACAAACGTCAACACCAACATCTCGGACAGCCGCTCGGTTAGCACAAATGTGAACACGAATACGTCCGTGTCTGAGAGCAAGAACCTCAACACGAACACCAACGTGTCCGACAGCAAATCCACCAGCTACAGCGAGAGCAACGCAAACCAGAGCGTGACGCAGAAGATTACGTCTCCGCCTCCGTCAGCCATCGCACCGAGCATGATGAGCTACAGCCAAGACCTTTGCACCACAGGCGTTTCTGGGGCTGTCCAGACGCAAATCTTGGGCATCTCTGGCGGTAAGACCATCCGCGACAAGAACTGCGAGGCTCTAAAGCTCTCCAAGACGCTCTACGACATGGGGATGCGCGTGGCTGCTGTATCGCTTCTCTGTCAGGACGAGCGTGTATTCGACGCTATGAAGATGGCTGGCACACCTTGTCCGTATCAGGGCAAGATAGGCAAGGAGGCCGCAGCGGCATGGGAAGAAAACAAGCCCAAGCGTTCCTCGCGGCGCTAATCTCTGCACCGATTGCGGCACAGGACTACACCCCAGCCCCAATCCCGCCACAGATTATCGGCACTCCACAGACATCCACGCCCCTAAATGGTGGCGATGACAGCACGCGACTGGTTCAACTGGGCTTTCCGTTCGAGTATTACGGCCAAACCTACACGCAGGCATGGGTGTCATCGAACGGGTTCATCTCGTTTAACAACATTGGGCATCTTTGCTGCGATGGATGGCCCATTGATAGCGCGCCACGCAACTCGATTTATGGCCTCTGGATGGATTTAATCAGTGGCGGGAACCCATATTACCGAACTGACGCTAATATAGCCCTATTTGGTTGGTATAATACGCAGGAATACGGCTCTAACCTATCTAACACGTTCGAGATTGCATTGTTCCCTGATGGCAAGGTGCAATGGAACTATGGAGACGTAAATAATGTCTGGCATACTGTCACGGCTGGCCTAACTGGCCCGACAATGGCTGACAGTATCAGTATTTTTTACGGCCAGAACGTCAATCTACTCGACAATACGTCATATGTGGCACTTGGAGCGCCTCCACAGCCTGAACCGCCTCCTCCGCCCATCGAGGTGGCTCCCGTTGTGGTGTATTCCGCTACAGCGATACCTGTTGTCGTCATTGAGCAGCAGGAAGAGCAGATAGAGGCAGCAGAAGCAGCCGTTGAGGATGCAATTGTCGCCATGCAGGACGTTGTGGAGGAAACCCCTACAGAAACCGCTGTAGATGAGCCGCAAGCAGAAACGGCCCAAGAGGAGCCAGAAGAGGCTACAGAGGCTGAGGAGGCTTCTGAGAGCGCCGCAGAGGCATCTCCAGCATCACAGCCGCCACCACCGCCAGGTTCAGCCCCACAAGGCAGTTCTGAGCAGCAGCAAAGCACCACTATGGTGTCTGGAACACGCCGTGAACGCAATGTGGAGTTTTTCCAAAGTGAGGCAGTTGAAGAGGCGGACTTATTCGCACGAGAGACTGTTATTCAAGCCTCTACGCAGAACGTGGCATTTCTGGCGCTGGCAGACGCTCAATACGAGCAGCAATATGGTGAGCAGAAGTCAACTGAGACGGATGGTGTAACTTATAGTTTACAGCCCACTGAAGGCCCCACGTTTGTAGGTGTTACCACTACAACGATTGGCGACACCTACACGCCTGTTGGGCAAGCGCAGCAGTTGGAAGTCCTGAATATGGGTATGCAGGGTGAGATGGCTGCTGGCCAGAACATTGATGTAGGGGATGTGAATAATGGCGACAATGAGGCAATGGTGCAGCTTGCGGCCATTCCGGCTGGTTATTCCGCCTACACGCAGGCTCGCATCCCGGATCAGCCATTCTACCAGCCAAGGGACATCTACAAGGGCCGTCGCATTCCTGACGCAAATATGGTATTATACAGAATGATGCAGGGGAGTGATGGTCGTTGGCAACAGATGGTGGATGAGCAATATGAGTGACGATAAAATCTCTTTTGACGAAAGCGGCTTCAGCTTTAACGTTGGCGGCCTAAGCAGCGGCAAGATTGCGATTATCTTCGCTGCAATCTCCACGATTGTTGGCGGCCTGTGGGCTGGTTTTCAGGTTTATCAGCAGTTCCTGACGATGCAGGAAGTGACTGCGACATACGCTGCGATGGGCGATGACTTCAACAAAATGAAGGAGCGCCAGGACAGCAATGAGCGCATGATTAGAATGAACCTTGAAACTACGAAGTATTTGTCAGATAATCTCGCCGCGCTGTCTGGGAGCCTTGGGAATAGCGTAATGAGCGCCCGCCAGACAGTGGACGCTGTAACTGCAAGGACGCAAGTATCGGAGAGGGAGACGCTTCAATCCCAACGTGCGATTATCAATGAGCTTCGCGCACAGGACTTGGAGCAACAGCGCCGTATCAAGGAAATTCAAGGCGAATTAGATGCCAAGATACAGCGCACACTTGCCAATCCGCTTGCTGGGAGGGACGAATGAGTTTCTGGGATAAATTTGAAAGTAAGCAGGAAGGTATCGAGGACACGATTGAGTTCACGATCCGCACTGCTGTTGTAACGCTCTCGACAGTCATTCTGGTTGTCGTGCTGGCGCTGGTTGTTGGCTTGTTTATGCCGAATGACATCGTAGATAGCACGGCTGTGCTGGATATGATTAATCCGGCCTTCCAGACCATCATTGGTGCGTTTGTCGGTCTGCTGGGCGGTCTGAGCCTCAATGCTAACGCTCGTGACGAAAAGCCTGTTGAGCCTGCTCCTATGGAGCCTGAACCCGCTCCTGAGCCTGTAGCGCCTCCGCCAGCCCCTATGGCAGCACCTGTCCAAGAAGAGCTGGACCTGGCTGACGACGATGACGACGACGATATGGCCCCGTGGGAGAAGTATCGTAACGACTTGCGTTATGATGCCAATGGCGATGGCGTGGTTGACGAGAATGACTTCCCTGATTGGCGGAGTGCTGGACGATGAGCCTCGCAAACCTTCAACAGAAAATCGGCGTAACCGCTGATGGCGCTTTCGGCCCTGGCACGCTCAAGGCTGCTGCGGCCTTCTACAAGCTAAACAAGAACCGCGCTGCACACTTCTTTGCCCAGACGGCACATGAGAGCGGCAACTTCAAGGCGTTTTCGGAGAACCTGAACTATGGTGCGAAAGGTCTGCGGGGTATTTTCGGCAAGTATTTCCCGACTGATGCTCTGGCTAAAGCCTACGAACGTCAACCGCAGAAGATTGCCAATCGTGTCTATGCAAATCGCATGGGCAATGGGGACGAGGGAAGCGGAGACGGATGGAAGTTTCGAGGACGCGGCGCGCTCCAACTGACAGGCAAGTCTAACTATCAGGCGTTTGCTAACTACATTGGCCGCCCTGATGTGATGGATAACCCTGATCTGGTGGCTGGTGAGCTTTGCTTTGAAAGCGCCCTTTGGTTCTTTGACAAAAACAAGCTGTGGGGCATCTGCGACCAAGGCATTAACGATGCTGCCATTTTGGCCCTTACAAAGCGCATTAATGGTGGCACGCATGGCTTGGATGACCGCAAGATGAAGACCCGTAAATACGCAGGCTGGCTATAATGCTCGGCATTCCAACGCCTTACGTCATGGGCGGCCTTATTCTGGTCGGCTTCATTGGCGGTTACAAAGTCAAAGATTGGCAATGTGACGCGGCATACGCAAAGGCGTTGGAAAAGGCTGAGAAGCAACGTGTCGTCATGCAGAAGGTGATTGACGGCAAGTCAGTCCAATATGAGGAAGCGCGAAATGCAGCAGAAGTTACATCTGTTGAGCGGACCAACACTATACGGGAAATTTACAAAGACATCCCGGCTCCTCCCGCTGATTGCCCTGCTCCTCCTGATGGCGTTGTCAGCCTGCTCGTCGAAAGCATCCGTGATACAGACACTCCCGGCTCCTCCGGCAAACCTGTCAGCGCCGTGCAAAAACCTGAGTGAGCCGCCTAAGCCACTTTTAGACCCAGAGCGTGCGCTGTGGGAAAAGGGACTTATCGAAGCGTTTGGTGACTGCAAAACCAAACATCGCCTTGTCATAGAGGCATGGCAGGAAGCCCTGAAGGCCAAATAGGAGGTTACTATGGATATTAAGAACTTACTGAAGACGCTTGCCGCAAGCCTGTCTGATAAAGGTGTAATTGGCAAAACATTGCCAATTAATACAACTTCTGCTCAAACGTCGAAGAAAGCTAAGATTGCCGCTGTTGTTGCGGCGGCTGCTGCGTTGTTGGGGGCAATTGCGCAGTATTTGTCGTAAGGGGGCTTTATGCCTACACCCATTATTTCAGACGCTGAATTTATACAGGCTTGGGCTAAGGCTAATGGCAGCCCTCGCCGCATGGCTGAACAAACAGGACTTGACGAGCGCCTAATCTACAAGCGGCGTGAGCAACTCGCAGAAAATGGTGTATTTCTGCAAAGCAAGCCACGCGGAAACACTGGCACGCATGGGAAGTGGTCCCGCGATGACGTTGGCCGCGCCTACAAGAACCAGAACGACATTTCTGTAGATACGGGAAACATCATCGTATTCTCAGACGCTCACTGGTGGCCTTATCAAGAGCGCACTGTAGCCCACGAAGCCCTGCACGTTATCATCAAGGAACTAAAGCCCCGCGCTGTTGTGGCTAATGGTGACATCTTCGACGGCGCACGGGTGTCTCGCCACGCTCCTATGGGCTGGGCTGATTTGCCAAGCGTCAAAGAAGAGCTTGAAGTCTGTCAGGAAAACATGGCTGACATTGAGATGTTGCTTCCGAAAGGCTGTGCGACATTCTGGAACGTTGGCAACCACGATATGCGGTTTGACCGTATGCTTGTAACCAATGCGGCAGAATATGAAGGCGTTTTGGCGCGATTAGACACTAAGTTTGACCGCTGGGACTTTGCATGGTCGCTGATGGTTAACGATAACGTGATGATTAAACATCGCTACCACAACGGCATCCACGCTGCCTACAATAACACGCTGAAGAGCGGCAAGAGCATCGTTACAGGCCACTTGCACCGCTTGGCTGTTACGCCTTGGGCTGACTACAATGGTCGCCGCTATGGCGTGGACACGGGAACGCTTGCAGAGCCACACGGGCCTCAGTTTGATTACGCTGAGAACAACCCTTCTCCTCACACATCCGGATTTGCGGTCCTAACTTTCAAGGATGGTGTGCTTCTTCCTCCAGAATTATGCGAGGTGCTAGATGGGAAAGCGTATTTCCGAGGCCAATGTGTATTCGACGGAGCAAGTGGCAATGACAATCTCGGCAATTGAATTTTTAGAAAGGGCCGCAGACCTGATGCTCGAAAGGGCGCAGGAATACGACACACCTGATGGTGAGCGTAGCATGAGGTCAACAGTCTCCGCTTTCAACGTGCTGACGGGAAATATACTAAGTGAGCAGGAGGGATGGCTGTTTATGCTACTCTTGAAACTTGCGCGGCAGCATCAATCACCCGGCTGGCATCAAGATAGCTCTGAAGATGCAATTGCTTACGCTGCTCTGATGGCAGAGGCATGGCAAAACTCTGAAGAAGATGATATAGAGATTGTGTTTACGTTCTCTCCCGACGACTTTGATGAGTAGCTATGGCCCTTATTCCACTCTCTATACCGCCCGGAGTGTATCGTAGCGGCACTGAACTCCAGTCCGCAGGGCGCTGGTATGACGCTAACCTTGTCCGCTGGACAGAAGGTTCAATGGAGCCTGTTGGCGGGTGGGAAAAGCGCAACATCGCCGCACTGACGGGCAAGGCGCGTTCGCTTCTAACGTGGAAGACCAACGGAAACGTGCGTCTGATGGCGATTGGAACGCCATCCAAGCTGTATGCTGTTACTCAATCAAATGTTCTGGTAGATATTACGCCTGTTGGATTTACAGCGGGTTCTGACGATGCTTCTACGGGCGCTGGCTACGGGATTGGCACTTATAGTGGTGGCTTTTACGGCACACCTCGTCCTGACACTGGTTCTGTAACGCCTGCAACAACATGGTCGCTCGACACTTGGGGCGAGTATCTTGTTGGATGTTCGACTTCGGACGGCAAGCTATACGAATGGCAACTCGACTATTCTACGCCGACCAAGGCCGCTGTCATCACCAACGCACCCATCAACAACATCGGCTGTCTTGTCACCGCCGAGCGTTCGCTGTTTGCGCTTGGCGCTTCAGGCGATGGCCGTAAGGTTGCTTGGTCCGACCTTGAAGACAACACCATCTGGACCCCATCATCTACCAATTTGGCGGGAAGCATTATCCTTCAGACATCAGGCCGGATTATCACCGCCAAACGCGTTCGCGGCCAGAACCTTATCCTGACAGACATCGACGCGCACGTTCTAACATATGTTGGACAGCCGTTCGTCTACTCGGCGGAAATTGCTGGCCGTGCGTGCGGCGTGGCTTCTGCTAATTCTGTGGCTGTTCTCGACAACATGGCTGTCTGGATGGGGCAGAAGGGCTTCCACGTTTACGATGGTTATGTAAAGCCACTTCCCTGTGACGTTTACGACTACGTTTTCAACAACATCAACACGAACCAAATCTCTAAGGTATATGCCGTGAACAACGCGCAATACAACGAGGTGTGGTGGTTCTATCCGTCTGCTGGTTCTAACGAGAACGACAGCTACGTCTCGTGGGATTATGTTGAGAACCATTGGTCGATCGGCACGCTTGCCCGCACGGCAGGCACAGACCGCAGCGTATTCCGCAACCCAATCATGATTGGCACGGATGGCTTCATCTACGACCACGAAGTTGGCCTGAACTACTCTGGCGCATCTCCCTATGTGGAAAGCGGCCCCGTGCAGATCGGCAACGGCGACAACGTGATGTATGTTAATGAGCTAATCCCTGACGAGCGCAATCAGGGTAGCGTTACTATCACTTTCAAGACACGCTACTACCCGAACGACGACGAAACGTCCTATGGGCCTTACAGCCTTACACAGCCCACATCGCTGCGGTTTAATGGTCGTCAGGTAAAGATGCGTATTACAACGTCTGCAACGCCTACAGACTGGCGTGTAGGGACGCAGAGGATTAACGCTGTGGCTGGGGGCCGTAGGTGACACTCAAGCTACCGCCGCCTCCCGGCTCATATAACCCTGCGTATGAGGCGCAACGTAACCGCCTTATCGAGCTTTATTCGGCCACCCTTTACGAAAAGGGGCAGGACGTAGGTGTTTACCAGCCTGCCAAGCTGATTGTCTCGGATGCCTCTTTCATTACCACTGACAGCCACACGCCCGCTGAGGGTTCTTTGTCGTGGAATACAAATGACGGCACGCTCGACATTGGCATGGAATACGGCGTTATCCAGCAGGTCGGCCAAGAGGTTTACGCCCGCGTAGAGAACATGACCGGCGTAACGCTGCCAAACGGAACTGTTGTCGGCTTCTCTGGAGTGGGTGCTAACAACGTCCTGTCGGTGTCAAAGTATCTGGCTGACGGCTCCACGCCTACGCTCTACATTCTCGGCGTGCTTACCCACGAACTACCTGACAGTGGCGAAGTTGGTTACTGCACCACATTCGGCCACGTTCGCGGCATCAACACGAGTGCATTTAGCGTTGGTGATGTTCTCTACGCATCACCGACTACGGCTGGCGCATTTACCAACGTCAAGCCAACTGCGCCCGACAACGTGGTTCCCGTTGCTGCTGTCCTCAAGGTTGGGACTACGGATGGTGAGATATTCGTCCGCCCAGCCATTGAGCAGCAATACTACAACGGCCAGTTTACCAAGAACACGACAATCACCCCGGCAGCCGCCAATACGGCATATGCGCTTGCGTGGGACACGACAGTTATCACCGAGGGGATTACCCTCACAGGAAGCCCTACAACGCGCCTGACAGTGGCCCACAGCGGCCTCTACAACTTTGCTGCACGCATTCAGTTCTCGTCTGCAAACGCTAACGCAAAAGCGGCGTGGATGTGGCTGAAGAAGAACGGCACGACAAACATTGGTTCAAGCACGGCTGTAGGTTCGCTTAAAGATAGCGGTGGCTACACGGTTCTGGCTATCAATGACTTCGTGTCGCTGGCTGCGGGTGACTATGTGGAACTATTCTGGGCGGTGGATGACACTGGCTTGCAACCAACTAACGTAGCGGCCACAGCTTTTGCTCCATCTGCTCCGACAGCCCATGTGGCGGTTACTCAGGTTCAGCAATGATACCAGTTTACGAACAGTTTCATGCGCGCCGTAGGTATATCGAAGACGCATTAGAATACACCAAAGGCACGCATACACTGGATGATATTTGGAATGGCGTAGTTAGAGGTGACTTTCAGTTTTGGCCCGGTGACAAGTCGGCAGTCATAACTGAGATACAGATATATCCCCAGACCAAGGTAATGCACATATTCCTTGCTGGTGGAGACTTAGAAGAGCTTCTCGAAATGGAGAAGTCTGTAAGAGCGTATGCTAAAACTATTGGCTGTAATTCTATGTCAATATCTGGTAGACGGGGTTGGGTAAGGATTTTCGAGCGAGATGGGTGGAAAGAAGTATGCACCACCATCGCTAAGGAGCTTTAAGTATGTCTAAGGGCGGTCAGACTGCGACACAGCAGACAACGCAGCAGCTAAATCCATTTGTTCAGGACTTGATGACCCGTGGGTTCTCCGCTGCACAGAATGTAGCGTCAGTCCCGTATCAGGCTTACATGGGGCCTCGGATTGCTCAGTTCCGCCCTCAGGAGCAGCAAGCCTTCCAGATGGCAGAGCAGGCCGCTACGAGCCGCATTGGCCAGCCACAGCTTGCACAGGCACTTACAGCCGCACAGCAGGCCGCTGGTTACTCTCCCGCCCAGTTCCAGCAAAACGTTCAAGGCTTCATGTCTCCGTATCAGGAGAGCGTTGTAGATGCCACAATGCGCCGCTTGGCCCAGTCTCGTGCAGAGCGTGACGCAGAAACTCGCGCCCGCCTTGCTTCATCCCGTGCATTCGGTAACGAGCGCCGTGGAGTTTACGAAGCCCAGTTGGCAGCAGAGCAGGATTTGAACACGCAGCAGACGCTGGCTAACCTGTATCAGCAGGGCTACGGACAGGCCGCTGGCTTGGCCTCGCAGCTTCCGACACAACAGCTTGCTGGAGCCGCTCAGTTGGCTGGCTTGAGCAACCAGATGATCTCGCAAGAGCAGGCTCGTCAGCAGATGCTCATGGGTGCAGGCCAACAGCAACGTCAGATGGCCCAGCAGAACCTTGACCTGGCTTATCAGGACTTCCTCGCACAGCGTGGCTACCCGGTTGAGCAGCTTAAAATCCTGCAATCTGGTATCGCTGGCGTTCCGGCTACGACATCTTCGACCACAACGTCTACTGCACCTGGTCAGGGCTTCCTTGGCACGGCTGGTGACATTCTTGGCGTTGCTGGTGCAGCGAAATCCCTGTTCAGCAGCGATGCAAGCAAGCTGAACCTCCTCAAGAGCATTCTGGGGTAAGACATGAGCCTAGAAGATTATTTTAAGCGCAAAGGGCCTACGACCCTTATCTCGGACACCATGCCACCTGCTGGTGCGGCTGCTGCCACGCCTGCCACGGATAGCAGACCAGACCTTACCAATCGCTTGCTGCAGATTATGAGTGGGCAACTTGGTGGAACGCTCTCCAGCGGTGACAAACTGTCGGCTCTTGGCGCTCTTCTGAAGTCCGTATCTCGCGGCAGTCAGACCAGCCCACAGGATGTTGTTCGCGGCATCCAACAGCAGAAATTGGCTGAAGTTCAGGGCGCTCTGCAAATCCAAGAGCTTCGCAAAGCTGCTGCTGAAAAGGCTCAGCGTGAGGCATTCGTTACGCAAGCAGCTTCTCGGATTACTGATCCTGCTGAAAAAGACTTCTTCATGTCCCTGACTGACAAGGGGAAAGAAGAGTATCTTATTAAGAAGATGTCTCCTCGTGATTATGGCGCTACTACGGCAGAGCGTGAGGCTGTTAGCCTTGGCCTAACTCCCGGCACACCTGCATTTAATGCGTATATCACTCAACGATATGGACAGCCGCAATTTATTCAAACGCCACAAGGAACTGCCCAAGTTCCGGGCATGGGTATTTCTTATCAAGAATATACAGACCCAGATACTCAAGAAGCCAAGCGAGCAATCGTTATCGGCGGCAAAGCCTACCCTATCTAGGATTTAAAAATGGCAGAAATTACCGATCCGCGCATTCTTCAGCAGCTCAACCTTGGCGGCAATCGTGCTGGCGGGCCATCAATTGTTATCGGCAAGCCTGAGGATAAGCCAACTCCACGCACACCAACTCAGGAATATAATGAGAGGCTTGAGCGTCAAAAGTTCGCTTTTGATCTGACAAAGGGGTATAAAAAAGACCCCGCTATTGCTGAATATGAGGTTGCTCTTCCAGCTCTTGTGGCCGTTATGGACGCAAAAACTGGCGCAGACGACCTTGCGCTAACCTATGCCGCTGCAAAGATTTGGGACCCCGGTTCAGTCGTTCGTGGCGAGGAGCAAAATGCGGTCAGCGAGGCTATTGAAAACACTCGCCAGCGAATGCTTCAGTCGTTTTCCCGTGAACTTTGGGATGGCGCAAAGTTTTCGCCAGAAGGCCGCAGGAAACTATTTGCTACGCTGCGCAATAAATTAGAAGCGCAAAAAGTCGCGTATAATGCTGCCCGTAATGATTATACGAAGCGGGCTAAAGCAGCTGATGTGCCTGTAGATCAGGTTATCGGCGATAGCTTTACAAATCTTTATGCGCCGCAACTCAAAGAGTTTAATGCGCAATTTGATGGGAAAGCAGACCCATCGAAGGCCACTACTAAAGTCACGCCTTCTGGTGGAACCGCGCAAGGAACAGACATCGAGGGATACCGCTTCTCACCGCAGGGCGCGGCAGAGATCATTTCGTATATCCAAAGCCCCGGTTTCACAAAAGAGGGCTATGCTGACGTTGTTTCTAAAGTTGCTGTTCGTGAGGGCATTGCGACTACTGAAAATGTAGGTCCATATCGCGCAGATGCGTTAAATGAAGGCGCTCGACTTGCAAAGCTGAACAATCAAACTCGATCTGCAATTAGTGGTTTCGACTACAGCAAGGTTGACGCATCAGCGACTAAGAACGTTGGCCTTTTGGATGCCGCCGCACAGGCTGTTAAGAACGTCCCTGCATCAGCTTACAACTTGATGGCTGGCATTGCTGCGTTGCCAATTGACGCTGTGCGTAGTGCTGTCTCTATGACCCCTCAGGGGACGACAAAGACAACCATTGATTTGGTTCGTGACCTCGCGTCTGCTGCTGGCATGGGCGACGCCGACGGAAAAACGCTTCAGGCTGTTTCTGATGCCCTTGGCGAGCGTTACGGCGGCCTTGATAACATCAAGCGCACGATGATTACCGATCCTGTTGGGTTTGCTGGGGACCTCAGCCTTATCACTGGGGCTGCTGGTTTCGGCATGAAGGTATCTGGCCTTACTCGTCCGGCTGAAATCACTTCTGCTATTTCGACTAAACTTGATCCGCTCTCCCTTATCGTTGAAACCGCTCGCGGGACGGCTCCCTCAGTTCGTGAAGCTATTCGCCGTCGCGTTCCTGCGACACCTGCCGCCGGTCAATTTGCAAGTGATGCCACAGCATCGCTGGCCGGGTTCCCTTCCGGCGTTGGCGGAGAAACTATATCGACGCTTTTCCAAGCTGGTAAAACTCGCCCATTCGGCGCTGAGCCTACTCAACCTTATGAGGCGGCGACTGCTGGATTGCGTGAACCTGAAAGCGTCACCCGCAGGACAGTAGACCTTGCCACGCAGAGCGTCCGTAATCTTCGTAGCCTCGCTTCTCAGCAATACAAAAAGGCTCGTCAAGAGTTTGGCTCGCAAGCGCAGCCTGTTAATTTTGACGATATTCGCCAGACAATTCAGGATTTGCGTCCTGAGAATTATGGCACTTATTCGCGTAAGAATATGCCGACAAGCCATCGCGCTTGGGAAACTATGCGCGATATGGTTGAGGATTACTCCGCTTCAATTCAGAAAAATCCTGCAAAGGCTGAACCTCTCGCCATCGACCAGTTTAAGAAAGACCTTTATGAGCGCGGCTCAAAGGTTGCTGGCAAGTTTGATACGGATAGCGCCCGTATTGCACGGGATGCCTACCAAGGTGTCCGCCAGAAGCTGGTAGAGGCCGATCCTCTATACGACCAGATGATGAAAGATTACGAGGCGGCTCAGGATGAGCTTTTCCAATTGGAAAGCACATTCAGCCTCGGCGGAAAGCAGGTTCGCAGTGACACAGCAAACCGCAAGTTGCTTTCAATTATGCGGAATGACGCAAACACTAATTATGGCGAGCGTGTTTCTCGCGGTATGCGTTTGGCGCAACTCGACCCAACTGGTCAGTTGATGCCTCTTCTTGCTGGGCAGATGGCATCTTCTGTCACTCCACGCGGTTTAGGTGGTGTTGCTCTTGGTGGCACTTATGCTGCTGGTGGAGCTTTCGGGCTTCCTCTTTCCCCAGCAGCACTTCTTACGCTTCCGGCAATGTCACCTCGCGTGGTTGGTGAGACCGCTCTTGCTGCTGGCCGTGTGGCCGGGAGCCTTCCTTCACTTTCCCGCATGGTTGAGGCGTATTCAAAAAGCCCTGCATTGCGAGCGTCGGCCCTTGCTGGTGCGCAATATGGCTCTGGAATGCAAAACGTGGAGCAGGATTTGATTAACGCTGACCTGAGTGCAATACTTGGCCCATATGGTGGACGCTAATGGATAAAAACATCGTAAACTTTGCCCTTCAGGAAGCTGATCGGCAAGGCGTTCCCCGCGAATACATCAAAGCTATCATCATGAATGAAAGCTCTGGTGGTTTGAATATTGGTCGCTCTAAGGCTGGGGCTATTGGCCCAATGCAGCTTATGCCTGCAACTGCGAAGGAGCAGGGCGTAAACATCAACGACTGGAAAGATAATATCCGTGGCGGCGTGATGTATTTCAAAAAGCTGTTTAACCAGTTTGATGGTGACGCAATCCTAGCTGCTGCTGCATACAATGCTGGCCCCGGAAATGTCCGTAAATATGGCGGCATCCCTCCCTTCAAGGAGACGAGGGATTATGTCCGCAAATTTGAGGCGGCGATTAAGCCAATCACAAAGCCGATAACCGATGTTGCGAAGCCAATTGCTCGCTCAGAGCCGGGCAAGCCTCTCACGCTTAAACTGCAAGAGCCTACGCCGTTTGACGTAGAAGCTGAGACAGAAAGCAACTTCGCGTCGCTGTTGTCAAAAATTGGCATGGTCGGAAAGCGCAAGCGCCAGACGAAGAAGACCCCCGGCATTCTTGATGGATTGTTCTAATGGCTAAAAAGCCCATTCGCATTGCTGACGTTTTTGGCTTTGGCGCGGCTCCACGCCGTGACTTGACGCAAGGCCTGCGCCGTGAGGTTAATCGGCCAACAGTTGCAACTGGCGCTCTTCGTCCAGCATATCGCCCAATATCTCAAAAGATTGCTGAATTTGTAACGCCCAACACTAAGGCGGGCGTAGATGTCTCTCGTAAAATCCAAGGCATTCTTGATTTTGCAACAGGTCTTGGCTCTGAGGAAAATCTAGTTCAGTCTCGTGGGGCATTTCAGCGCGGAGAATATGGGGATGCCGCAAAACTAGGTATTCTGGCTGCATTGGGCGCTATTCCCGGAGGCAGAATTGGGTCAAAGATTGATGATGTTATCAGATACGCAGAGCAAAATGGCGTTAAGTTATCTATTTCAAATCGGCCTAACTCTGTCTCATTAAATCTTATTGAAGTTCCAAAGCCTAAAAGGTCTTCTGGTATTGGAACTGATATTATGACGCGCCTGTCAGAGGCAGCAGATGCAGAGGGTAAAGTTATTACCCTTACTCCAGATATTAGTTTTGGCGCATCTTCCACTAATCGACTGTCTGATTTTTATAAGCGTTTTGGTTTTGTTCAAAACAAAGGAAAAAATAAAGACTTTACAATAAGTGATAGTATGTATCGCTTGCCATCTGAGGGTCAGTAGCATGGCTAAAAAGGCTTCCAAAGAAACTCCATGGACACCGCAGCAGCGCAAGAAGCGCCGCCATCAACCCGCTGGTCTACGTCATCGTAAGAAGCTGGGGCCTAAGTCTCACTTGCGGTAATGGGGCAGTGATGCAGATCCCGATACACCACCGCCCCGGCACGTTGGATGTTGGAACCCCCGAAACAACATCCTACTGACATATACTGTAAAGCCAGTTTGGTTGTCGGGATGGGACAAAAATAAATCACAAAAGAAAAGGGCCGGACAGTCCCCCAACGGTGTCCGACCCTTTCCCCAACAACGAGAGGATGCTTGTGTGGCAAGCCTCGCGAATTTACACAATCCCTATTCGTCGTCAATAGTATTTAAGGGTGTATCTGGCGGCAATTCCTCTGGAAGCCGCGCATAGTCCTCACCCGCGTTAACGAGATCGCGGAGAGCGGATTGAACCAACTCTCCCCTATCCCACTGCCCTGACAAAATACCGCGATACACAACAGAGCCCTCTAAATAGGCTTTTGCGACTTTCTCACGGGCTTCTTGTAGGGCTGCCATATCAATCTCCGTCAAAATGGAACCTCGTCTGACAGGTCGTCGTCAAACGGCTGGCGCTGGTATCCATTAGCCTTGGCCTTATCGTGCGCCGTTGGTTTACGCTCACCGCCATCTTGACGAGGGAAAATCTCTAATCCGTTTGGATCAACAGAGATTTTGTGCTGCGTCTTTCCTTCATATTCATCAATTTCAAGCTCACCAATTACACCAACAGATGTGCCTTTGACAAGATATGGAGCAAGAGACACGGCGCGCTTTCCCCAAACGGAGCAGCGGAACCAGTTGGTTTTCTTGTTATCTCCATGTCCCTGAGATGCGCCTACAGGAAACGTCAAAACGTCGTCCCCATTCTTGGTTTTCTTCAACTCGGCATCGCGGCCAAGGTTGCATTTTTGAATAATAATCTTCGCCATCTTACATCCCCAATGCTGTTACATATGTGTCAAGCACAGCTTCCCACTCGGCTCGTTCGTGGCTCTCCATCGCACGCAGCTTGATAATCTGCCGCATAATCTTGGGATCGAACCCACGGCTCTTGGCTTCTGAATAGACGTTCTTAATGTCTTCCAGCACGCCACGCTTGTCGGCCTCTAAATTCTCAATGCGCTCAATCAACAGACGCAATTCATCTGCTGCTACTAAGTCACTCATTATAGCTTCCTTTCTACTCGGCTATTTGCTTCAGCGGCAATCCATTCTTGCATACGCATCTTGAGATAATCCATCTCGATACGAGCCTTGTTTGCTGCTGTTTTGGAGCGGACCATCGACTTGATGTAATCCGACCATTCCTTTGATGACTTCACCGTCCGCTCTGCGTGGCTATCCGGCATATCACCTAGTTTTGTCTTCTGCTGTGCGAGGTAGGTTGTCTTTCCTTCCTCTAGCATTCTGGCGGCGTTATCTAGCTCTGCCCATTCAAGCGCGGCTAAACGAAAGCGTTCAGAGATTGGAACGTCATTCGGTATCATGTCTAATTCCTAACTTCATTGCTAACTTTTCTGCTTCTGCCATCAAGTCTATTCCATGTTCCCTGTAGAAGCCCTGATGGCCCAATGCCTCTACACTTTCTCTAGGCCCCCACTGTATCTGGTGGTGTCGTGGGCATAGGGGAACAACTCTATCGTGCCGCCTTGATACTCGACCCATACGATCTGCGTATCCCGTGACATGATGCACTGTTGCCTGACTTCCGCACACTAGGCAAGGCATTTGCCCTACCCGCGCCATATGTTCACGATCCCGCTTTGTCGGCGCTTTCACGGCGCTTCCTAACTTCTTCCCAGTGAGCGCGAGAGCGTTCAAGCGCCTCTTCGTATAGCCGCGTGGCCTCACCCATAACGTCTTGCAGGAAGTCCAACTGGAATACGATATTTTGCTCCAAAAGGCGCTCCATATCCCTTGCCGATGGTGATGCACCATCTCCGTGCATAGGCCAGCTAAATGTGAGCTTTGCCATTACTGGGTTCTCCAGATACGGACGTATCCGTTCATCTGGCGGCTCGTGTAGCCAAAGTTATTGTTAAACGCCTTACGATAGCCACACGCTGCTGATGTAACCATGTTCTGACACTGGATAAGCGTCTCTGCGCCACAATCCTCTGGACGCACCGCAAAGCTGTCACCAACGTTCATCTTAGGGAACGGAAACTCTGGGCGGAATGTCCGCTTCTTTGTCAGGCTCTTGTCC
>Ga0315909_10002888_pt1 | contig 21559 bp, 22 predicted proteins | sample LakEriMetagenome_11_FD_203527 | JGI IMG/M metagenome (GOLD analysis project Ga0315909, IMG submission 203527) | Freshwater fungal communities from buoy surface, Lake Erie, Ohio, United States - Buoy 2 MA125 | ecosystem: Environmental > Aquatic > Freshwater > Lake | place: USA: Lake Erie, Ohio... | reverse complement strand
CAGCACATTACAGTTGGGACACAACTATGCAACAGGCAATTACTTTGCAGAGTTCATCCAAGGCAACCAACGTAAAGTGGTTCAGTTGATGAAGATTAAGTAAACCAATAACTTAAACAAACCAAGGGGGCTGTCTAGCAATAGATGGCCCCCTTTTTATTTCGCTAAAGCAAAACAGAAGAATCATATCAAAATCGTCGGTTTCTTGCGCTATTTTTGCATAAACCAATAATTACTATGCAGCAACCTATTCCCAAGAATGAAGATGATAGAGTTTGGGCTTTAGCTGAATACGATATTGATTATTCAGATGTGTCTAGTTTATTAAAAGACTTGGTTGAATTAACAGCAAAAATTGCTGGAACTCAAGTTTCATTGGTCAATTTAATTGATACCTACACCCAATGGTCAGTATCCAATTTTGGTTTGTCAATTGAGCAAATGAAAAGAGAGGACTCTGTTTGCCAGTATACCATTTTGAAAAATGATGGATTTGAAGTAAAGAGTTTATCCTCAGACGATCGCTTTAAAGATAAATTTTATGTAGTTAACAATCCTAATTTAGAATATTATTATGGTATACCATTGGCTACTAAAGATGGCTATAATTTAGGAGCGCTTTGCGTGATGGATACGAAGTCTAAGGAATTGTCTCCAGAAAAAGTTGAGTTATTAAAAATTGTTGCAAAAGAAGTCGTTAATAGACTGTCTACTATCAAGTATATACAAAGCCTGAAGTCTAAAGTGAATCAGGTAAATGAAAATAGTAAAAAAGTAGCACACGATATTCGCGGTCCTCTTTCAGGAATTATAGGATTAGCCCAAATGGTTACTGAACATGGACAAGATCAAAAGCTGGATGATATTTTAGAGATTATGAAACTAATTCAGCGTGCGGGCAATTCACTGTTAGACTTGGCTACAGAAATTTTAAATGCAGAAGATCAACAAGCTAGGGGGGTAATTGGTGTTGAGGATTTTACACTACTTAATTTTAAAGAAAAATTAGAAAAACTCTATACACCACAAGCTGCCAACAAACAAATTGAATTATTGCTTTATATTAAAGTTGGACAAGAGCAAAAGCCCATCCCCAAAAATAAGTTGTTACAGGTTGCAGGTAATCTAATTATCAATGCCATTAAGTTTACTAATAATAAAGGAATAATATCCGTTGATTTGAATATTCATTCTAATCCTATAGCTGGGCAGGTTTTAGAAATTGAAGTAGCCGATAATGGAGTAGGGTTGTCTCAAAACGAAATAGATGAAATTTTAAAAGGTATTAAAGCATCTTCAAGTGGAACAACTGGTGAGAAAGGATATGGATTTGGATTTGGATTGTCTTTTGTTAAGCGACTTATAGATGAATTAAACGGTACATTAACCATTGAATCTAACTTGGGGAAGGGAACGCGTTTTAAAGTATCCTTACCTCAATAGCTTATTTGTTGAATATAGAAATCCCGACCATCAATTAAGATGGCCAGGATTCTTTTATACTCTTGTTCTAATTAATGATTAATATAAATCCAACGATTGTTTTCGTTGTACAAATATTCTCTTCTATTTACATCGTAATACATATCCAAGTCTGGTAAATAGTAAAATCTGGCATAATCGTATCCAATGGGTCCCCAAACGGGTTGGCTACCAATATTGATGTTAACTTTAATTTGGGTACTATTTTCTTGAGGCCACATAAAGCTCAACAAGAAAAGGAGTAGAATTGGTTTCATAATAATGTTTGCACAAAGGACATTCAATTTGAGTTCATTATCCTTACACTATTAGTTGAATATATTGTAATATTCACGCTTAAATATTATTTAGTATATTTAAGTCTAAATACAATAATATGCCTACCGGTACAGTAAAATGGTTCAACGATGCAAAAGGATTTGGTTTTATTAAACCAGATGATGGTGGTGAAGATTTATTCGCCCATTTCTCCGCAATTAATATGGGAGGATTCAAATCGTTAAAAGAAGGACAAAAAGTTTCTTTTGAAATTACAGATGGCAAAAAGGGTAAACAAGCAGGTAATATTCAAAGTGCTGAATAGACTAGTCAAAACAGTCTATTCTGCTCTTCATTTCTTTTTTTCTGAATGGATGTATGTTCAAAAGAATATAACCTCCACCGTTGAGTAAACTTCCTTGTTTCAATATTTCAAGCCTATGTATGCCCCCAATAAATGGACCTGCTTTTATAGCTAGTCCTGTCCATACTTGGCCATCCCTTGTATATTGTATGGGCATGTAAATGCCCCAATTCAGTGTTTCCCATCTAGGGGTGATGGTAAGGAAACTATAATCATTACTTTTTTGTTTTATGGCGTTTTTTGCATTGCTGAAATGTAATACCATTTGTGCGTTCACAAAAAAATGAGGATTAATTTGTTTGTCAAAATTGAAAATTGCTCTGGTAGGATTGCCAATTGAAAACTGTGCGGGCAATACCTGAATAGAGTCATAAATAACTCCTAAAGAATCCCTTAAGTCTAGCGTATTATTTATACCTCTTATAGCCCTTGCAATAGCTGCGTCACTTATACCGCTATTGTTTTCAGAAAATCTACCAGTGTATTGACTAGTATTAAACTTTTGGGCGCCAATATCAATAATACTGAATCCTATTTTGTAGTTATATATTCTTCCTTCATAATTACGTTGGTCTAAATAAGTTTCATTATTGTAGTTTAAATATTCTATTCCAACGCTTAATCCCATAGCCGATTTGGCTTCATTAAAAAAACTTTTTATGGTAGCATTTGTAACTCCAAACTGTTGCAATACATCATAATTGGCAGAATAGCCATATTCGCCCACACCACTTGTACTGTTATAACTGGTATCTGTTCCATTAATATTTTCTCTAAATCTTGCTTTATTCATTTGCGAAAATCCGCCAATTAAGCTCTTTGAAAATTGTAATGTAGCTCCAACGGTTAATCTGCTATTGTCTGTTTCTAAAAGTGCACCAGCATAGGTTAAGTTCAATTCGCCCCAGCCAGCATGTATTGATTTACTGTCTAAAAAAGGGGTGGTTCGATTAAGGTTAAAAAAACTTCTTAAACTGGTGCTGGTATCTTGGATATTAAAATTGCTGGCAAATATATGGTTATACATTTTGCCTCTAAAGGCAATGGCTACCGCATGCTTTTTATTAATTCGATACATGGCAGAAAACAAGCTTAAGTCTGAGTTGGTATTAAAATTTCTAGTTTGAAATCCATCCTTAATATAGTCTCCTGGTCTATTAGTAATTACATTTTTTAAAGCTTGTGCCCAAATTGTATTTGTATAAATAGAAGTTTGACCAGAAAATAATTGAAAATCCCATCTATGTAAACTGTTCCCAATAGAAGCAGGGTTAGTGAAAGCGCCACTTACCCCAGCATAGGGTGAGCCATGAATGGCATGATATTGTTGGGCAAATCCACTTTGAATTGTATGAATTAGTAATAAATGAATTGAAAAAAGAAGTAATGATTTAATTCGCATCGGTTTCACATTGCTAATAACGCAAAGACGATTTAAATATTCCACATGCAGCTTGGGTATTTGAAAAAAATAAACCCCTCGTAGAAACGAGGGGTTTTTCGATTGCTTGCCATTATAGAGATCGTTTGTAATAATTTGATACAGCTAAAATACAAGTAATTAATCAATATATCAAATATAAAAAAAAATAATTTGTATTTTTCATGACTTTTTTGAGAAAAAATGACATAAAGTTTTCAATTTAATAATATTACAAATTTTAATATATCTAAGATATTCTAGCTGGATATACTTTTAATGCCTGTGCCAAGCAATCCATTGCCCTTTCTATATCATTGATATTTAATACATAAGCTAATCTAACTTCTTTCTTTCCTAGCCCAGGAGTGCCATAAAACCCGGTTGCTGGGGCCAACATAACAGTTTGACCTTCGTAGCTAAATTCTTCTAATAACCACTGACAAAAAATATCGGAGTCGTCAATGGGTAATTGAGCCATTGCATAAAAAGCACCACCTGGATTAGGGCAAAATACCCCTTCCATTTCATTTAAACGCTTTACGATTAGGTCTCTTCTCTTTTTGTATTCCCCTTTTGTAGTGTCAAAATAATCAGCGGGTAGGTCTATTGCAGCTTCACCTGCTATTTGAGCAAAGCTAGGAGGACTTAATCGGGCCTGTGCAAATTTCATTACCGCGTCTAATACTTGTTGATTTTTAGTAACAAGGGCACCAATTCTTCCGCCACATGCACTGTATCTTTTGCTAATGGTATCCATAATGATCACATGCTCATCAACCCCTGTTAAATGCAGGGCACTTACTTGTTCTCCTTCATAACAAAACTCTCTATAAGCTTCATCTGAGAATAAATACAGGTTGTATTTTACTATTAACTCTTTTAATTGTTCCATCTCAGCCTTGCTGTATAAATAGCCTGTAGGATTATTAGGGTTGCAAATCACAATTGCTTTTGTTTTAGCAGTAATCTTTGCTTCCAGGTCTGCAATTGGAGGTAAGGCAAAACCATTCGCAATAGCCGAAGTGACTGGTACAACATGAACACCTGCCGCTACTGCAAATCCATTGTAATTGGCGTAAAACGGTTCGGGAATAATCACTTCATCGCCTGCATCTAAACAGGCCATGAAGCCAAATTGTATGGCTTCACTACCACCTGTTGTAATGATGATTTGTTGGTGATTTACGTGTATGCCAACAGATGCATAATAGTGCACTAATTTTTTTCTATAACTTTCATTGCCAGCGCTATGACTGTATTCTAGTACTTTGAAATCACTGTTTCTTACTGCGTCCAAGACCATTTTAGGGGTTTCAATATCTGGTTGGCCAATATTTAAATGGTATACTTTGGTGCCTCTTTTTTTAGCAGCTTCTGCAAAGGGAACCAATTTTCTAATGGGGGATGAAGGCATAGCATTGCCTCTGTTACTAATGGTTAACATAGCTAAAATTAAAATATGGACTGAATAAAGAAGCTTATTTTTTTACTTCTACCACTTCGCCTTCAATGGTTAAAATATAAGGCTGATTAGAGTGGGCAAACTTAACATCTACGCGCTTTTTAAATACACCCACAGCTTCAGCGTTGTAAGTTACTTTAAGGGTACTTGTTTTACCTTTTGGAGTAGGAGCTTGGTTGTAAACAGGTTTAGTACATCCACACTCAGCATTAGCAAACTCAATAACAACAGGCTTTGCAGCATTGTTGGTATAAGTAAATATAAAAGTTGCCGGCACCCCTTTTTTAATTTTACCAAATTGATGGATCGTTTTGTTAAACTGGATATCGTTTTGTGCAAATGTGGTTAATCCTGCAAGCAAGAACAGCGATAAAAAAAATGATTTCATATGTTGTTGTTTTCTTAAATGAATAGAATAATTATTGAACGCCTTCTCCTGTAAAGCTAGTCTGTTTAACCAAGCCTCCTGAAATAATAATATCTGTAAAACGGGTAAACTTGCCCAATACCGATCCATTAAACTGAATTTTAATCTTCACTGTTTCTCCTGGTTTAAATTGTTGATTAGGAGTAAAATCAGGGGTAGTGCAACCACAACCTGCTCTAACACCTTCCAATTTTAGGGTTTCTTTGCTAGTATTGGTTACTTCTACCCAATATTCTACGGGTTTGCCATAAGTTACTTTACCCATATCAAAGGTTTCGTTTTTAATAGACACTTTTGCCCCATTATCTTGCGCAAATGCACCAAAAGAAATACCTAAAAATGCAATGAATACTAATAAAAATTTCATTCGAATAAATTTAGACCATAAAAGTACTAAAATTGATTGCTTAAAGTTTAACTTAACAGCAATTAAACCGTTAATTTTCAATTAAACTAATTATTGTTAGTCTATTCCGATCCTAATGTTATTTTTGTTTTATGGAATCAACTGCTTCATTACAATACAAAGACGATATGTTGTCTTTTGAAGGTTTTAGAAAGACTATTCTAGAAGATTATAAAACTGCTGTAATAAGCAGAGAAGTAAGCTTATTAGGTAGAAGAGAAGTGCTTACCGGAAAAGCCAAATTTGGCATTTTTGGTGATGGTAAAGAAGTTGCTCAATTGGCTATGGCAAAGTTTTTTCAGCCAGGCGATTTTAGAAGCGGCTATTACAGAGACCAAACTTTCATGTTTGCAGCTGGGCTTTCTAGTGTAGAACAGTATTTTGCTCAATTGTATGCAGATCCTGATGTGAAAAATGATCCATTTAGTGCAGGAAGACAAATGAATGCCCATTTTGCAACCAAATTGGTAGATGATAATGGAAACTGGTTAGACCTAGCCAATCGCAAAAATATTTCTGCTGATATGGCGCCTACTGCATCGCAAATGCCAAGAGCATTGGGACTTGCCTATGCGTCAAAATGTTTCAGACAAAGCAATCACTTAAGAGAGTTAGAAAATTTAAGTCATAACGGAAACGAAGTTTGTTTTTGTACTATTGGAGATGCCAGTACCAGTGAAGGGCATTTTTGGGAAACCATGAATGCAGCAGGTGTACTTCAAGTTCCATTGGCTGTTTTTGTATGGGATGATGGTTATGGGATTTCGGTTCCTAAAAATTTCCAAACCACTAAGGGGTCTATTTCCGATGCCTTGAAAGGCCTAGAGAAAATGGAAGATACCAATGGAATTAGAATTTATAAATTAAAGGCATGGGATTTTGCAGGGCTTTGTCAGGCTTTTGAAGAAGGAATACAAAGAATAAGAGATACCCATGTGCCAGTTCTTTTTCATGTTGAAGAAGTAACCCAACCACAGGGTCACTCTACCAGCGGTAGCCATGAGCGATATAAAACACCTGAGCGATTGGCTTGGGAAAAAGAATGGGATTGTATTAAAAAAATGAAAGAGTGGATGCTCGAAAATCAGTTGAGCACCGAAGAAGAAATTGCTGATTTGGAAGCAGCTGCAAAAGAGCATGTGAGAGAAAGCAGGTTACGGGCTTGGGAAAAATACATTAATCCAATTAAGGAACAAGCAGAAAATGCAGCCACTTTATTAAAAGAGTTGGTGGTAAACGATATGGATAAATACAATCGTTTGCAAAAAATGGCCAACGATTTAATTCAAAACAAAGAGCCATTAAGAAGAGATGTTTTAAGAACTTTGTCTTTGGCTGTTGAAATAGCTCCAGCATCACCTTCTACACAGGATGTGAAATTCTATTACCAAGAGTTATTGAACTTAAATAAGGAATTATATAATTCGCACTTATACAACCAAACTGCAAAAAGTGCATTAAAGATTCAGGAAATTAAACCTTTGATTTCTTTTGATGCACCTTTAGTCAATGGTTTTGAAGTATTGAATAAGTATTTTGATGCATTGTTTACACAGAACCATAAAGTATATGCTTTTGGAGAAGACGTGGGTTATATTGGTGATGTAAATCAGGGCTTGGCAGGGTTACAAGAAAAACATGGTAGAGATCGAATTTTTGATACAGGTATTCGTGAATTAACCATCATGGGACAGGCTGTGGGTATGGCTCTGAGAGGATTAAGGCCTATTGCAGAAATTCAATATTTAGACTATTTATTGTATGGTTTACAAGTACTGAGTGACGATGTGGCTACCACACATTTTAGAACAAAAGGGCAACAGTGTTGTCCGGTGATTATTAGAACCAGAGGGCATAGATTAGAAGGTATCTGGCATAGCGGATCACCCTTGGGAATGATAATAAATGCATTAAGGGGAATGTATGTTTGTGTACCTAGAAATATGGTACAAGCAGTAGGAATGTACAATACACTTTTATCTTCTAATGATCCAGCATTAGTGATTGAATGTTTAAACGGATATCGTTTAAAAGAAAAAATGCCAGCTAATTTATTGGAGTACACGGTTCCTTTGGGTATTCCTGAAGTAATCACAACGGGCGACGATTTAACCATTGTTTCTTATGGTTCTACTTTAAGAATTATCCAAGATGCAGTGGATCGGTTAGCCAACGATGGTATTAGTTGCGAAGTGATAGATGTACAAACTTTGTTGCCATTCGACGTTAATCATATGATATTGGATTCTTTGAAAAAAACCAATAGGATCTTATTTATAGATGAAGACGTGCCTGGTGGTGCGGCAGCTTATATGTACAACCAAGTAATTGAAGGTCAAAAAGCTTTTCAGTGGTTAGATGTAAGCCCTAGAACACTTACAGCTCAAGCGCATAGGCCTAGTTACGGAAGTGATGGAGATTATTTTAGTAAACCCAATGCAGAAGACATTATTAGAGTTGTTCATGAAATGATGAACGAATAAAAAATCAATATGAAAACAACTGTCGGTTCAATTGCAATAGCCCTTTCTGTTTTAATTGCTTCATTTATTTTAGGTAATGCGTATAAGTACAAATTTATAAGTACTGAAACCATTATTGTAACCGGGTTAGCTGAAAAAGATTTTATCAGCGACCAAATTGTTTGGAAAGGGCAGTACAGTAGATCAGGATATGATTTAAAAGAAGCGTATACACAAATAAAATCGGATGAAGCCATTATTAAAGCATATTTAAAGGGGAAAGGTATTCCCGATTCTAGTATGGTTTTTTTAGCGGTTGATGTAGTTAAAAATTTCAACTACGAAAATGGTCCGAATGGAACATCAAAATCTGTATTTAGTGGATACACTTTAACTGGAGGTGTTAAAGTGGATTCTAAAGAAATCAAGTTGGTAGAAAAAGTTTCTAGAGAAGTTACAGAGCTTTTACAAAAAGGAATTGAATTTAATTCTAATAAACCCAGTTATTATTATAGTCGCTTAAACGAGTTGAAAATTGACTTATTAGCCAAAGCTGCTGAAGACGCTAAGTTGCGCGCTGAAACAATTGCTAAAAGTTCTGCAGTAAATCTAGGATCACTTAAAAAAGCCAATATGGGTGTTTTTCAAATTACGGGTAAAAACGATAATGAAGATTACAGCTATGGGGGTTCTTTTAATACCACTTCAAAAGAAAAAACAGCTTCCATTACACTTAAGGTAGAATACTTAGCCAACTAGTGCCGTTAGTTATAAAACAACTCCTTGAGCGCTGGGCTTGGAACCATACAAGTCTCTTTTTTACCAAACCACTTGTATCGATTATTTGCAATGAATTGATAAACTGCATTTCTAATTAATGGAGGTACAATTATAAATACATAAAGCAATGGCCATAGCCCTGATAACTGCCTTGCTACTCTTAATGCTCCAGTTGAACGGGTATAAATTTGATTGTCAATTAAAAGAATAAAAGAATTAAGTGAGTCGGGTGGTAAATGAAACTGTTTTAATACTTGTTGGCCATAATCCCCCTGAATAGAAGCAAAACGAAATTGCTTTTTGGGGTCATGTTTTATTACAAATAGCACACTGCTGTTACATAAATTACAAACCCCGTCAAATAAAATAACGGGGTTGGTATTAGTTGAAATTTCCATTTGCTAAAGTTCAAAAGATTATCCCATGTTATGGAAAACTTTATTTACGTCTTCGTCTTGTTCCAATCTTTCAATTAGTTTAGAAACATCTTCCGCTTGTTCATCTGTTACTGGAACAGTATTGGTTGGAATCCATTCTAATTCTGCACTGATGGGGGTGATATTTTTATCTTCTAAAACTTTTTGTAATTTACCAAAGTCTGAAAATGCGCAGCGTAGAACAATGATTGGATTACCATTATCATCCTCACTTTCTCCCAATTCTTCTAAGCCATGATCAATAAAATCTAACTCCATTTCTTCTAAATCTTGGCCTTCTGCCTTAAGCTTGAAAACCCCCATTTTTTTGAACTGAAAACTTACACTTCCATTGGTTCCCATAGCACCATGCCCTTTATTAAAATGGCTCTTTACATTGGCTACAGTTCTCACATGGTTGTCTGTTGCTGTTTCAACCAATATAGCAACGCCATGAGGAGCATATCCTTCGTACAATATTTCTTCATAGTTGCTGGTATCTTTACCCATAGCACGCTTAATAGCTGCTTCAACACGATCCTTGGGCATTCCCACACTTTTGGCATTTTGAAAACACCTTCTTAATGCAGGATTGGTAGCAACATCAGGTCCTGATGCTTTTACTGCAATCACAATTTCTTTACCAATTCGGGTAAAATTTTTTGCCATTTTATCCCAACGGGCAAACATACTTGCTTTACGTACTTCAAAAATCCTTCCCATATTAATTGTTTTCGGATGGCAAAATTAGTGAAAAAAAAGCCCCGATTTGCATCGGGGCTTTGATATAAATGAGTTCAATTATTTAGTGCTTCTCAAAATTGGAAGCTTTTGGTATAATATCACTTGGGTTTTGAAGTTTACTTCTATTCTTACTATATACAAAATAGACTACTAAGCCCAATGCCATCCAACCAAATGCTACTTTTAAAGTAGTTGCGTCTAATACAAAAATCATTGAAGTACAAACTATTACTCCTAATGAAGAAACAATTGGTACCATTGGTGTTTTAAATGGACGTTCTAATTCAGGTGACTTAACCCTTAAAACCCATACCCCAATGCTTACTAACACAAAGGCAAATAAGGTACCAAATGAAGTTAAGTCTCCGGCCACGTGTCCTGGAACAAAGGCAGCGAATAATCCTACAAAAACAAATAGAATAATATTGGCTTTGTATGGTGTGTGAAACTTAGGGTGTAATTCTCCAAATGCTTTTGGAATCAACCCATCGTTACTCATTGAGTAAAAAATACGGCTTTGACCCATTAGCATCACTAAAATTACAGAAGAGAAACCAGCCAAAATAGCAACGGTAACTGCTTTCGCTAACCAACCATAACCAGTCATATATGCAGAAATAGCATAAGCTACAGATGCTTCACGTCCTTTTTCTGGATCAACAAAATCCTTCCAATTGGCAACTCCGGTTAACACGTGTCCAAACAATATATATAGTATGGTACAAACTACTAAAGAACCTAGGATACCAATTGGCATATCTCTTTTTGGATTCTTTGCTTCTTGTGCTGCAGTGGAAACTGCATCAAATCCTATGAAAGCAAAAAATACTACCGCAGCACCACCTAGTACACCACCCCATCCGTGTTTGTTAAAGGGGGAGTAGTCGGCAATTACCTTACCTGCACTATCTACTACCGCAGCTGTTCCTTCAGGAATCATGTATGGTGTATGGTTTTCTGGCTTAATAAACTGCCAGCCAATTCCAATGAATAATAAAACAATACCCACTTTAATAAATACGATTATGGCATTTACTATAGCAGATTCTTGGGTTCCTTTAATCAACAATAAAGTGATTAGACCCAATATTAATAAAGCCGGTGCATTTATCATTCCTTGGTGTAGAACGCCTGCCGAGTCGGTAAAACTTTCAAAGGGGGAGTGGCACCATTCATATGGTATGCTTCCTCCAAGCAGTTTGTTGAGGTATTCACTCCAAGCAATTGACACAGTGGCGGCACCCAACGCATATTCCATAATTAATGCCCAACCAATAATCCATGCAACTAACTCTCCTAATGTTACATAAGAGTATGCATACGCACTTCCTGCAATCGGAATCATTGCTGCAAACTCTGCATAACAAAGACCAGCAAATGCACAACCTACTGCTGCAATAATAAACGAAATGGTAACAGCAGGTCCGGCAGATTGTCCTGCAGCAGCAGCAGTTCTAACAAATAAACCGGCTCCAATAATGGCTCCGATACCTAATGCAATTAAGTTTCCAGCACCAAGTGTTCTTTTTAAACCATTGGTAGAATCCTCTGCATTGGCCAGCATCGCAGATAGCGATTTCTTTCTAAATAAACTCATAGTTTTATTAATTGGGTTCTGGTTTTAAATTATCTGGCAAAATAGGCATTATATTCAATTTACGGCTATATTGCCAACTCAAAATTTGCTGGATGAAGAATAAACTGACTATTTATATCCTGATTGCCATGGTATTGGGAATTATTACAGGATATATTGTACACGAAAATGCCGCGCCAGAGACCATTAGCGCTTTTTCCAAGAATATAAAATTACTGGGCACTATATTCATCCGATTAGTCAAAACTATTATAGCACCTTTGGTATTTACTACACTGGTAGTTGGGATAGCTAAGTTGGGTGACCTTAAAACTGTAGGAAGAGTAGGAGGGAAAGCCATGTTATGGTTTGTTACCGCTTCTTTAGTAAGCTTATTAGTGGGAATGATTCTTGTTAATTATTTTCAGCCGGGCTCTTATATTGATTTATCCCAGGCAGATAATGCTGGTTTAAAAGACTTAATGGGCAAAACTTCTGAGTTTTCTCTACAGAAATTTATTGAGCATGTTGTGCCCTCAAGCATTTTTGAGGCAATGGCAACCAATGAGATTCTACAAATAGTTGTATTCTCAATATTATTTGGAGTGGCTGCTGCTAATTTAGGTCCTTATTCAAAACCAGTGATTAATGCGCTAGATGTTGTTGCACATATTATTTTAAAAATTGTTGGATACGTAATGAACTTTGCTCCCTTTGGTGTATTTGGTACACTTGCTGCAGTAGTTGCAGATAAAGGGTTGAGCATCTTTAGTTTTTACTTTATTTACTTCGGCTACTTTGTTTTGGGTATAGCAGTATTGTGGGTACTATTATGTACTGTTGGGTATTTCATTTTAGGAAAAAGAATGAAGGGCTTGTTAAAAGCAATTGCCAATCCTTTATTGGTAGCATTTAGTACTACCAGTAGTGAAGCCGTGTTTCCGAAATTAACAGAAGAGTTAGAAAGATTTGGTTGTAAAAAAAGCATTGTATCTTTTATTCTACCATTGGGCTATTCTTTTAATTTAGATGGAAGCATGATGTACATGACTTTTGCCAGCTTAGCCATTGCGCAAGCATATGGCATTCATATGCAAATTGGTGAGCAGATCACAATGTTATTGGTATTGATGCTAACGAGCAAAGGAATAGCAGGGGTTCCAAGAGCCTCCCTTATTATTGTATTGGCCACTTGTGCTATGTTTAAAATTCCACCTGAAGGGGTTGCATTGATTTTGCCAATTGATCATTTTTGCGATATGTTTAGAACAGGAACCAATGTATTAGGAAATGCTTTGGCAACCACCGTAGTGAGTAAATGGGAAGGAGAATTACAAGAAGAAGGGGCAGTTGAGCTGCAATCATAAACTGAATTAATGTAGTGTTATGTTGATGCAAATTTTATTAGAGTTTCATTGGACCAATTTATTACAGCCTCAGTTTTATATTGAGCATGGGGGTTTATGGCTAATCTTGTTTGTAGTATTTGCAGAAACAGGATTGTTTGCTGGTTTCTTTTTACCAGGAGATAGTTTGTTATTTGTTGCTGGAATTTACAGCACCAATTTAGCCAATGAGTTCATACCAACAGGAAATGAAGTGTTTGATTTATTGTTGATCATGATGCTGATTTCTGCAGCTGGAATTATTGGAAATACAACTGGATATTGGTTTGGCCGAAAAGTAGGACCTGCTATGTACCAATGGAAAGAAAATTTGTTTTTTAAACAACGCTACTTGCAACAAGCACATGAGTTTTACGAAAAGCATGGAGGCGGTGCAATTATTGTAGCACGTTTTATTCCGATTGTAAGAACCTTTGCTCCAATTGTAGCAGGCATTGTGCAAATGGATCAAAAGAAATTCAGTTTCTTTAATGTGGTTGGCTGTGTAGCCTGGGTTGGTAGTATGCTTTTTGCTGGACATTTTTTGCAAAAATGGATATTGGCTCAATTTGGATTTGATTTAAAAGATCACTTAGAAATTATCGTTCTAGGAATTGTGGCAATTACTACTGCGCCGGTAATCATGAAATTGGTATTTAATAAAAAGAAGTAATCATTATGACGGCTAAAAAATACGGTATATTCTCTCTTCCTGTAATTGTTGCCGCCCTAGGTTATTTTGTAGACATCTATGATTTATTACTCTTTACCATTGTGCGTGAACCAAGTTTAGCTGGTATTGGTGTTCCCTTATCTGATAGTATTCAGGTTATTGCTGCAAGTACCAAGATCATCAATTGGCAGATGGTAGGGTTGTTAATCGGGGGTGTATTATGGGGTACCATTGGAGACAAAAAAGGAAGACTGAGTGTATTGTTTGGATCAATTGCACTTTACTCTGTTGCTAATTTTGCTACAGGTTTTGTTCAAACTGTAGATCAATATGCTTGGGCCAGATTTATTGCTGGTATTGGCTTAGCGGGCGAACTAGGTGCAGGTATAACATTGGTAAGTGAGTTGTTGCCCAAAGAAAAAAGAGGGGTAGGTACTTCGTTGGTTGCAGGTATTGGTTTATTTGGAGCAGTGTTTGCATATTTTGTTTACAAGCTCACCAATGATTGGAGACTATGTTATATGATTGGTGGAGGATTGGGTATTGGATTATTGTTATTGCGCATTTCTGTTACAGAAAGTGGTATGTTCCATAGTTTAAAAGAACAAGTTGGTATACAGAAAGGAAATTTCTTCATGTTCTTTAATAATAAAAGACGGTTTAAAAAATACCTTCTTGCTATTTTAATTGGATTGCCTACTTGGTATGTAATTGGAATATTGGTAAATCTGAGCAATCGTTTTGCAGGGGCATTGTATGGTGAAAACCACATTGAGAGCGGAAGGGCCATCATGTTTGCCTATGTAGGTATAGCCATTGGAGATATTTTAATTGGATTAATTAGTCAATATTTTAAAAGCAGAAAAAAAGCATTGCTCTCCTTTTATTTACTCTGCATAGCATGTCTCTTGTTTTTTTACAGCAGCTTTAATAACAACGATACTACTATGTATTTCATCTGCGGCATGTTGGGCTTTAGCACTGGGTTCTGGGCTATTTTTGTTACTATGGGAGCAGAACAATTTGGAACCAATTTAAGAGCTACAGCTGCTACCACTATCCCTAATATGGTAAGGGGAGCATTGCCACTGATTAACCTAATGTTCTTGAATTTATTTCAACAGAACTGGGGTTGGTCATTAATTCAGAGTGGCATCATTACTGGTGTAATTATCATGTGCATCACATTAATTGCTTTCTATTATACCGAAGAAACTTTTCATAAAGATTTAGATTTTGTAGAAAAACATTCCTAAATCAATTAGATCGACCATGGAGGCTTCAACAAAAAAAATATTGGTCATTCGGTTCTCTTCAATAGGTGATATTGTTTTGGCTTCTCCTGTGTTTAGGTGTTTGAAACAACAATTGCCTGGTGTTGAAGTGCATTTTTTAACTAAGCTTTCAATGAAAGCTGTTACAGAAGCCAATCCGTATATAGACCAATTTCATTATTTCAATAATAACCTGAATGAGCTTGTTCCTAAACTAATGAGCCAACAGTTTGATTTTATTATTGATTTGCATAAAAATTTTAGGTCTTGGCTAATTCAGTTTCAATTAAAAGTTCCTGTATATGCCTTTCATAAATTAAGTAGGCAGAAGTGGCTACTCACTCGTTTTGGAATTAACCAAATGCCCGATAGGCATATCACACTTAGAAGCTTAGATACACTTGCTCCATTTGGTGTAATAAATGATGAACAAGGACTTGATTATTTTATTCCTGAAGGGAAGGGTATTCAAATTACAGATATTCCTGCTTCGCATCAGTTTGGATACATCGCTATTGTAATAGGGGCTTCTTATGCTACCAAAAAATTACCCATTCCTAAGCTACAGCAGCTATGCGCTCAAATACCATATCCCATTATATTAATAGGAGGAAAAGAAGATAACCAAGAAGGTGGTGAAATTGCTAGTATAGATCCCATTCGTGTTTATAACGCCTGTGGTAAATTTTCCTTGCATGAATCTGCTGATTTAGTAAAACAGTCAAAGCTGGTTATTTCGCACGATACTGGCCTTCAATACATTGCTTGTGCTTTCAATAAAAAAGTATTGGCCATATGGGGAGGTACTTCTCCTAAGTTGGCTGTTGAGCCTTATTATGGATTGCAACAATTGGCTTCACATAAAAATGAAGTTGCCTTTCACAATTTTATTGTTCCTAATTTATCTTGCCAACCTTGCAGTAATTACGGCAAAAAAAAATGCCCCGAAGGACATTTTAAATGTATGCAGTTACAAGATACCGCTAACATTGCTGCAATGGCAATGCAGTGGATTGCATAACTATAAAGTTTTTAGCACATCATTCATACTTCTTACTGCATCCGCACTCTTATTAAAAGCAGCTTGTTCTTCTGCATTTAATTTAAGGTCGATGATCTTTTCCCAACCATTCTTACCAATAGTTACAGGAACACCTAAGCAAATATCGTTCTGACCATATTCACCTTCAAGGCTAACGCAACATGTAAATAATTTTTTCTCGTCGCGTACAATGCTTTCAACTAGAGCTGCTCCAGCTGCACCTGGTGCATACCAAGCAGAAGTACCTAGTAATTTAGTAAGTGTTGCTCCACCTACCATGGTATCATTTACAATTTGTTGTTGTTGCTCTGCAGAAAGAAAATCAGTTACTGGTGCACTGTTCCAAGTTGCATAACGAATTAAAGGAATCATTGTAGTGTCTCCATGTCCGCCTACAACCAACGCATTTAAATCGGCTGGGCTGCAATTTAAGTGTTGGCTTAATTGAAACTTGAAACGGCTGCTGTCTAATGTGCCACCCATTCCTATAATTCTATTCTTAGGCAATCCTGTTGCAGTTAATGCCAAATAGGTCATTGTATCCATTGGGTTACTAATCACTATGATAATAGCGTTAGGCGAATACTTCAAAATATTTTCACAAACCCCTTTTACAATTCCTGCATTTGTGCCAATTAGTTCTTCGCGAGTCATGCCTGGTTTACGTGGCAAACCCGACGTGATCACTACCACATCACTGCCTGCAGTTTTACTGTAGTCATTGGTGCTTCCGCTAATTTTAGTGTCAAAACCTAGTAATGCAGCTGTTTGCATCATGTCTTGGGCCTTGCCTTCTGCAAATCCTTCTTTGATGTCTAGTAATACCAGCTCATTACATAATTCCTTACGGGCAATATTATCGGCACAGGTTGCTCCTACAGCACCAGCACCTACTACAGTAACTTTCATAATCGGCATTATTTAAAGTGGTTAAATTAAGTGGTGCAAAGGTACGTGCAGCAGCCCTATTTTTTGTGAATAAATTGTAATAATTCAGGCATTTCTACACCCGATTCCCAGGCTTTTAAAAACTGCTTGTTTTGATCGTATAAAGCAACAAATGGAGTGAATTTAACCTGAAAAAAAGAGGGTACTGCATAATCGGGGTCTCTTCCAATAATGATATTTGGATATAAGTCAAATTGGTACTTCCTACCAAATGCTTTAATATCAATGAATTCTCTATAGCTAATCCAAATAAATTGTACTTGTTTTAAACTATCCATATTGCGAATCATTTGATCTGCCTCGTATTGGCAATGACCACAGTCTGGGCTGAAATACACTATGCAAGTGAATGCCGCTTTGGGAATTAGTTTATTGGTGAATAAGCTGCTGTCTGTTAATATTAGTTTGAATTCGGGTAGAGCAGGGTTTTTGACATAAGAAGGTCTGTTGTCAATTGGGCTTTGTGCTTGAATGGTAAATGTGCTCAATACTAAAACCAAGAAAGCAAAAAAATACTTTCGTATCATAAAATTAATTTGATTGATTAAGTTTATTTGCCAGCTTCTTGCATACGCATTTGTTTGGCGTCTTGCAAGAACTCTGAAGCAAAAATAAAATCATTTAGTAGTTGATCTTTACTGAAAATAATGTCTTTATTAGACCCTTCCCATTGTTTCTTTCCATTGTACAAATACAGAATATGGTCCCCAATTTCCATTACACTATTCATGTCATGCGTAACTACCACCGTGGTCATTTTGTACTCAGTGGTAATTTCTTTAATTAGCTTGTCTATTACCATGGATGTTTGTGGATCTAATCCAGAATTGGGCTCATCACAAAACAAATATTTAGGATTTAACACAATAGATCGAGCAATACCCACCCTTTTTTTCATCCCTCCACTAATTTCTGCTGGAAATCTTTTATGGGCATCTTTTAAATTAACCCTATCTAATACCTCGTCTACTTTTTTTAATTTCTCCCCGTGCGTTAATTTCGTAAACATGTCTAAGGGAAACTTTACATTTTCCTGAACCGTCATTGAATCAAATAATGCGTTTCCTTGAAAGAGCATGCCTATTTGCTGACGCAGCAGCTTCTTGGATTTTTCGTCCATTAGTAGCAAGTCTTCTCCATCAAATTCAATACTTCCCTCATTGGGTTTAATTAATCCCACTATGCATTTAGTAAGAACTGTTTTGCCACTTCCACTTGTGCCAATGATTAAATTGCATTTACCGCTTTCCATTACAGCATCAATTCCCTGAATAATTACTCGGTCATCAAAGCTTTTACTTATATTTTTTAGCGTAATCATGGTACTGTAAACTACTGAATTGTTCTTAATTGATTTCGATCTGATTTTTTAATAAGTCTTCTAGGGTATCCCTTTTTCTTATCAGCTGCATTTGGCCTTCTTTGTACAATACTTGTGCGGGTAAAAATCTTGCATTGTAATTGCTTCCCATCTCAAACCCGTAAGCACCCGCATTGTCAATGACCAACAAATCATTTTCTCTAATTTCAGTAATGGGTCTGTCCCAAGCAAAATTGTCTGTTTCGCATATATTACCAGTTACAGCATAATGCTTTACAGGCCCATTTGGGTTGCTAATATTTCTTATGGGATGATAAGCTTCGTAAAACATAGGGCGTATCAAATGGTTAAACCCGCTGTTAATGCCAGCAAATAGCACGGTAGGTGTTTCTTTTATCACATTCACGCTGGTAATTAAATAACCACATTCGCTCACTAAATATTTACCAGGTTCAAACCATACCTGAAATTTTTTACCATACGTTGTTTCAAACTTATTCAAGACATCTCCTACTTTTTTGGCCAATAGTGGAATATCTGTTCCTTTTTCATTGGATTGATAAGGAACTTTAAATCCGCCCCCCATATCTAATACTTGTAGGTCTTGAAAATGTGGAACCAGTTCAAAGAAAATATCTGCTACTTTAATAAAAATAGCTACATCTTTTATTTCACTTCCTGTGTGTACATGCAAGCAATTGATGCGCAATTGATATTGGTCTTTTATTGTAAGAATTTCTTCTAATTGCTCCAATGGAATTCCAAACTTGCTTCCATTATGACCTGTTGAAATTTTTAAATTTCCTCCCGCCATAATGTTGGGCCTTAGTCTAATGCCAACTGGGTATCTGCTCCCATATGCTTTACCAAATTTTTCTAAATTACTTAAGCTGTCTATATTAACAGAAACACCTGCTTCAACTGCAGCTACAATCTCTTCAAAAGCAATGCCATTGCTGGTGTATAAAATTTGTTCTGGATTAAATCCTGCTTTGAGTGCTAAGTAAACTTCATTTATTGAACTGCAATCAATATTGCAACCAATTGATTGAATATGTTTTAATACCGATAGATTGGTGAGTGCTTTACAGGCATAAAAAAAACGAGTATAAACGCCTTCGAATGCTTTTTGTAATTGCTGGTATTGGTCAGTTATTTTTTCTGCATGATACATATACAATGGTGTTCCATATTGTATAGCAGCTGCTTGTAATTGTTCGTTGGAAATATTTAAAGACATGGTGTAAAGATAATCCAACTATTGCGGATTATTCTCGTCTTCAACATCGTTTGAAAAATTGTCTGAATCATTATCCCCATCTTCTTTTGTGTTGTCCGTTGTAGTATCGGCTATATCGGATGATTCATTCAATTCGGCAATGATAAGCTCTCCTTCTTCATTCACCTTTAAATCGGAAACATCGCCCTCGATTAACTCTTCATCAGTAGGCAATTTGGCCATTGCATTAGCTATCTGATTATCAGTAAAGTCTTCAGGTCTTATAATGGTTCCTTCTACAATTTGTTCGGCTAGTACTTCTCTTATTTTAGGTAAATCAGCAGCACTGTTAATGCCAAAATAGTCCATGAAAGTTTTTGAGGTAGCATAAACCAATGGTTTACCTGGTAACTGCTCGTTTCTTCCACTAATTAAGATTAATTCTTTCTCTAATAATTTCTGTATAGAGTAGTCACTATTTACGCCTCTGATAGCTTCAATTTCTCCTTTTGTTATGGGTTGCTTATAGCCTATGATAGCCAAAGTTTCTAAAGCTGCATTAGATAGTCGCTTTAAGAATTTGTCTCCATTTAATTGTGCAATGGTTTTATGGTAGTCTTTCTTAGTAAGGAATTGCCATCCGCCGCCACTTTCTCTTACTTCAAATGGATAAAATTCAGCGTCGTATTTTTCTCTTATACCTTCAACGGCAGTTTCCACCTGGTCTAACGAAATTCTTTCTTCTAAAAATCCAAAACTATTATTGATGAGCTCTACAATGTCCAATGAAGTCAATGGTTTTTCACTGGCAAAAATGAGCACTTCTATATGTGGTATGATTTCGCTTAATTCCATGGTTATATTGGCTATTATCCTTGTAATGCAGCGGCTCCGCTCACAATCTCAGTCAACTCAGTTGTAATAGCAGCTTGACGTGCACGGTTATAACTGATTTTTAATGATTTCAGCAATTCGTTGGCGTTTTCACTTGCTTTATCCATTGCGGTCATACGTGCACCATGTTCACTGGCGTTACCGTCTAATACAGCTTTGAATAATTGGGTATTTAATATTTTAGGCATTAATTCTGCTATCAATACTTCTTTAGCAGGCTCAAATATAAAATCTGCTTTCTTGCTTCCTGCCTTTGGGGCAACTTTAGGGATTGGTAAAAATTGTTCTGCTACGAATGCTTGAGTTGCAGCATTTTTAAATTCACTATAAATAATTTCAACTGCGTCAAATTCTTTTTGCTCAAAAGCTTTCATTGCAGCTTGAGCAGCTTCTTGTACCGCTTCAAAATTCAAGTTCAAGTAAATATCTTTGAAACGCTCATTGGTATTGTAGCCTGCTTTATTTAAGCTTTCCCATCCTTTCTTACCAATATTCCAAACGGTAACATTTCCTTTATTAAATTGACTGCTGTATTTTTCTGCAACAGTGCTTTTGGTTAGTTTAACAATATTCGCATTGTAACCTCCGCATAAACCCCTGTCAGAAGTAATTACAATCAACAATACTTTCTCTATTGCTCTTTCCTCTGCCAAAGCCAAGGTGGTTCCACCCTCGATACTGCTCACAATATTGCTGAGCATTTCCTGCAATTTTTGGGCATAAGGTCGCATTTGGGTAATTGCGTCCTGCGCACGGCGTAATTTAGCCGCACTCACCATTTTCATTGCCTTGGTAATTTGCTGAGTACTTTGAACACTTTTGATTCGGTTCCTAACCTCTTTTAACTGACCTGCCATTTGTAAGGTTTAAATTTTAAATCTAACGGGTTGCAAAAGTAGCTGAAAAGGCTATAAATTCCAATAAGTTTAATGGATTATTTAAAGGGGTAAACGCAATCCAATGCCATTTCCACTGGCATGAATTTGAAGTTTTAACAATTGCC
>Ga0315909_10002885_pt1 | contig 21575 bp, 32 predicted proteins | sample LakEriMetagenome_11_FD_203527 | JGI IMG/M metagenome (GOLD analysis project Ga0315909, IMG submission 203527) | Freshwater fungal communities from buoy surface, Lake Erie, Ohio, United States - Buoy 2 MA125 | ecosystem: Environmental > Aquatic > Freshwater > Lake | place: USA: Lake Erie, Ohio... | reverse complement strand
CTGCTGGTACTGCAGAAGTTCTTGTTGTAGGCGGTGGCGGTGCGGCTGGAAATGGTGGCGGCGGCGCGGGTGGTGTCCTCTATGATGCACAGCGCTATTTGCCTTCTGGAACATTAACCGTAAATGTCGGTGCTGGCGGTTCAGGTGGAAATGGTGGAGGTACTTACGCCTATCAAGTTACTGGCACAAGCGGTAGAGCAAGTTCAATCGGTCAATTGGCTATTGCTCTAGGTGGCGGTAACGGTTCATCGTTTGGTGGTAACAACGCAGGTGCTGGTAGCCCAGGAGGTTCTGGAGGTGGTGGAAATAATACTTCTGGAGGTAGCGGATTTAGTGGACAAGGAAACGCAGGCTCATCTTCATTTTATGGCGGTGGGGGTGGTGCAGGAGCAGCAGCGACGAACAGCAACGGAGGAGCAGGTATTGCTAACTCTATAACAGGTGCTTCAGTTATGTACGGCGGTGGAGGTGGTGGGTTTGCAAATTCGTCAGGTGGTTCAGGTGGCGGCGGTAACGGTGTGAGTGGTGAAACTGGAACAGGCGGGTCAGGAACAGCCAACACAGGCGGTGGAGCAGGAGGCGGTTCTTTCGGCGGTGCTGGCGGTTCAGGCGTAGTGATTGTGGTGATTGGATAATGGCACATTTTGCGAAGATAGAAGACGGAATAGTACGAGAAGTAATTGTAGTAAACAACGAAGTATTGCACGATGAGAATGGTATAGAGCAAGAGTCAATTGGTATTGACTTTTGCAAGTCACTATACGGTGCAGATACCGAATGGGTACAGACATCTTACAATGCTACGTTTCGTGGCAAGTATGCAGGTTCAGGAGATAAATGGGATGGCACTAACTTTGTGTCACCAGTTCCTGTAACCGAATAATTTAATTTCTAGTAGTGGAGGTACGCCTTGGCTGGCCAAGATATTACCGAGGGTTTACCCCTCAATGTAGGTAATCCTGGAACAAGTGGATTCTGGACCAACAGAGCAGAGGACTATGACGTAGCCTTTGGTGGTATCCCATTCTTCATGGCTCCAACGGATCAGAATCCGTATCAGCGTGAGACAGCACCATACCGCAAAGAACAGTTTGACAACTCAAGAGAACCAGGCGAGCAGTCTTTAACAGGCTGGTGGCTACGATCTCAGTCATCTTTCCATGGTGGTGCAGGTATCAAGTTTTACGATCCATCAGCAGGTGAGTCTATTGGCTACCGCTACTTTGATTCACAAGGTGTTAATCCTTGGGTAAAGGGTCAAGTAACCCTACTCAAAGATACAGAAAACACTCACGTAACAACTGGTCCTGTGGTTGGAACAGATCACCAACATCCTCAGCAGCATATCCGATCTATTCAGTGGTCTGGTATCAATGGTGTTTTACTTCACGATGAGTATGATGTAGATAAGATTTACCCAGCAATTACTGTATCTATCACCAATAAGGCATTGACCTCTAACGTAGCAACGCTTACTACATCTGCAGCACACGGACTATCTACTGGTCTAGAAATAACAATTTCTGGTGTAGACGCTACCTTTAATGGTACTTACACAATTACTGGTACTCCTACTACAACAACCTTTACTTACGCTAAAACTGCTAGCAACGTAACATCTGCAGCAGTATCTCCAGCAGGTACTGGTGTAACTGACCCAGTAGTTCATTTTATTGACTATAATACTGGTAGTGCAGAGCCTGTGTATGCCATCTGCGATGATGGTGTCTTTGCATACTGGGTAACCAATGCTGATATAAGCGGTACTCCAAGACTTCACATGTACAAGAAGTTGCTGACTGATAATACTACAACTATTCCGTCACCTATGTTTACGGCAAACAGCATTACAATTACTTACGCTGCTATGGAATTTGTTAAAGATCGTATTATTCTTTGCGTTAATAACTCGGTTTATGAACTAGCAACTAATGCTACATCTTTACCTAGCGCGATTTACACCAATCCTAATACTAACTATCACTACACTTCTGTAGCAGCCTCTGGTCCTGCTATCTATACCGCAGGTCATTCTGGCATTTATTCTACAATTCAGAAGTACACCTTAGGAACTAACGGAGCAATGCCGGTGCTTACACAGGCTGTAGTCGCTGCTGAGTTCCCATCAGGAGAGATAGTTGAAAAACTATACTTCTATCTAGGCTACATGATTATTGGAACTAGCAAGGGTCTACGCGTTGCCGAAGTTAATGACCAAGACGGTTCCCTTGCATACGGTCCTCTAATTGTAGAGACAACCCAGCCTGTCTATGACGTCGCCTGTGCTGATCGTTTCGTATGGGCTACAACAGGTGTAGGTTCTAATGCTGGACTTACTCGCGTTGATCTCAGCCAACTTATTGAGGGAGAGCCACTTCGTTTTGCTTACGCAAATGATTTGGTAGGAATTCAGTCAGGAACACACTTTACCACAGCAGTTGCCTTTATTGGTACAACCAATCGCCTGGCATTTGCTACTGGATATAGTGCTACCAATGGAGCAATCTATCTAGAGTCAGCAAGCGCTCTAGTTACCTCTGGATATGTACAGACAGGTGCTATCCGTTACGGAACACTAGAGCCAAAGAACTTTAAGTTTGTACGCGCTAGAGGTGTATTCACCTATGGTGCTATGGACATTCAAACAATAGAAGAGAATGGCAATGTAAACAACGTCATCTCTTACAATGCTGCAGTAGGCACACCAGAGGCAGCAACTACTGCACCAGAACTCCCACAAGAGTTCCTTTCATACAAGTTTACGCTCTCACGTAGCGCAAGCGATACCAGTCAAGGACCCGTGTTTAAGGGCTTCCAAGCAAAAGCGCTTCCTGCAACTAAACGCCAACGGTTGATTCAGTTCCCCGTATGGTGTTTTGACGTTGAGAAAGACCGTTATAACGTAATCACTGGCTATGAAGGCCGTGCGTGGGAGCGTATTCAATTACTAGAAACTATCGAAGCAGAAGGTGACATCATCAATATCCAAGACTTCACAACAGGAGAGCGTGTGCAAGCAATCATTGAGCAAGTGCAGTTCTCTCGTAAGACCCCACCTAGTGGGAACTTCTCTGGGTTTGGTGGTCTACTCACAGTAACAGTTAAGACAGTCTTATGACAGTTACTGAGTGGGCTGGTTTTTTCGTAGCGCTGATGACTCTGCTTGCAGGGTTTACAGGTTTTGTTCGATGGTTAGTTAAGCACTATCTATCAGAATTAAAGCCAAATGGGGGTAGTTCTGTCAAAGATCAAGTGAACCGATTGGAAACACGCGTTGACCAAATATATCTCCTCCTCTGCGAGAAGGACAGCAAGTAGACTAGGAATTATTCTCCTAGTTATAGGCACATCTTATCTATTCCCAGCATCATCACAGGCCGTAATGGTCTATAATGCATTAGTTACTTGCGGTACTCCCGACGGTAGCGAGAGCAGAACTTCTACTATTGGCTGGGATAATAGTAATAGTTTTTTTAATGGTAAGGGTAGTATTCCCAGACTGTATTGTGAGGGAGGTTACAGTGGACGATTCACTGTTTATATTAGTGACAGTCTTTCTGATAACACTCTTCGTTACTATAATGGTGTAGTCCCTACCCCTGCTGCAAGTCCCAGTTCTGAGACTGGAACCGTTGTCTCTGAAACTCAAACTGTAAATTCTGAGACTCAAACTGTTGAGTCAGATACTTCAACTGCTCCCTCGCCTCAACCAAGTCCCTCTCCGAGTCCTTCAACAGAAGATTCTCAGACTGTAGTTTCTGTACCTGAGACTCAGACTTCTTCAACGCCAGTTTCAGAATCATCAACTGGTCAGAATGATTCATCTGACTCGCAGACCGTTTCGGCTTCTGACTCTGGGACAACAACTTCCGAATCTGTAACTCCTGTACTACCAGTAGAGACATCAACGGTAGATACCCAAACAGCAGAATCAATTCCAACACCTGTTGTTACTCCTCTTCCCGAGCCAACGCCAATAGTACAACCAGAGCCAATAGTGGTATCGCCGCCAAGACCAGAGCCTGAGCCACAACCTCAACCAGAGCCAGAACCCGAGCCATTACCTGAACCTACTCCAGAGCCAGAACCTGAACCTGAACCAGAACCCACTCCTGAAGTTCCTGAAGAGCCAGAGCCTGACACCGACGAACCAGTAGATGAACCAGAGGTCGTAGAGCCTAAGATTCCTCTTGAGCCAGAAGAGCCTGTTGAGGAACCTGAAATCACGGAGCCTGAGATCGTTGACGAACCAGAGCCACTTGAGCCTGAACCTATGCAACCTGAGCCTCCTATAGAAACACCTGAGCCTACTGTACCAGAAGTTGTGGTTCTTAGTGAGTCGACAGACCTCAGCGTGTTGCCCCCTGACACGCCCGTAGAACTGCCTAACGGCGTCGTTCTTACGGCTGAGGTAGTCATAGCCTTAACCCTCTTAGAAAACCCTGCAGAACTCTTTGCAGAACTATTTACAGACCCAGGCCAAGTCCTCACCGCCCTATCAAATATCGGTGCTGACATGTCTCCTGAGGTCAGAGAACAATCAGAAAAGGTTGTGATTGCAGCAGTTATCGCTGGCAACATAGCCACCCATGCAGCAGCCGCTGCCTCTCTAGCCGCATATAGAAGGAATCCCTAATGAAGAAATGGTTCTCAGACTTTTTTAACCAACTCTGGACTCTCCTAGGCATGTTCACCGCCTGGGTAGTTCTAGAAGGTTCTGCCAAGACCGTAGTTGGTTATGCAATCATCGTAACGTTGGTTGTCTGGGCAGTAACTCTCAATATCAGAAACATGAAGGATGAATAATGGATACATTTAAGAACGTAATGATGAGAATCTTTGCGGTAATTGCAGCAGAATCTCTCGGAGTTATCGGTGCTGGATCATTGGTTGGGATTGAAGTATGGCAGGCAGCAACGCTTGCTGGAGCCTTGGGAGCAGCACGTGTGCTTGAAGCCCTTGCCCGTTTCTACCTAGCAGATGGAAGCCTCACCTCAGAAGAAATCAACGCAGCCTTTGCTAAGGTTGATAAGAAAGCGAGTGAATAATGGGTCAACGTCTAAATTTCATCGAAGTAGCCAGAGGCGAAATCGGTGTGATCGAAGGTCCTAAGGACAACGAAACCAAGTACGGTGCTTTCACTAAGGCGAACTTCTTGCCTTGGTGTGGCTCATTTGTAAACTGGTGTGCCAACGAAGTGGGTCTTAAGATCCCTAATTGCGTATCAACAGTTGCAGGTGCTACCGCGTTTATGAAGAAGAACCAGTGGGAAAAGGCTGAGGAAGCAATTCCTCTACCAGGAGATATCGTGTTCTTTGACTTCCCAAACGATGGAGTAGACCGCATCTCTCACGTTGGCATTGTCGTTAAAGATAACGGCGATGGCACAGTCACCTGTATCGAAGGCAACACAGCCCCAGATAAGAAGGGCGACCAGCGTAACGGAGGGCAAGTATGCCTCAAGGTACGCGCCTACAAGAAGAAGAATGGCTCCAAACTCCGCAAGTCACAGGTCGTGTCTGTCGTCGGTTTTGGTAAGCCAGTATTCAAGTCATAAGGAGAAACATGACAAAAGATAAACTCGTTGCAATCGTAACGACATATGCACGTGCTGCAGTTCCTGCAGTCACAGCGCTTTACATGTCAGGTGTAACTGACCCAAAGACTTTGGCTTATGCCTTCGTCTCAGCCTTCATCGCACCTGTGTGGAAGGCTCTCGATCCTAAGTCCCCAGAGTTCGGCAAGGGTTCTAAGTAACCTAGCCTGCTCTCAACAATCAGCCCCTCATCAGACTAACCTCTGGTGGGGGGCTTTTTGTCGTCTCTATCCACCTGTAGAATAGAATCCTGGGCCGTTAAACTTGACTGGCACAGGGTTGAAAACACGCCTCATAACGTCACCACAGGCGCATAGAGGGGGTTCATGGTCGAAGGGTAGGGTGAACTCTATGACTTCCCCATCCCCAGGGCATTCGTAGTCGTATGTGGGCATCAGACATTCCTCCAGCAGTCGTAGCAGTAATATACTTTGTCGACAATCACAAAGGTATCATTCTCGGTGTTGATCGTTTTGCGACACTCATCACATAGGGTTATCTCTATCATGCGGAAGATCATATCACATGATATCCTTCGTGGGCGGGCAACCGTGGGGCAGAAACTTCAAATGACGGACGACGGCAAAGCCTAGTTCATCGCCTCCCTGAACCACCAATTTTTTTGGGGGGTAGGGGGGCATTTCTTAAATTCAGGACTCAGGCAGGGATTTAGAAATGCGGAGATGTAACGTACTCGGGAGTTCATCAGAACTCTGGATAGACATCGAATCGGATATCGACGACGCGATTGACTTCGTGGAGGGTTCAATCTTCCTAAAACATAATCGTCTGGTATAGTACTTCTATGAGCGATTTACCAAAGCATATTTCCTATTCATCACTAACCACTTGGCAAGAATGTGGTTGGAAGTACTACCTCACCAAAGTCGAGGGTGTGCAAGAAGCACATGCCGTCTGGTTCACTGGTGGTACAGCCGTACATAAGGCTACCGAAATTTACGATCTCGAAGGCGGAGATCCCGAAACCATCTGGAATAATGTCTGGTTTGAACAAGTCAAGGAAGATGAAGAACTCCACGGAGACATGAGCACATGGCAGTATGCCAAACGTGAGGACATGTCGTGGTGGTATGGCGAAGGCATCTGGATGCTTGAGAAGTGGATCAAGTTCCGCAACAATGGCTGGAATGTCTATGAAGATTTTATCGAAAAGCAGTATGAGATTCCTATCGAGGATACCATCGTCAAGATGGCAATTGATAGAGTCATGACCGATTTCGATGGGAATAGGGTACTCATCGACATCAAGACTGGTGCGTCATCCCAGAAGCATCCTTTGCAACTTGCAGTGTATGCATGGGCATTGGGTAAGCATGGGATTACTGTCGATAGGGCAGGTTTCTGGGATGCACGTACTGGTACAGTTTCACAATGGAACCTAGAATTTTTACATGCTGAGCGAGTCGAGGACATACTCAATATGTTCGACACTGCTCGAAAGAACACAGTCTTCCTGCCCAACTTCTCAAACTGTGGCAGATGTGGTGTGATATCCTCATGCAAGTTTCTTCACTCAACAAAAAAAGGAGATAACAAATGACTGGAAACTTCCAAGTCAGCAGTAAACTACCCGATGGACGTATCTTCGTGGTAGCCTCAGAGACCTACGCTGGTTTCTGTGAAGCACTAGAGAGTGCTGTTGGTATCGAAGAGTCACAGGATGTACTCAAGGTAATGGCACAGTCTCTAACAGGAGCACCAACCAATGGTGTTCAGGCAGTTCAGAACATCGCAGCAGCCTTTCCAGGCGCTGAGGCAGTTCACACTGCACATCCAGTAACACCTCAAGGTAATCTTGGACCATCATCTAAGACCTGCTCACATGGTGTAATGACCAAGCGAACAGGTGCAGGTGCAAAGGGTCCATGGAAGGCATACATGTGTCCTTCACCTAAAGGAACACCAGATCAGTGCGAACCAGTATGGGTACGCCGACACGATTCTGAATGGAGTACATTCTAAGTTATGAGAACCCTAGCCCGTGCAGTTGGTGGAAAAGACATTGGTGGAGAACCATTACCATCAGTGTTTCGCACGTTTGATGCCAACAAAGTAGTTATTCGCCGATCCGAAGTTTCGATGATTGCTGGCACTCCTGGTGCTGGTAAGTCGACACTGGCCTTGGCTATTGCGCTACGGGCTAAAGTTCCTACCTTGTATGTATCAGCCGACACAAACGCTCACACAATGGCTATGCGTCTGCTATCTATGATTACCAGCAAGTCCCAGTCTGATGCTGAGCACATGCTCAACGAAGATATTGAGGGTAGTCGTAAAACAATTAATGATTCCTCGGGGCATATCTTCTGGTCGTTTGAGTCAGCACCTACGCTGGCAGATCTCGATCAAGAGGTAGAAGCATTCGAGGAATTGTGGGGCTGTTCGCCGACTCTTATCGTTGTTGATAACCTTATGGATATCTCCAATGATGGGGGAGAAGAGTTTGCGAACATGCGCTCTACAATCAAAGAGTTGAAATATCTCGCAAGAGATACCAACGCTGCGGTATTGATACTGCATCATACCAAAGAGTCGTATACGGGGAACCCATGCCAACCTCGCTCTGCTTTGCAGGGCATGGTGGCACAGTTGCCTGCGCTTATCTGTACAGTGGGAACTAACGCACCAGGCTACCTAGCGGTAGCACCCGTTAAGAACCGCTATGGTAAGGCAGATCCAACTGGGGATACGGCTTTTTGGTTGCAGTTCAATCCCGAATTTATGGATGTCTCAGACATACCTGAACGGGTACAATGAAGCACATCAATGATTTGAAACCTGACTACTCAAGGGCTATGGATATCAGAGGTGAACCCACCACTGTATGCGTATGTGGGTGTTTCGTTTGGAATCTTAAAGTAACATTTGAAGCAGATGGTACGATAGGAATGTACTTTCTAGATATGGAGTGCGCTGACTGTGGAACACAGGCAACTGCCCCAACTGAGGAGTAAAGATGAAACTAAGAACATACATATTCTTGATGATTTTTGTGGTCTTTGTGGGTACACTGCCCCATACTGTGGGTGCTCTTACTTTACAAAAGAAGATTATTCAGATTGAAGAAGAGATCGTCTATCGGTGCGCTAACCCAGCGATGAGAGAGATGAAGAAGATAGCAAGAGAAGTTGGCAGAATGAAGGTCATGGCACAGTTTAAGAGTGTTAAGGAATGGAAGGCTTTAGATGAACTATGGTACATCGAGTCACGCTGGGATTACACAGCAGACAATCCTCGCTCTACTGCCTATGGCATACCTCAACTACTCAAAATGGATCCAAAGACTCCATTGATAAAGCAGATTGACTTGGGGTTGAAATATATCAAGCATCGCTACGGTACACCTACCAAGGCGCTAAAGTTCCACAAAAAACACGGCTGGTACTAATGAGCAATCCAGCAAAGGCCAAGGGATCCAAGGCCGAAAGAGATATTGTCGCTTATCTGATTGAGAACGGATTCCCATACGCTGAAAGGCGTTTAGCAGGGGCGCAAGAAGATAAGGGCGATATCGCTGGTGTCAATGGCGTATGCATCGAAGTTAAAGACCATGCAAAGATGGCTCTCTCTGGTTGGCTAGAAGAGTTACGAGTTGAGATGATTCATGCTAAGGCATGGACTGGTGTCGTATGGCACAAGCGCAAAGGTAAATCATCTCCTGCCGATTGGTATGCTACAATGCCTGGGTCAGTGTATTTAGAGTTACTAAAGAAGGCGATGAAAGATGAGCCAAGATAAGCCAGATATAACAACAATTCTCGAGTACTACGGTGCTCGGGTTCCTACCCGTAGTGGCTGGGCAAAACTTAAGTGTCCATTCCACGATGATTCACATGCATCTGCAGCAGTCAACTTAAAAGAAAACATCTTTAAGTGTCATGGTTGCCAGTACAAAGGCGATGCGTATGCTATCATTATGCAAAAAGAAGGAGTTAACTTTCGTGAAGCAATCACACTTGCAAAAGGAATCTTTGACCAGAGCGGCAAAGTTTTACCACAGCGCACTGCACGAAGCGGAGGACTACCTCGCAGAACGGGGGATCTCTCTGGAACAGGCCCAGCGAATGCGCTTGGGCGTCGTGCTAGAGCCGCTCACGGGTCATGAAGCCTATATCAATCGCTTGGCGATTCCGTATCTTACGCGTTCGGGGGTGGTTGACCTTAGATTCCGTGCGATGGACCACGCAGAACCGAAATACATGGGGATTAGTGGGGCGACAACGCATCTCTACAACGTGGGTGCATTCTTCAAAGCGTCCTCATATATTTCTATCTGCGAGGGTGAGATTGACACGATCACGCTTGATACTGTTTGCGGGATACCTGCGGTGGGGGTCCCTGGAGTCAACAACTGGAAGAAGCACTACACCAGACTCCTTTCGGACTTTGAGAAAGTATTTCTATTTGCTGACGGGGATAATGCTGGTGCTGAGTTTGGTAAGTCTCTTGCTAAGGAGTTACCTAACTTGACCATCGTCAACATGCCCGAGGGCGAGGATGTAAACAGCATATATCGGACAAATGGTGTAGACTATTTCAAACAAAAGATTGCGAGTGCCTAATGTTAATGCCTGATAAAAACGGCGTGTTTAGATGTGAAGATAAGTGCTCGTTTGCAACGGCAGACATCTTCGAGTTTATGGATCATTGTGGCATCGAATTTGGTTGGCAAGTACGCCTAAATAAGCGTTTTTCCTTTGATTTATATACGTTTTTGAGCCTTCTCAACGACACCGTGAACAAAGGTGATCTCGATGATGCATGGAGTATCGTGCAAGATGCAACCCTCATGATGGTCAATGCAAGTGAGGGAGACCTAGAAGAATTCGTTGAGGAGACAGTCGTAGCCTCTGAGATGAATGACATGATGAGCGACCTAGAAAGACTACTCAAGAAAGATAGAGATGAAAAAGACTAAACGACTTAACGTAAGAGACATGGTTCCGCATGATTACAAGTGGGAACCACCACAGAAGGTGAAGGAATATACTTTTGATATACCTGAACCTAATCAGTTTGAGTTAGACATCTGGGAGATCAGTGACACGCTGACCAATCTGCTCATCAAGAAGCATGCCGACTACGGCCCAAAGAACATCTCACAAAGTCCTGGAGGCCCACTCAACGGCCTTCGTGTTCGTATGTGGGACAAGGTAGCACGTATCAACAATCTCATTGACACTGGCAAGGATGCACAGAATGAATCTCTTGAGGATTCCTTTGCTGATCTAGCCAACTACTCAATCATCGCACTAATGGTACTGAAAGGTAAATGGCCAGCAGAATGAAAAAGTCAATCAAAAAAACAATCAAACGTATCTTCGGACCTTACAAAGGTAGCGAACAAAACGGTGGACGACCAATCTATGTGATCAAGAAGAGGGATAAAAATGGCAAAGTGGTTACGACTTCTAGCAATAAGGCTCGAGTTGATTACGAAAAGGCCACAGGAAAAACCTTACCAAAAGGAACAGAAGTAAATCACAAGAACAACAAGGGTAGAGCAGGCGATGATAGAATGTCCAACCTCAATACCATCTCTAAGAAAAAGAATGTTGGACTAGAGAACAAGCGTCGTGCTAAGAAAACAACAGCGAAGAAGGCGACCAAAAAGAAATGAAAAACATAGTTTGCATATCTGATTTGCAGGTCCCATATCACGATGTAGAAGCCACGAAGGCAGTGGCAAAGTTCATTCAGTGGTATCAACCTGAGACTGTAGTATCCTGCGGTGATGAAATGGATATGCAGACCATCTCGAAGTGGAGTAAGGGAACCGAACTAGAGTTTGAACGCTCTATTGGACGTGACCGTGATCTCACTCGTCAAGTGCTCTATGACTTAACCGTTGAGCATATGATTCGTAGCAACCATACTGATAGATTGTTTAACACAGTTGCTATGAGAGCACCAGGATTGCTTGGACTTCCTGAGTTGCAACTAGAAAACTTCCTTGGTCTCAATGAACTAGAGATCGTATATCACACAGATCCATACGAACTAGCCCCAGGCTGGTTGCTTATGCATGGTGATGAGGGCAACGTACAGCCCACAGCAGGAGCCACTGCGTTGGGTTTGGCAAAGCGCTCAGGCATGTCCGTAGTCTGTGGTCACACGCATCGTATGGGTTTGACACATCAGACTCAGACTTATCGTGGTGGTAAGCCTAAGACTATCTGGGGTATGGAACTCGGAAACCTCATGGATTATCGCAATGCAAAATACATCAAGGCTGGGCTATTCACATGGCAACAAGGTTTTGGAATTCTGCATGTAGACGGGAAGAATGTAACCCCACAACTTGTTCCTATTATCAACAACTCATTCACAGTGGACGGTAAAACATTCAAATGGTAATCGAAAGATACGATGGAATTGTGAGTGCTATTGCTTACGAATTCGCTCGTAAATACAAGATCGTTGATGCAGATGATGTCCGTCAAGAGTTATGGGTGTGGTTCCTTGAGCACCCTAACAAGGTCAAAGTCTGGGAAGAATTAGAGGGCAAGCAGTCTATAAAACTAATTGCTAGGTCACTGCGTAACGCTGCTAAGGATTACTGCCAGAAGCAGAAGGCACAGATAGGTGGCTATCGTGTAGAGGATAACTACTACTACGACAAGGAACTTGTTGAGGCGTTGCTACCAGCAGTCATCAGAGGTGATGTCGTAGCACCAGCGATGGCTGAACTAGGTTTCGTATCAGGCAAGAAGGTAGCCTCTGAGGGAGGCAACTGGTTTGCTATGATGGCTGACATTGAGTGGGGACTTGATAAACTTACCACTGAACAGAAGAGTATTATATTTCTACGTTACGGCGATGGGTGTGACAACAGAACCTTTGCTAAGGAACTGGCTATCACAGAAGATGCAGCACGTATGAGAGTTAACAGAGCACTAAACAATTTGATTAACTTCCTCGGTGGCAGCAAGCCACGCAAGGAACGCGACTACACAGAAGAGGAAGCAAATGCAGCAACAACAGACGGACTTCACGATGCTCAAGGAGAACCTAGCGAGTATCCACAATCACTTGGAGAACAAGACTTGGACGAAGAAACAGGACCCGAAGTTTATTAAAGCACTCACTAGCGTCGAGAATGTGTTCAACGAATTGAGCACTCACCTTTACGTCATGGTCAGTTACTTCGAGCAGTATGTAGAGGCTATACAAGCATCACCTTTATACGCACCTACCGCAGAGCAAAGTAAAAACGACAATGAATATAGTGATCCAACACAAACCTTTTCCGCTCCCGCGGAGGAGGTGGCTGATGATCTGCGATAAGTGTACGGCTGGCGGAGCGGCCAATAAATCGGGCAATACATACATCGCTATTGGATTGCATGCCCTATGCAAGGGTTGCGAGTGCCAGCATAAGACTGGCGATGGTTGGTACAAAACGAAGGCATAAAAAAACCCCCCACGCTGGATGCGTGGAGGGCTAGTGTTGGATTATCCAACAGTGCTACTAATCGCCGTAGTATTCCGCAAAGATCTCATCGGGTTCATAGCACTCACAATATGCGACTTTTAGATTGCAAAAATCGCATACTTCATCATCGCCTCTGGCGATAGGGTCGTCGACTTGCATTTTAGTGAGTCACAGGCTTGTAGATAGGCACGATCTTACCTTGAGGATAGGCGTGAGTGAACGCCACAGCATCATCGTAAGTATCGAACATCCCATAGTGCCATGATCGTTGTTCACTGGCGTCAAAGTATAAGTCTATTACCTCAACCACGAAACCAGCGACTTGCATTATTTCATTCTGATATATCTCCATGATATTCCTTTCATAAGGCAAGGGCTAAGATAGCCCCTACCGCTAGTAGTGTACCGAATGATGTCCAGAACATAAGGCTTAGGGATTCCCTTATGGTCATAGCAAAGTAATCTACATCATCTTTATCCATCTATTCGTTTTCCTTCCGTAAAACCCTCAGTCATTCCTGGAACAGTGTTGAGCACATGTATAGGAGTGATATTGAGTGTCTTTTGTATATCTCTGCGTTCACTTGGATCGAGTCCGCCCCATATACCGAACAGGCCAGTATATTTTAGAGCATATTCTCGACACTCCGCCATCGCTGGACATGCCTTGCACAGTTGCTTGGCATAGACAGCAGCAGGAGTTTTGTACTTAGAGTTGCCACCTTCTTCTGGAAACCAGACCTCGGGGTCAACCTCAGCACACAGCGCTGGGTTATTGAACAAAGGAAAGTGATGCTCGGTCATGATGTTACTGCAAGACCGTTGGATAATCCAACACCACCGACTTTATCCCATGCACATTGTTGGCAGTAAAACCCTGCGCTCATATCATGCGCTAAGACCATGATGGACATGGCACACTTAGAGCACAGGGCTTCCTTGTATTTATTCATTGCTTCCTTCCATTGGTAGTTGACCAGCCATGCGTTGATACTCAGTGGCTCTGAGTACCAACGAGGCGTGTTTTTCTTTATTGCCTTCCTTCAATGCTTGTTCAGCATCGTGTAGGAATAGTTCAGCCCGAAGGCCGAGGTAGTAAGGGGTAGGCGGTACTGGCTTGCGCTTCTTGCTCATATCTGCCACGCACCTTCCTTGCCATTGGAAGCCCATGTCTTACCCTTACCCTGATAGCACAGGCAATCGGTAAGGTAAGTGTTGCAGTCATAGCATGAGCCACAGGCCATGCAGTAGTGATCATCCCAGTCCTCGATCATGGCCTCATCTACGTAGGTATCGCAGACAGTACACTCGCGCCACTTTACATCCTTACCATCGGAGTAACCGCCGAAGCCGAGGCCAAAGTCTAAAGGGTTGACTGACTTCCATGATCCTCGTGAGTAGGTATCAAGATAGCAGGAATCATTAGACCACCAGACCCCTGACTCATCCTTCTTGCCCTTCTCAGCGTGGTATAGATAGCACTGATACTCAGCGCGTGGATCTATCGTGAGGATACATACCTTGGAACCGCTAGTGAAGTCCTCGATGAGATTGGACACTTGTGGGTTATCTAGGGCAGTAACCCCACCGATTGCAGGTAGTAGATCCTCGGCGAAGATACGCGTATCACTACGATCATCACCTTGAGGCTCGATGATTGGCAGGACGCCATTGTGTGCAAGGTAGGTGAGTTGGTTGCCCACGCCTACTTGGAATGGATGGCAGTTGTCCACAGTAGTTGTGCCATGAGTGGCGAATCGTGCATGCCACATGGCGTAACCTTCTGGATACTTGCCACGCATCTCGAGGAATCGCTTGATGGATGTATCAGCGTTCATCGTGCGTTCTACATGGATGCGGTTCTCACTAGGAATTACGATAGCAAAGCCGAAGCCATGAGGGTTATTGAGAGCAGAGTTTTCTAACTTCTCACGTGATGGAATTACATTTGGCGGAATTACACATAACATACACATTTTTATTCTCGTTTCTGTTGGATTATCCAACACTTAGTTTTCTTGGACTGAATCGGACATGAAGGACTTCTCCATGGCGGTAAATAGGTTCGGATAGGTTGATGCATTGTCTGCAACATACCGAGTGAACATCATCCATGAGAGAGCCTTATTGCTGGCGCTTACATGTAGATCACGAGTGTACTCAACAGCGCACTGAACGAGTTCTAGTGCCATGAGTACACGTTCGGGCTTGAGTGATCCTCTGAACACTCGAACCTCGAGAGTCTCCGAGTTCTCAGAGTTGATCGCTGAATAGCGACCATTTTCTTGGCTACCATGCTTGACCTTGTGGACTAGGCGACCCTTGTCCTCGAAGGTTGCATAGGATGAGGTACGGCCGGCCAGCCTACTGATCTGGCGATCATTGTCGTAGATCAGTTTCATGAAGCGTAACTCATGAGCCTGAACCTTGACGATATCTGATCGCTTGTGAGCGAAGCCAAAGGCGGTACGTGATACGTGGACATGCAGACCGCATGTACTGGTATCCCATGAACGGAAGCCGAGCCTGCGAAGTTGTCGCAGTGCCGACCAGTCGAACTTTTGCTGGTACTCATCGAGTGAGTGAGGATGAGTGACGATCTCGAAACCATCGTTGAGAGAGCCATCTTCCTTGAGATAGATACGCTCACCGAGAGCATTGGTCACGACCTCTGCACCACTACGGCGAGAGTTACCATCCGACTCGACCTCTAACTCGAAGCCCATGTGATAGGAAGCAGTGCCGAAGAAGTACGGGCGTGGCTTGTACGAGTAGGAGTTGATGAGGTGAGACCCATCTTCCTCGCAGTGATGCCCGTCTCCATCCCAATACTGATCGCCACAGTCATCGCATGTATAGACGTTGTTATCCCAGCATGTCTCGCAGAATCGAGTGCCGTTGAAGTAAGCGCTATCGTCCACGATCTCCATACTTTCACAGCATCCACAACGGAAGAAGTTATCGGAGCCACCAGCATCGGCAAAGATTTCTTCTTGGCACTTAGTGCAACAGTCTTGACCGAATACCTTCTCGAACTGTGGGAAGACTAGACCATTAGCGTAGAATGTAGATACGCGCCAGTTATAGCGTGGATACTGAATATCACAGCGATCACACCTAGTTGAGCAATCCGAGTTATCGTGGACGTATCTCTCTGCCCCGTTGCCATCCACAGTAACGACTAGATCACGACCAGTTATGCCATCGGTCACGCCTTCGCATGAGTAGCAGGTAAGTTGGTCATCCTCTGGACGAGGACGACTATCCCTAACGGCGTAGAATGCTTCCTCGGTGAGTACATCGCCGTAGCGATAGACTTCTCGAAGGTTAGCCATGAGGCAGTTAACGCAGACCTCTTGAGAATCTTTCATGATCGAGATTACATATAGTTCTTGGTAGGTGCGACATGAACCACATCTACCAGTTGAGACATAGCCCCATGTATTGCAGGCGGCTACATCATCTAGGGTTAGAGTCATTGTTTATCCTTTCGTTTCTCGGTGTTGGATAATCCAACACTTACCATTGGCTCTTGAGTTCTTGGTACTGGTTGCGCCAGTAGTCGCGTGACTCGGTGAGTCGGTGATTAGCAACTGCGGTTGTGATGATGACGATGAGGGATGAGGTGAGCGCGATAGTGAGTGCCACCAGATCCCATGCTGATAGTGTTATCATGATCTTCCTAACTGTTGGATAATCCAACACTTGTTTAATTAAGGGCAGACTTTGCCCCAGTGAGACAATTATTGCATAGGTCAAGCCTTATGTCCAGCACCCTCAAGCCACCAATTCCGGTCTGAGATCAAGCCGACTATGAGTAGCCAAGCCCCGACACAAACCAAAATCAAACCGACTATGAGTGTCCTATGCCCGACACAAACCTTTCGCGCCCACGCGTGGGGCGGGGCGCGCTCGATCTGGCGCGCCAGAATCGGGGCATGAGAAAACCCCCCACCCTCGAAAGGGTAGGGGGTCGGCTCGGGTCGAACTATGCAGCCTTGAGGCTTGTCTTCGAGCGCTCGAGCGCTTGAGCCAGTAGGAAGGCCACGGCCTCGGCGTCTTTGATCGCTTGGCCTTTGAGAACTGGCTTCTTCTTCAACTCGGAGCCGAGCGCCTTGATGATCTGCTCGAGCGTTGGAGCCTTCTCGACTTTATCGCCAGCCGTGCGCGCCTCGCGCTTGGCCTTCTGCTCGCCTTGAGACGGGATGGAGTCGGCAAGATCGGCAAAACTTTGAGCATCCTCGAGCGCCTCGGCTAGGTTCATCTTGCCATCTTTGCCATTGAAGAACTTACGCGCTTGAATCGCCGTATTAAGGAGAACTTTGAGAGACTTATCCGCGCCACCATCGAGTGCGCGAATCGCGCTTGCCGTCAAGAAGTGGGGCGCGTGGGTTGGCTTGATCGTTGGAAGCGCGCCGATTTCGTTGGCCTTCTCGATTGAAGCGCTTAGGCCTCGGGTGCCGACCTTCTTTGCCTCGAGCATCTTGCAAGCCTTCTCGAATACCTTCATCTCGGCAGGAAGTGAACCGCCGACAATCTTTGAAAAGTCATCAACGAGAACACTCGAAACTTGATCAAGTGATGAATTAACAGTGCCATTCTTTGATTTTTTGGTCTTGCTTGTTGTTGCTGTTGTTGCCATGATTTTTTTACCCTTCGATATATGGCCGACTTGTTCGAGCCATGAGAGAATCTTGCCAGCGATCGCCCCTTATTGCAAGCACCTCGAGCCTTCAATTCTTGGCCACCTTCTGCCCTCGATCTCCCGACCTCATGCCCTCGATCATCGAGCGCCCCCCTGTTGGATTATCCAACACCCCCACCCCCTCGAACCCTCGAGCAAAGGCCGAAGGCCAGACCCTCGAAGCCCGAGCCAGCCAGCCAGCCCAAGCCCTCGACCCCCTCGGCAGATAGTCCACCAACACAAACTCGCGCCCGTTTCATATCCGAACAAGTGTTCGAAAAAATCGCCCTCGCTTCGCTCGGGTTTAATAGCGCGCCTTCGGCGCACTCTTAAAAAGACGCAGGGCGCTGCCCTGCACCCGCCGCTCGCCGCGGGGCACGCGTTCAATCGCCACGCGTGGCTGCGCACTGTGTCGCTAGCGCGACCCCAGTGCTTTAACGCGGCTTCGCCGCTACTATACACTATCGCATTAAATTATTTTTCCAGTATTTACGGGGAAATGTCCGTATTATACATATAAGTTAGTGAAGTACATCACATTTGCTAAATTACACCGTTCGGATTCCAGTTTTGAACGGGTTAGTATATATAGACGAACGACTCCTACAGAGTGAGTCTATCTTGATGTGAGTGGGTGGCTGAGACAGCCGAAACGATAGTGTAGGCTGGCTTAATGCCAGCCACGAACCGAGGGGTTAGCGAGGCTCGCCTGAGCGAGCCGAGCGATAAAGGGGAGTTTTATACAAGGGGTTTAATGGAGGGGTTATAATGGCTGCTAAAGGCGGTAAAGAGCACCACAATGTAGTCGCTCTCAGAGAGGCCAAGGCAAAGGTTTTAGATTTTGTCCGCCAAGGTTTAGATATTACAGATGCATTAGCAAGGGCTGAGCGCAAGCCAGATGTCATGAAGGACTGGCGCAAGGATCCAGCCTTTATGAAGGAACTTGAGAAGGCCCGATCAGAGGGCGAAAAGACTTTAAGTATAGTCACAGGGGATGCCAAGTTTAAGATTGGCTTTGAGGAGTTCAGCCGTGAGTTTCTTGACTCGCCGATTTTCGCACATCACAGGTCTTGGATTGACGTGCTCGAGGGGCGGGAACCTTCCTACATTCACCCGTCGATGGTCTATGATCCTGCATCTAAGAAGCGTCTGCTTATCAACGTCCCACCCGAGCATGCAAAGTCGACGGTCATCACGGTCAACTACTGTGTGTACCGAATCGCCATGGACCCCAACATTAAGATCACCATCGTTTCCAAGACTCAGGAACGCGCTAAGGAATACCTTTATTCGATTAAGCAACGACTAAGCCACGAACGCTGGTCGAAGTTACAGGCAGTCTATGGGTCTGCAGGGGGTTGGAAAGAGGATGCGGATACTTGGAAGGCTGATCGCATTTACCTTTCTCGTGATTCTACCGAAAAGGATCCGACGGTGCAAGCGCTCGGAATTGGTGGCCAGATTACTGGAGCCCGTTCCAACCTCATCATCCTGGACGACGTTGTTACGACTTCAAACGCGCATGAGTGGGAGAAGCAACTCCTCTGGCTCCAGCGAGATGTAGTCACCCGTCTGGGTGATAACGGTAAGTTGCTGATCGTAGGCACACGTATCGCCGCTAACGACCTCTATCGAGAGATTAGAAACCCTGAGCACTGGACTGGTGGCAAGTCACCGTTCACATACCTTTCAATGCCAGCAGTACTTGAGTTCGCAGATAAGCCAGAGAACTGGGTTACTCTGTGGCCTAAGTCAAACATTCCATGGGAAGGCTCAGATGAAGACATTCTTCCAGATGAAGATGGGCTATACCCCAAGTGGGACGGCGGCGCACTGTTCCGCAGGCGTAGCGAAGTCAGCCCTAGCGCCTGGGCGCTGGTATATCAGCAGCAAGACGTACAAGAAGATTCAATCTTTGCCCCTGTCTGTGTACAAGGTTCGATCAACAGGATGCGAAAGCGTGGCCCTCTAAAGGTTGGAAGCGCTGGACATCCCAGTGAAAAGGGATCTTGGTATACCATCATGGGTCTAGACCCTGCTATGACTGGTAATACAGCAGCAGTAATCATGACGGTAGATCGTTACAGTCGCAAAAGGTATATCCTTGATGTCGAAAATATGTTCGATCCTACTCCTCAGAAGATCCAGAAGTTAATTCAGGATTGGGTTGAGAAGTACAGACCGAATGAATTAAGAATTGAAACTAACGCTCATCAGAAAGCATACGCTTTGGATGATGATCTACGCCAGTTCCTAGCCTCTACAGGAGTTCGCTTCTCGAGTCAGTTCACTGGTAAGAACAAATGGGATACACAGTTCGGTGTAGCCTCCATGTCGGGTCTCTTTGGGACTATGCGTGGAACTTCTTTTAATAACGACAACCTCATGGAACTTCCAGCAGTGGAAGGTTCGGAGGGCATTAAGGCTCTGATCCAGCAATTAATAACCTGGGAGCCTAATACTAAAGGCAAGACCGACTGTGTGATGGCGCTCTGGTTCTGTGAACTACGTGCCAAAGAAGTTATCTCAATCGGTAGAACTAATCAGAGCCATATACCCAACAAGTGGGCAACTCGTAAACAACAACAAGAACGCTATGTACTCAATGTCAATGACTATGAGTTTGGTGAGGAACAGGAATAACGATGGCATTAGACATTGAAAGAATCGCTAAGCGCGTTGAGAATCTCAAGCGCTTGCATTCTGATCGTGACTCTCGTATGGCCCAGATTCAGGCTGTTCGCAAGGGTCAGATCGCTAGCATCTTTCCAGACTTGTTCCCTGAGGGACTTCCATACTCAATGGTTGCTAACTTTATTGACGTTGCAGCCCGCGATCTTGCAGAAGTTTTAGCACCGCTGCCATCATTTAACTGTGCCGCAGTCAAGGTTACAGATGCCAAGGCTCGTAAGTTTGCTGATAAGCGCAGCATGATTGCCAACAACTATGTTGCTCACTCACGCTTGCAGTCACAGATGTACTGGGGCGCAGACTGGTATTTCTCATACGGATTCTTGCCAATCCACGTAGAGCCAGATTTTGAAGGAGAGATTCCTTTCATCCGTGTAGAAGATCCGATGGGATCTTACCCAGAGTTTGATCGTTTTGGACGCTGCGTAGCATATGCTAAGCGTTACAAGAAAACATCTAACGAACTTGCACATGAGTTCCCAGAGTTTGCAAGTAACATTCTTGGTCGCTTTGGTGAGAACACAGGCAACGACATTGAACTTATCAAGTACATGGATAAAGACCAGACGGTTCTCTATCTACCAAACAACAATAATTTAATTCTTAGCACCGTAAAGAATCCTCTTGGCAAGATGACTGTGCGTATTGCGCGTCGTCCTGGCATTGATGATGAACCACGCGGGCAATTTGATGACGTGATCTATGTACAAATGGCTCGCGCACGTTTCGCTAACTTGGCAATGGAAGCGGCTGAAAAGTCAATCCAAGCGCCACTTGTTGTACCTAGCGATGTATTAGACCTACCTATGGGTCCTGATGCAGTTATCCGTACAACTCAACCACAAGGTGTCGGGCGTGTCCGTTTGGATATTCCCGCTGCTGCTTTCCAGGAGCAATCAGCACTCCAATCAGAATTACGACTTGGTGCTCGATATCCTGAAGGCAGAACTGGAAACATTGACGCAAGTATTATTACTGGTCAAGGTGTCCAGGCGCTACTTGGTGCTTTCGACTCTCAGATTAAGGCTGGTCAAACCATCCTTGCTGAGGTGTTCGAGGATGTACTTCAATTAGCGTTTGAGATGGATGAAGTTCTTTTCGACAAGGAAAAGAGCGTTAGAGGAACAGCACAGGGTACGCCGTACGAG
>Ga0315909_10002884_pt1 | contig 21577 bp, 12 predicted proteins | sample LakEriMetagenome_11_FD_203527 | JGI IMG/M metagenome (GOLD analysis project Ga0315909, IMG submission 203527) | Freshwater fungal communities from buoy surface, Lake Erie, Ohio, United States - Buoy 2 MA125 | ecosystem: Environmental > Aquatic > Freshwater > Lake | place: USA: Lake Erie, Ohio... | reverse complement strand
GTCAAGAAAGATGACATTATAGGATCCGCCTCGGACAGCAGATGAAGAAGTAGAGTTAGATGAAATCTTGGAGCCATTTTCTAATTCTAGACTACCTTTGTTCCAGGATATAATACCCTGTTGCATCCACTTTGGCAGATTTTCATAAGCAAGTTGTAATCTTCCAAGTAAGTCTCTTGCGGTGGATGCTTTGTTTGCTAGAATAGCTATATTAACATTATCGTTAAATACCGCATAATGTAACAAATATGAAACACAAGTCGTAGATTTACCCGTCTGGCGGGGCATCTTGCAAATATTAAATCTATTCTTGTGGAAATTTTGAATTAGTTTCTCTTGAAATGGATACATCTCAAAAGGAACCAAACCGTGATCCAGAGAAACAATTTTGATATAATTTCTAGCAAAATAAACAGGATCTTCTTTACACTTTAAGAACTCAATAATTTGATCTTCTGTAAATTCGATCTGAGTATTTGCTTTTTTTAGGTTAGGATTACCAAGATAAACTTCACTCATAATTTAGTAAATCTCCCTCCATTGAAGAGCAGCAGCAACGTTTGCAACAGCGTTACCAACAGTTGTAATTGTTCTTACAACAATTACATAAATTTCAGAATTTGTTGAATCTATGTTTTGAACAATAATATTCTTCTTTGCAGCAGTTAATGTTCCAGAAGCAACTGGTGAAAGTGAGTTTTGAGATGCACCAGAGGGAACATAACCTGATGCAAACTCGTCGCCATCACTATAAGTTGTAGCATCCACACAATATTCAACTCCACTGTTAGCAGAAGCAGATGTCCAAGTTAGAGTTCCAGCGTTACTTAGATATGCGGAACTTGGAAGTTTAATAACTCTATAAATGATACTATTTGTTTCACAATGTATTGAAAGGTTATTTAACCTTACTGATATTCTATTTGGATAATTTTGAAAACTATTTTTGAGTCGAATCGCAACCAATGGAAATTCTGTTCCTGCTGGTGTTGGTGTTGTTCTTGATGTAGTCATCGTATAAGCAAAGTCAATACCACTTTCTACATATCCACCTTCGGACATTACAGAAGAACAAATTTGATCAAATGATGCTCCAATACCAACACCAGTGTTTCTAATCTCACAACGAACTGGTAGGTTTGGATTGGCAATATAAACAGTGCTCAAATAATTAGAGTGATTAAATTCGTGAGCGGTAATAAGTTGCCCATTGTGAGCAAAACCACAACGAACTCTACCAACACCTAACCACTGGAAATCTATAAATGCAAGTTGAGTTTTTGTAATATCTAAATTAAATCCAGAAATACCTGTTCCATCACATTTATCTTTATTCCATTGTGACTGTGGAATCCTGGTTTCTGTTGCAATACCACTCGTAAAAGTTCTGATTACCCAATTGTTTGTTCCAATGCCAGGATTTATTCCATCAGAAGTGCTCAGTCCAACTTGTTCAAAATAAATTCCATCTCTATCATCAAAGTACCCAGTTCTTTTAGTTGCATTTTGTTGGGGAGCATAAAAATTAAAAGAACTAAAAATTAGTTGTCCTTTTCCTGGTTGATAGTGATGATAAAATTTTGTTTGGTGAATACAGGATGCTGTAGAACCAATTCCAGTCTGTAATCTTGCACACGCTTGGTTTTGGAAGAAAGTTACTGATGATCCTGCACCAGAAACACTATCTAAAAAATTTGGATCAATAGCGTAAACGTGCTTATAGTCACCAAGAGTAAATAATTCAGAAACTCTTGCTCTACCAAATGCATCAACAGCATTTGTATCTGGATTGATAGTAATGAGAGTATCTGATGAAATCCCAACAGTTCCTGTGACTGGAAATGGATTATCAAGTGTAACTACTTCGCCATTTTTATTGGCGATCATATTCACTTCAAAAAGAGTTCTCTCTTGATTTAAAAAATCTTGAGTATTTTTATTAAATTGTGCCATTAATCACTCACTCCAAGACAATCTTTCTGGTTGATATCTTTGTGCGTTTTTAATTCTTGAAGTATTTACCTGAGAAGGATAAACGTTATGAACAATTGCGCCAGGATATTCCCCTTGAATCTGTTCTGCTAGTTCATTCTTAGAAAGAATTTTGCCTTCTACTTCTAAACGATACATCTTTCCTTCCCAAACTACATCAGCAAAGAAAGACTCGCTTGCTTGTTCGGGTTGAGGGGAACCTACATTGAGAGTTCCATTAAAATCACCATTAATGGTGATACTTTCTGATAGGAATTGTTGAAAAGATTTCATTTTAGTTACAGTTCCAACGACGAAGTGCTTTGTTAATTCTTGAATCTGGATCTCTTGCAGTTTTTGCCGAAGTAAGTTTTGACTTCATGCCCTTCATACGACGACAGAAGTTGGCACGACGCTTTGCTCTTTTACCCTTTGGTTTCTTTTCAGTAACCGCAGTTTGAAGTTTTGATCCAGGATTCTCGCGGCGATACGCATCTACTGCTGCTTGACTCAATCCATCAGTCTTATCCTGACGATTGACTTTCTGCCAATCTTCGAAAATCTCTGTTCTCCAATCAGAATATCCTTCCTTTACACAACGATTGTAAGTTTTACCAAACAGTTCTTGTGTTCCTGATTTTTTGTAACCTTTCCAGCACTTTTTACCTGCCTCATCTAAAATTTCACTTCCAATACCCTTTGATGCTTGTAATGGTTGTGGTTCAATAATATTTACAGATTCAACTTCTGTTGGGAAGAATTCATCTCTCCAATTGGAAAATTCATATCCTTCTTTTTTAGTTTTATTGCCCCAATTTTTTGCACCAACTTTGCGGCACTTGACTAATGCACCAGAAGCATATGCAGATGGCCAAACACTATATCTTGATTTAACCTTATGATAGCAATCATCTTTTTCTTCTACCATATCTAATTCAGGTTCATAAGAATTTTTTTGAGTTGCGTTATTAATAGCATCTCTTCTTTGCTTCATTTTATCAATCAAACCATCAGAACCAGTTGCAGGAGAATCAATTGCTTTATCAACTGCTGGTTTTGCGAACTTTTTTAGAAGATATGGAATAAAAGCAGCACCTGCACCAATAGCAACTTTGCCCCACAGTTCATCTAGTTGTTGACCTTCTGGTTCAAAATGTGCTTTTTGTAAACCAGTTTTAATTACTTGTCCACCACCATATTTGTTTGGTCCTTTTTTATCTTTATCTATAATATCCTGTAAGAGTTGATCGGGAGTTTTTCCATACTTACTGGCATCAACTTGTTCAACAGTTACAAACTTTGCCTTTCCTTTTCTATTTGGATTTGGATCTTCTTTACGTTTTTTTGCTGCTCTTTTATTTCTTTCATCTTTGCTCATCGATGCTCTATCATCAGCATCGCGGCAGAATGGTTTTGTTTTTTGACCAGGTTGTTTAGCACAAGGTTTTCCATCATACTTACCACCTGCTTGAACCCATCCACCACCTTTAAACCAATCACGAAGAGAATAATCTTTATCTTTTGCTGATTTTCCGTCTCTCTTACCTTCTAATATTTCAACTTCTTCTTTATTCATCTCACCACTATCTACATAATCTGCTGCCGTATCGATATAGTCTGCTGCTTTTGTAATTTTTGATTGAACCCATGCTTCGATTTCACCCTCACCTTTCTTCATTTTTTTCTGAAGTTTTTTAGTCGCTTTCGCAATAGTCGATAATTCTGAACGAGCCATTGAATATTCATGATCCTTCGCCTCATTTGCTGGATGGGGGCGGTTTGGATCATATTTAATTTGATTCATAGTAAGAATTGGTGCAGAATATCTGTCCCACATTGAAGGTCCATAGGAGCATTCATCTCTTTGCTCCATTTTCCTACACAACTTACAGTAACGGGTTTCGCTCATTGCTTTTTCTTCGCTAAATGGTGATTTAGATTTAGTTTCCTCACCTCTTTTTCTTTTCTTACGAGCAGCACAATGTGCTTTTTGTGAAAATCCTTTGGGATTGCCACAGTCTATTGATTTTTTGTAATCATTAGACCAACTCATAAGAAAAAATCTATTCTTTATTATTTAGAAAACCTTGTTTAAGTAACTTTGAAAGTTCCGAAGTTGATCCAACAAACACCGCATTATTAGTAACATTATTAGTTGTTTTTACAGTATCTTCCTCAACATCTTTTAATTTCTTTTGTAAATCAATCAATTTATCTGTTACATCACCTACACTCTTAATCAACTGACCAGCAACTTCATACGCTCTTGGTTGATCACTTTCTGCTGCAAGTTCCATTATTCCATTAATGGCCTCTTGACCCTTTTCTATAAGAGAATATAAATTTGCTCTCGTGTATTCATAATCTTTTTTAATGTCACTATTAGAACTATCGACTTTAATAATCGGAGTTTCTTTCTCAACATTGACTATTTCACTTTTTATATTCAGAGCATTGTCAAGGCTTTCATAGTTATTTGGCATAATTTATCAGATATCTATTTTACGTGTTGGGCTAAATTCTTTTGAATCTCCAAAATATTCCCAGTTCTCATTAAATCCAAAATTATCATCTGGATTTGCATCATAAGGATCTGGAGTAACTGTGTATCTTACTTCACGTTTTGCATTAGCAACGTCAGTATTTGTGTAAAGATCAACTTGTACCTTGCGAATAAGACCTTCTGAACTTTCTGCAATTGGACCAAACAGATAAGTTTTTGCTGTAAATGATAGAGTATATATTAAAGCTCTCCTAGTAGAAAAATCACCCTCGTAATCGTCCTGAAAAGATATATTTTCAAGAACCATTGGAACATCTCTTTGCTCACCAATTGAATCAACTAAATCTATAGTTAAATTAAATCCTGGTTGAAAATATGGTAAAATTTGCTCCACAATTTGTAAAGCATCATCATTTAATTTAGTTAAAATATTTAATTCAAATCCAATATTATATGGAACTGGCATAAAAACTTTTTTAATTTTTCCGCCATCATCACATGCTTTAAATGATTGAGTTACACTTGCTTTTCTTGTTGGGTCATACTGAATAGAAGTCATCTCAAATGACATTCTTGGTAAAGAAATTTGCGTTGCTTTATTTAATTCTGGTTGTTGTTGAATTCTTGCAAGAAATTTTTGTCTTGGACCATAAGCAATAGGAACTCTCATATCACTTACGTTATTGCCACTCTGATCCGAATGGCGAATATGAATTTGATTAAAAAGTGTACCAAAAGATATAATGGTCTTTCTTATAATTTCGTGATAATAATATGTCCCTAGCATTAATAAGTACCAAATGGATTTGATTCTGAAAAATCTAAAATGAGATCCGCTTCTTCTTCAATCTCATCGTTTTGACTGTATTTATCATATGTATCCATTTGCTCAAAACTTTGAACAGTATATAGAGCACCAGATTCCGTTCCAATAATTGTTTCTCCTGGTACAAATGTAAGTTGTGTAGCACCAATTCCAACGTTTGAAATTTTAAGAATATTGGTATCTTTATCCCAATTCTTAACTCTTGCTCTAATTTGGGATCTAGAACCTCGTATAACTTCATTAAAAAGATAAGTTCCAAATCCAGTAAGTGTTTCTGGATTTGCAATAGTTATTGTTGGAGTTGAAGTATATCCAAAACCAGGATTTGAAATATATATTGCTCTTAGAACATTTGATCCACCAACTGAACCGATAGAAGCAATACCAACAGCAGTTTGTCCCACTCCACTGATTGCTAATTGACCAGGTGCAGAGACTGTAATAACTGGTGCAGTTCCATATCCAACACCCGAATCAGTTATAGTAAATCTGATAACACCGTTATAAGTTGTTTCTATTGAACATGTGGCAGCAGCACCTGCCCCTCCCCCACCAGAAATTGTTATGGTTGGTGGAACAGTATATCCCGCACCAGCATTCGTTAAATAAATTCTCTCAACAGATCTAACTCCACCCCTAATAGTTGTAATCGCAACTGCAGTTGCATTATCACCAGAAAATCCTGTTGGTGAAGAACTTATTGCAACTACTGGTGCGGAAGTGTAACCATAACCATCATTATTTAAGAAAATTTCTTTAATATATCCGGAAGAAATAGTGCCAAGAATTGATCCAGTTGCTGTTGCAGTTCTTCCAACACCAATTAATTTTAAAGTTGTGATATAACCTTCTTCTTGAACCTGAGTATCAATTTCATCAATAGAAGTATCGATAACCTCATCTTCATACTCAAAGAGTTCACATTTTAATTCGTAAACATAACTTTTCCCTAACTGATAAAAAGGTTGCTCATGTTCTACAAATTTAACTTCAAAAATTCTTTGGCCAAGAGGAAAATAAATTAAATCTCCCTCTCTTGGTCTAGTGCTTAAAATTATTTCTCCTTCTCCGGAACCATCATCCAATGCACCTAAAAATGGTGCAATAAAATCTTCAAATCTTTCTTTTGAAATAGTAATTAGTAATTCATCTCTTAAACTCATTCCAAATTTAGTTAAGATGTCACCGGCACCAGAATATCCATCGTAAGTATTCACATACGCTTCGATAGCAAAATTATCATCAAATCTAGAAGTTTGAACTTCTTCTATTATAGTTTTTCTGTTAACAAATTTTCTCGGAATATAAACAACCTCAACTCCATGCATTCTAAGATGCTCATTTACCAAATCCTGAATAAGTCTTTGTTCAGAAGATGTTCCCTGTAAAAAGAAAGGATTAAGTGCCATTATCCAATAAAGTCGTATGGTGGAAGTTCATAATCCATTGACATTCTCTTGGTTATTTCATCAATTTCTCTTTCTGCATCTTCATATATTTCTCTACCATTAAATTCCAGTCCACCTGGCAATTTAACACCTCTAAACTTAATTAGGTTTTGACCCCACTGCCTCTTAATTAATGCAGTTAAATATCTTTTTACAAAACTGTCATTATAAACTTTTGTAAAATCATTTGGATTCAAAATTCTATAACAATCCAAAACAAGAAAGTTTCCAGCAGATTGTGCTCCCCATTCAATATCCAAATATAATCTATTTTGTCTTTTATTAAATCTCAACTGCTTATCTGTTGTGAGTAAAAAATCAATATCGGATAGATATGATTTAACCATAGAATATTGTAAAAGTTCAACTGAATTGAAATAATATAAATCATTTAAAAATAGTTGATATTTAATACTAAACATTCCACCAGAGATGGAACTAGTATCAAATTTAAATACATTTTCAATACCAATTACTGAATCTGGAACTTGAATATAATTTGAAGACTCATACCAATTATAGGTTGTTCCAGTTGTCGATGTTGCTGTTGATGTTGTAATTCCAGGTCCTCTTGGAGACTTTGAAGTTGCTTTACCCTTATCAATATCATCTTGTGTTATTTGATATTTTAAATACATTCTCTCAACACCATCAAAGTGGCGTTCATTGAAGTATTGAAGGGCATCGTCAACCAAATCATCTATTTGATCGTCATCGACGTTAATTTCCAGCACAGGCGCTCCCAGGCGCCTTAGACAGTAATCAATAAGTTCTTGCCTACTTGCTGGTTTTGCCATTTTTCTCTTTACTCTTCAGATTCTTTGGATTTCTTCAACTCATCATACTTATTTTGAAGTTCAAGATTTGCTGCTAAAAGTTCATTTTTTTCTTGAGCAAAATCATCAGATAAAGTTTGGAGTTTTGCTTCTAACAAAACATTTTGATTTGTTAGTGTTGATAATTTTTGATTATACAAACGCACTAAAACATTAATATCAACTTCACTATCTCTGGTCATAAATCAAAAAGTTCCCCCGTCAAGAGTTGATGTCCAATGTGGCTTATTAGTATATATGGTAGAAACAGTGGAGGGTGTTATAGAGAGATTTTGAATTGCTCCATTATCACCTTCTTTTCTGATATTATAAGTATTTGTAAATGTACCCTCAACACCAATAAGACTTACTGAAACTAATGTTCCACCAGTTTCAACAATACCATATGCACCACTAGTATCTTGTTTGATGATATCCCCAGCAGTTACTGAGATTGAAGATGGTAATGATAAAGTAACTTTTGTGATAGCAGTTAATATCTGCTTAGATGTGATTACTGGTGATGATGGATTATTTGTAGAAGTCTGCAGTCCATCAGAATCAAAATATACAACACCGTGAGTGTTAAAATCACCAGTTTGGTAGTAAATACCCTTAACATCAAGATATCCTCTTGTCCCAGTTACATTTCCAGGAGATGTAATTGTGGAATCTGGAATATAAGTCCATGATCTTGCTGGTGCGGCACTACCAGTATTTGTACCATCAATATAACCAAAAAATCCAGTCTTATTGTTTGCTGTACCTACGCCAGTATTATAATCAAAAGCAACACCACGATCAGTATTAGTATCAAATGCGTGTGTAATTGTTAATTGTGTAGTTGTACTAATACCAGCAGTTGTGGTTCCTTCAATTGTGATAATTTTTGTGGTACTATTGTATGCTGTAATAGTCGTTATACCACTATTTGGTAATGATGCACTACCTTGAATAATATCACCAGTGTTGATGCCAACTACAGAATCAATAGTAATTGTAGAAACACCAGATGCCACTGGCGACATAACAGTTCTAGTGCTTGTTACGTCACCGATAACAATTATTGGATCATTAATTGATAGAACTGTTGAATTTACAGATGTGGTTGTTCCATCAACATGTAGATTTCCTTTAATAACAACTGTTCCATCACTACTTAATCCATCAGGATATGGATCAATGTATAGAGTGTCACCACTACCGGACAATGTTGATATTACATTATCTTGAATTCTAACGGAGTCAAATACTGATGTGCCACTAATGTTTATTGAACCACCAACATTGAGATTTTTTTCAATTCCAACACCACCCTCAACTACAAGAGCACCGGTGTCTTTATTGGTAGACTCAGTTATATCGCCAATGTTAATTGCTACGCCATCGGCAAATGCCCAATCAGCACCTTCTATTTCAAATCTATTATCAGTTGCTTCATCATATCTAAGTTTTACATCTTTATCATTACCAAAACTTAGATAATTATCATCGACAATATTAACTTCACCAGTTCCATTTGGATCTAAAACAATATCACCATCAGTGTTAGTTGATAATAATGTATTACCATCAAGACGTAAGTTATCTACGTTCCACTGATCTACTTTTCTATTACTATCAAGAACAGCAACTATACCACCATCACTATTTCTTGTATTTGAAACCCCAGCAACAGTACCTGGTTGGTGCTCCATCATGGAGGTGTAATAATATCCACCTACTGGATTTACATTATTACCATCATCACCAACATAAATTCTATCTTTATATTGATTAAGACCCCCGTAACTTCCAATACCTGTTACATATGCTAATTCACCCCAATTTAGACTGGAAGGTTTGTTAGTACCTGAGGATCTTTTGATCCTGATAATACTTGCCATTTAGAAATTTCCCCCGTTGATGTCTAAATTCTGTGTTGCCCCTGGTGTAAGGGTTAATGTAGCGTCCCATTTTCTAGTGGCACCATTATAAACTAGAACCATACCATCAAGCAAATTTGTGGCATTAACATCACTAAGTTCAGACAAAGAAAGACCTTGAGCACCAGCAAGTGAAGATATAACTTTTACTGCGGGTTGTTGCCCTAATCTGACCTTAATTTCTGCCATTTATAAACAGTTCAGGATCTAAAATATATTTATACTTGATCAAATCCGATAGATTCAAATGAAGTACCAAAAGAAGAAATGACTTCTTGTTGTTTAAAATAAAGTTTTATATAAGATTTTGCAATATTTCTAAGAGTATCTACACAATCAATACTATCAATTTCAGATGCAGTTTTGAAATATTCAAAACTTTTGCTAAGATTTTCTAAATTAATTTTGTCCGGATCCATTAATTAACTCCCTTAATAAAGATTTAATTTCTTCAATATCAGATTTGATCTGATCTATTTCATTTTTTTCTTTTTGTTTTTGTTCTTTTATCCGCATATAGTTATTATAGGCAGACTTGTCTTTATTCAGTATAGCACCTGTATTTCTATCCCTGAAGAGGTTATTGTAACCTTCAACAGGGATTAGATTGTTATTATCATTCATATTATGCAAGAGCAATACATCTAAAATCTTTAAGTTTTACTGGGGTTGATTCATTTATTGATGACATTACTATTTTAATAGCAAACCCATTAAATTGATCTAGATTATTTGCTGTAAATTGGTACTCTGAGTATGATACTGGATCATTAGGTGTTACAAAAGCATCTGCTCTTCCACTATTTTTACTTAGGTCAATAACGCGATCACCAAATCCATCACCATCAGTATCAATTAAATTATCATATCCTGGGAATGGAATATAACTCTGAGAGATATCAGTAGAATCTGCTTTAAATAGGCGATAGAAAACTCTAAAATCTGCTCCTTCCTGTCTATTTGCAGCAACTAGAACTCTCAAACTAGTTGCTGGTTGAGCAAGAGAGATTATTTCAGTAACAAATACAGATCCATGTGGATCATTATTAATTTGATTTGATCTAGAATCATCTACGTAATTGGAAATTGGATTATTAGACCTATTTCTACCAAGAATAAAAGTAGCATTTTGAATATCCATCACTGGGGATAAATTTTCATCCTCTGTTTTAAAATCAACTTTTAAAGTTAAAGATTTATTTGATGGTAATGTCGTTAATCTTGTGGTTTCATTGATCTTCGAAGCAACCATTCTAGGTGTTGGATAGTGAACTACCGTATTCAGAGGAATGGGGTTATAACCTTGATCTAAGAATGAAACTTCCGACCCTCCCGCACTTGTTCCAGAAATAGTTCTAAGTTGTGCAGATGCTGATGTTCCTTTACCTGGGGTAATTACATTAAACATCGGTTGAATAGAACTAAATTGGTGATTCTGAGAAACACTTACTACATCTCCTCCAAATCCTTTCTTGGTTGCAAAATTAACCATATTGCTACCACTAGATCTATTTGTTGGTGTAGTTCTATCAAACTCTAAGAAATAATTGTCGAGATTGGAATTTTCTACATTGTAGTATGTTGAAGGTATATCATGAGTTTTATTAATTCTCATGAGAGAAACGCCATTTACTTCATATGGTTGTATAAAATCGTCAGATGCATGTGTTGTCTTAACTGTGCCATTTAATGATCTACCATCAATCGAAAGAGTTCCTGCATTTCCAGAAACTTGGGTTATATTACTATAAGATACAACCTCATTCTGTATCAATGCATATCCACGACTTGTTGTTATTCCTTCAAATGTTGCAAATATTGTTGTATTTGCAACAGATACTACAGTATCATTTAAACCAAATGGTGCAGTAAGAGTTGTTTTTTCTCTATCTGGGAAAACATCTTTAATTTCAATCTTGTTATTTCCACCATGATGTGCATGATTATATTGTTTAATTCTAAAAACATTTCCAGAATATTCATCGGAAATAAGAGTTGATGAAGATACTGTTGCACCAGCAGTAGTTCTTGATGATTCTGAATTTGGATTTGTATAATAAACAAGAGTTGCACTGTTTGTAAAGTTTTCACCCTGAACATTAGTAAGATAAATTGAATCAGCAGCACCACATGTTTTAACTCCAATCTTAGCACCACTACCACCACCAACACTAGTTGAAGTAATTCCTAAAATTTCACCAGTTACATATCCGTTTCCTGTTGAAGTAATATTAACACCAGAAACTACAGAACCAGAGACAGTGATTGTTGCTTGAGCACCTGTTCCTTTGCCACTAATTGAATATAATGGAACTGAGGTATATGTTCCATTAGAATATCCAACTCCAACAGCAACAATACCGACAGAATTAGTTCCTGTTGCAAAAATTGGGCCACCAAGATTTTCAACAATACCAGTAACACTTGGACTTGTTCCCTCACCAATCTTGGTACTTAAAACAACGGCAGGGTTTAAAGTTCCTGAGATTGATAATTTTAATTTTCTTGGTAAACCTTCAATTGGATTACTTACAAGTGTCTGAACATTTGTTCCTCCAGGTGTAAGATCTGTATTATAGAATGTTAAAGTTCCTGATGGGACAAATTTAGCTTTATAAAGTTTAAATGTAAGATCTTGATATTGGCTAGCAGTCCAAATAGTTCCATTTTGAGATTTGAACAAACTACCACCAATATATTGTTTAGTAACAATTACATTTTGAGAATCTGGGAGATTTTGGGTTTTAACAGTTTTCTTACCCATTGTGGCAGTCCACATTTCATAGGCATCAGATGCTGGTGAAAGAATTACAATTGCATATTCTCTACCTGCTTCCAAGAATACAGGGGATGGGAAGCGAATTCTAGTTGGAACTGGTTCTGGAATAGTTGGTTTGGCGTATACACCCCAACTAGTGTCCATCAAAATCTCTTTCATTCTTGGTCCAATGACGCCAGTATATACATTTTCTAAGAAATATCTAATATCAGCATCTGAGAATCCTTGCGATTTAGCGTATGGATAGTCAACTTCATAACCAAATTGACCTGGAGTAGAACCACTTGCTGCATCATCAAATCCAGCCATGCTCTTAACACCAAACGTTGTCTCAGCAATGTTTATTTGATCAGGATTTAATGCAACTTGCGTATAATCTTGAACAAGGAATGAAGTTGGAGTTCCAAGTTCAACAGTTCTAAGTTCTACATAAATCTTTGCTTGAGGATCCTTTGCTGCAAAATATAAATCAAATGATGTTAAAAATACTCCTTTACCATCAACAGTAAATGATTGTGCAAGAGGATCTCTATGAACTGCTTTTGTTTGAACTTGAACTTCTGTTGGTTTAGCTGCTGGTGGGGGTGGATTTCTAACAGAAACTCTACTTGTCTCCTGAGTTAAGATAGTTCCAGATCCACTATATGTACCAAGTGCTTCACTAGCAAATACTGTAGATCCAGGTAAAGGTGTAACTCCTGGTGGTACAGCAGTAACTTTTACAGTTTTTGTTCCACTAGTAACTTTGGATAGTGGAGGTGGATTTGAATTTGGATCTCTGAAGAAGAAGTTTCCAATAACATCGCCCCAATTATCAGTTATTAATTCTGCTCTTGTAATTTTTGCAACAGCACCGCTAGTTTCACCGACAATAATTGCACCATTTGTTACATATCCATAGTATTTTTCTTCGGTAGCAAGAACTCTAACACCAAAATTAATTAATTTTGATGTTGCAGAATAAGAATCCCCAGGAGATGGCCTTGTTTTATCATAGGGATCAACAGTATAAGTTTCAACAAGTACGTCTGGTGCTCCTAATCCAGCCCCAATATCTGGTCTAGAAGTATCTCCAAATTTATGATTTGGTTTTTGAATTCTAATGTATCCAATTTGTTTATTACCAACAAACGAATAAATACGAGCGTTTTCAAAAACTTGGAAAGTTCCAGATTGCATTTCAATTTCACAAAGTTTTGGAATAATATCAACTTGCTGACTATCCAAATAATGATAATGTTTTGTAAATGGTCTTAATCCATTTGCCGCAAAATATACGTTTCTTGAACGCATAAATGGATCAACATTTCCACTAATCTTTACATCTTCTACATAATTAAATTCTCTTGAAGGACCAGTTAATTTTGGTGTATATTGAGTAGTAGTTGTAGTAGTTGTAGTAACTAAAGTTCCACGTCCATGACCAGGATGTGGACCATTAAATTCTGTTACTGCTTGATTGACTGATGTATTTGCTTCTTGTACCCAATTTGCTCCCGTAGATTCGGTTCTATGTTCATCGATATAAATTGTTCTAACCCAGTTATCCGCTGCTGGATCTAATACTACTCCTCCGACAAAAACAATAACGTTAAAAGGATTGACATTTTCAACATTAGTTGCATGTGGTTGATCAATCCAATCAACTTCTGTATATGCTAATGTTAACAGATCACCAGTTTTTTGAATATTTGGATCTAATAGTTTTAAGTTTTGTGTAATATCAGTCGTTGAACGATCAATACCAGGATCTAATGCTAATTCAGCAGGAATTGACCAAAAATCAACAGGAGTAATTGCAGTTGGATCTGATTTACTAATGTCAATGGTCGTATATCTCATATCAGCAAGAGATTTGTCTTTGAAACTAGTAACAACAAATCCAGATTTAAATCTATTGAGACCATTTGCATCAACAACTTCAAGAGTTTGTGCTTTAAGTTCAAGCATACTCAAACTTGTAATATCTTCTAAATTCTCAATTCTCTGCTCAAGTTTTCCAATATCTCTCATAGTAAATCTTCTATTATCTCTCAATAAGATTTTTGGATCCTTTTGAGGATTATAAAGATATGCTGGATAACTAATTTGAGCTAACTCCATTGCATCATCTGAAAGAAATGGAGCGCGAGGAGTATCATTTGGGTCTCCTTGAACAATTTCAACTTCACCAAAACGATTGACAGTTACTAAATCAACTCTTGGTAAGTAATAACTATATCCAATAAATGAAGTTTCATCCGGAGAAATTACATATCTAAAAGTACTTTCATATGATCTCGAACTAAATGCAAATGGTGATGCACTTGTTGTTGAAGGATCAAACTCTTGAACTCTTGGTCTAAAATCAAGAACATCTGTTGCTCTAATTTGATCAGGAATTGTTGGAATATCTTTTGAATATCTATCCTGAGTATATGAATTTACCGTAAATAAATCTCCACTATTTCCTGATGCTACCTTATAATAATCGAAGATAACTAATAATTGGCGAGATGGAGTAGAACTTCCTACCTTTCTTCTTATTCTAGAATAATCGCAGTATTGATTTTTATGCGATTTATCTAAAGTATAATCATTAGTTTTATTAATATAACTACCAGGTGTTATTTGTTGTATTACAGCATTAACGGAAGATTCTTTGAATACAACAGTTTCTCCAACTTCAAATTTACTTTCATTTAAAGGTACAAATTCTATTGTTGCTGCTGCCTTATTAACAATCTGGGCAACCGCTCTGCTAGTTTGTCCTACTATTTGTTCACCTGTAATTGCATTAGTATCTAATGATAACCCAGTAGCAAATGTTAATTTATCTAAAACTGGTGTTGATGTATTTGTTGACTCGTATATTGCACGAACATTAACAACATCAGGAACATTTAAAGATATTTCATTATCTTCAACTCTTAGACCATAATACTTACTTGTGGTTAGACCAGATGAGGATGATCCAATCTGTGTTGAAATTCCACTAGTTCTAGTGACTGATATTTGCTTACTTCTTATAAATTCTTTTGATTTATTTGTAACCTGTCTTTTCTTTAATGTAACAATAACAGTTACATTTGATTGGCCCGTCCTTAATCCTGTAAAAGTAATTGAGTTGCCATTAGATCCAAGTGTGAACTTTCCAGAATTTAATTTATCAGTGGTTCCATCACTATAATGAACTGAATATCTTTCAGCATCAAATGCTTCAAAAAATACGCTAGTAATTCCAGATGTAGAATCTAAAGCATCTGATGTTGTAATTGTTAAAGATCCAAGTGCGCTTGTTGATTTGCCGGTAATCTGTTTTGTAATGGTAAGTTCGGATTGTGATAAATCAACAGAAGAAATGTTTTCCTTCGGCAAAATAGTATATAATGCAGATGAATCAAGATTTGTTATTTTTGGCTCCATCAAGGAGAATACGGAATCACCATTATTGACGGTATTGGTACAAATTCCAGTTATAGCAACTCCAACTGATGCCAAACTAATAGAAGTTCCTGATGAAGATACTGCGGTAATTCTATTAAAATTTGGATCATTTTGATTAGAAGTTTGATATCTAATAATCGCTTCACTTTTTATTCCGGTAACACCACTAAAAAATCTACCAGGAATAGATCCTAAATTTCCACCACTAATAGTTAATTTATCTGTAATAGAAAAATCTGGTGGAGTTCTTTCATATAAAACAGTATCTGCAAAAAAGTCAGTTTGTAATGAACTATTCAAAGAGTTTGAATCTTGATAAACTGATTTAATATCTTCTGTTGTGTATGCAATTAAAGATTGAATACCAACTTTAAATTCTGGATTTTCATTAATGATGACTTGCTCGCCAACTAAGAATGTTCCAGATGTTTGTGTTAGACTAAAAGCACTATTATTTGGTTTTGCTGCAAGATATCCTGTAGCACCGCTAGATAATCCTCTAACAAAAGAAGATATTGGTACTTCTGTCGTAGTATATTCTTTTGCAAGATATAAAGTTGTATAAGTTTGAACATCAAACAAATACAAATCCCAAGTTGTGCTATCGCCTGTGTATGGAGCATCAGAAACTCCATACCAATAAACTCTTGCCTCCCCAATTTTTATTCCACCACCACCTGCTGTTCCTGGTGCTCCACCACTGGCATCTCTTCTTCTATTATAAAGTTCTATAATATTTGCTTGTGTTGTCTGAGCACCACTTTGAGAAGCTCCAATATTTAAATATGGAACCCCATAAACATTATTAACTTTCAGAAGACTTCCCATCGCAAAAGGAACCAAAGCACTATCAACTGTTCTAGTTGTTCTTGGTTTTGGTGCGTCAACAACCGCACCACCGACTAAATCAATGTCAAATCCTTTAACGTATGCAGTTCCGGCAGATATTTTTACTGACATTAAATCGTCAGATGGAATATTTCCTTGTTCAGTTTTCTGTCCTTCGGGATAAAGACCTCCATTACCAATTTCATCATTTAAAGAATTAGCAACAGATATGGTAAAGGGATTTACTGCATAGTTACCAGATTCTTCAAAAGTTCTTTTTGCAAAATATTCCTTAATTACACTATACTCTGATTTATTTTGTAATTTTTTAATTTGGCCATTATCAATTTTAACTAACTCTACAAAATTTGTATCATTAAAATCAGTTAATTGCTTCTTAGATAATTTAATACTAATTTTTAATCTATCTGCACCAGGTGCAGCATAATTTGTAAATCCTTTTGCATTATCATTTAATTCCGTATCATCATCAGAAGTAACAATTTCTTCAAGAATATCAAAACCAACTCTATATGATGGTTCATTATTATAAGGATCTAAGACAATTTGTGTATTTGGAACATCAAGGAATACTCCTCGAATAAAATATACACCCTGAGAAACTCCAACTGCATATCCAGTTGCAGCAGAATTTGTTGATATTAAAGTTATTACAGAATCTCCACTATTAAGAGTGGTGTTACCATAAGTGATATTTTCTTCAAGTAATAAAACTTCCCCGTCTACAAATTCTATACCTTCTCCATCATCAGCACCATCACGATACTTAACAAATAGTGTTATTTGCTCAACTCCTTCCTCAGGTGGTAAGAGATACCCCTTAATAGTACCAACAACACCCGAAGTTTGACCTCTTACTCTTGTGCCTCTTCCGGTATTTGCATTTTTTAGAGCATCGAGATAAACTGTAATATCAATGCCTAAATGGTCTGGATTTACTTTAATAGTTGTAAATGCATTATCACAAGTAATTCCCCCAGGAATTACCATAGAACCTTCTTTAAAAATATGACTTCCAAAAGATTCTATTTGATTTTGTAAAATAGACTGTAAACCTGTTAATTCTCTTGCTTGAACTGGATATCCAGGCTTGAAAAGAACTCGATAATAATTATCTGCCTTATCAAAATCATCATAATAAGGACTTACGTTGAGATTAGTCTTTTGTGGCATTTTTTAAAATTCCAGTACTATTTTGATGTCTTCTTTTTGGCGAGAACTCCTACTAATTGTAGGTCTATTATCAAGGTAAATTATATCTCCCGATCCTTTATTTATTTCAGGAGTTGCTAACCCAGAAGTGAAGTTAACACCCAGATTAATTAGTTTTGTACCTGTTGGGTTTGTTGATATTCCCGAAAATCCTGTAAATATTGAAGCTGAAAATCCAGATGTTTTTCCAATAACTTGATTTGCGGAGGATTCAAAAGAATATAGTCTACCATTTGTAGAAATTCCAACATAATCTTGTTGATCATATGTCGTTTGGTTGTAATATAATGAACGATCAACAAAATATTTTAAAACTTTTGTTTCACTATCCCAAGAAGCAACATATCCAACTGCTCTACCAGTTCCATTAGATACTATTTGTTCTATTTTTTCACCAATTGTTGGGCTACCAGTAATAGATGAAAATAATAGAGAATATAATCCAGTAAAAGTATTATTAGTATATACTGTTGAAGATCCAAATGTGGTTGGATTCTTTATAATAGAAACCTGTGCAAAACTGGTATCTATTGGAAAATCCTTCGTTGAATCATCAAACCTTGCATATAGTAAAACTTTATCTGTTCCTAACTCAGTATAGATATCATAACCATGACCGTTAGAAGGTGGAATAATAGGAATCAGTTTAGCACTGGTTCCTGTAGAGTTTAAATTAATTGATCCAAGATCAACTAAACCATAAGTATAGTTTTTTCCACCAGAAGTAACAATAGTATTTGTTATTTCCCCACCTTCAACATCAACTCTTACTCTACCCCCAGTTCCATCTCCAAGAATATTAAATTCTTGTCCTAAACCATTTGAATAGTTTGAACCTGATTTTTCAATATATACGGTTTTAATTTGATTATCATTTACTGTGGAATCTCCCGACTCCCTAATTGCTTGTATTTGAGAATCGGTAGATGTTAACCAACCATTTGGAACGGTTATATATTCTGTAGAATCAAATTTAACAATATCGCTAGGGGAAATTGTAAACAAATATTTCCAAATATATCCATCACCACTATCACCAGCTCTTGATGGTTCTAAATCAGTAAATGTTGGTTCATCTTGAGATACATTACCTTTTGGATTTGTACCGCTAGATCCATTTTCAATGCAAATATAAACTCTATAATCACTATTCATTACATAATAATTTGCATCATATAATCTAGATGAATTAGTTAGTGGACTTGGGTTGAGAATGCTGTAATCATCACGATACATTTCATATCTACTTCCAGCAGTCCAATCTATTCTTCTAACTATTCTTCTAATATTTGCAGAAGTTATTCTTTTACCATACAAAATAGAATCTGCATAATGCTCCACATATGAAAAATTATCTATTGGTGAAGGAGGATTAGTATTCCAAGATGTAGATCTTCCAAAACCAACAATAGTGGGATTTGGTAAACCAACGGCAATATAATATGAATTGTTTGTAGACTCAACAGAATCCACAAAGTTACTAGCATTCAAAATTCTAAATTGATCAGTAACAAGTGCTGACATTGTTAAACGTTTTTTATGTATTTATATCCTGTTACGATAGATTAGAAAACTTTCTAATCGCACCACTATTTCTTAATCCAAATGTCCTTCTTTGTATTGTTGGGAATGTTGATAATCCAGAATCAACAACTAAACCAGTAACCCCAATGGAAATTGGATTAGTTCTGGAAGAGAAATTATATAATCTACCCCAAGAAATATATCCAAGAGAAGTTGTAAGACCTGTATTTAAAGAATTATAGAATCCTGTAGATGCCAATCCAACAACGTTGCTATCAGATTTAATATTACAGATTATCTCGGCCCTAGGTCCAAAATTTGTTTTTTGGTTAACTATGTAAACATTATCCAAGAAACTAGTCCCTATTCCAACAATAGAGGCATCATTGTCATACACAGAGGTAACACCAGTTCCAATTTTTGTTCCATAGATCAGTATAGGATATCCTACTCCAGTAGGACTAGTACTATCATCTTTTAAGTCATTGGCATCCGAAGAAAATGCAGTAAAATTAATCTTCAATGCTAATGGATGTCCATTAGTTCCTGTTGTAGTACTAATTCCAGTAATAATACCACTAAATCCTTGAACATTTGCAATTCCTGCAATTTTCTCTGTAACTGATTCTGGAACTCCACTTATTAAATTTGGTGCAATCGTGTATCCAAATCCAGGATTGGTGATTGTTACTGAAACCACTTTTCCACCAGAAACATTTGCAATAGCAGTTGCAGTAGATCCAATTCCAATTCCAGAACCTAATCCATAATCATCTAATACGAATGTTGAGATACCAACTCTTGGATTGGCAATATTAATAGGAACATTAGTTGAATATCCAAACCCAGGATTAGTAATGGTGATTGCAGATATAGTTCCTGCTGCCGAAACTGTTGCAGTAAATGCTGCTGCAACGGGATCTGTACCTTGAACTATTAATCCATCAACAGAAGTTATTGTAATTCCATAATTATTCTCTTCATAATTGAAGAATTCTGCATTATCCACAAAAATGTTAGTGGAATTTTGATTAATATCACCAATAATTTTAGCAGTTGGATAAACATATGGTTCAAGAGAATCTCGTATTTTGTAAACAACGTCTCCTTTAATATATTTGTCTACTTTTTGTTTAATCCACTCTATTGGTCTATATGTTTGCTCATTAATACCTGCTCCAACATAAAGATCAGTTTCAATAGTATCAGCAGATATAATATCAACTATTGTTCTATCTCTTTCTTGATCTGATATCGAAGGATAGAAAGGTGTTTTCCTAACAAATACATCATCTCCAATTTTTATAGTTTCATTTATATCGATGAGAGAAATATCAACACCATTTTGACCAATGTAGAAGAAAATATCAACCTTATCAGATGCTTTTGGTGGCTCTGTGAATTCAAATGATGTTCCACCAAAGAATCTATATGCATAAGTTGGTTCTTGTATTACTCCATTCACGAATATTAAAAGTACGGAATCAAGATTGATTGCACTAGAAAGAGGATTATTCTCATCAATTTCAAAACTTAATAATTGACCATTATAATTAAGTGGGAATCTTGTTCTAGTACCATTTTGTAGTGTAGATATACTATCAATATAATTCATTTCACCAAATGACCAAGCAGAGAAAAAGTCTTGGAAAGTCTCAACAACTTCAAGTTTAAATTCTTCTAATGGTTGTACATAATCTTTTGCAGTCACAAGACCAATTGGTTTAAATACATCTCCAACTTGGAATGCATATCCTGGTCTTGATATTTGGAAAGATTCTACAACGAATAATGTTGATCCAATTCCAACATTTGATTGGGAAGGACCAATTTTAATATTCATTAATAAGTTTGAACCAGTTGCAGTTGTTGATCCAACACCAACCCTAGAAATTCCAATAACGGGTAGATTTTCGTATATTGGTTCTGGAATACTAATATATGGTTCAACGTAACTAGAACCACCACCAACAACGGTAAATGATAATGTTCCACCAGCGCCAACAGTTGCGGTAATTGATGCCCCTGTGCCTATATGATTGGGGTCTGTAATGCCTATTGAAACAGTTCCCCTATATCCAGATCCATAGTTTAAATCATACCAAGGGAATACCGTACCAAACCCAATGTAATTGTGTGGTAAAGTACTAGTTCCAACATTTGCAGTGAATGACTGTGCAGAAATAATGTTAACAATATCATAAGAATAATCTAATCCGCGTGATGGGAAATATGATACAATTCCAGCACCAGATGGGCAAGTAAATCCTAGCCCAACTAATTTAATTCTATCACCACC
>Ga0315909_10002881_pt1 | contig 21602 bp, 19 predicted proteins | sample LakEriMetagenome_11_FD_203527 | JGI IMG/M metagenome (GOLD analysis project Ga0315909, IMG submission 203527) | Freshwater fungal communities from buoy surface, Lake Erie, Ohio, United States - Buoy 2 MA125 | ecosystem: Environmental > Aquatic > Freshwater > Lake | place: USA: Lake Erie, Ohio... | reverse complement strand
GCTGCCAAGGCGTGAGCCAAGGCGTTGGACGGTGTCGGCTAGTTGATCATGGGAAGTTACATATGAGACATGGTCTAAGCGCATGGGGAAATCTTGCCCTATGAAAGGGGGTGGTGATTACCAAAGGTGAGCGTGGGGCGGGAGTTTCTGAGCGTGGGGGTTGGGGCGGTTTAGGGGCTATTTGGACTTAGAGATTCGAACCGTGTCGCCCTGCTTAGAACTGGAAATCACTTGAACGGTAATCCCTTCGTAGGAAAGCTTTTCGCCCTTACTAAAGGATTCAAGAGTTTGGCCTTCTCGCTTGGTGCCTTTCTTACCCAAAATGGTGATGATTCCCTGATCATCACCCTTAGTGACATCTACAAGGTAGGCGAGAGCTCCTTCTTCGAATTTTTGTAACTTGTCGAAAGTTGATGCACGGCGAACCTCAATCAATAAAGATTTCTTGTTATTTAGAGGAATCATCACAACTTTTGTTCCTGCTGATTTGGTATTCAAAGGTGAGAGCAGGATCTGTTGTTGAGTAAGAGCTTCTTTCGATAGACAGCTCACTTCGGTGTCATTAAACCAACCAAGTAGGAATCTGTGCCAGCCAATTAACTCAGGAACTGAAGTTCCACCATTTCCCATAAGATCCCAAATTGCACCTGGGCCGCCGTCTCGCTGATAGTAAGGGTGCATCAAGCCAAGTACGTGTCCTAGTTCGTGTGCGTAGAAGCTCCAACCGGAACCTGGTTGATTGAAGTTAGAAAGTTTATCTTTCCCGATCCAAATAGCACTTGAAAACTCTTTTTCATCTGAGCTGAACATACCCATACCGCCAGTAATAGCACCACTGAAAAGAATAGTCTTGGTGTTTTTGGGTGCAAGCACTGTTACAAAGTCATAACCTGAAAAATCAATCGATTTATCCGCTGCATTGATTGCATCTTGTATCAAACTTCGGGAATCGCCTTGGCCGTCTTGTGTAATTCCATAACTAGATGATTCCTTATTGATCCGGAAGGTTTTTTCGGTGGAGTCAAAGGTAAACTTTGCTCGGCCATAACTCTGTGCTTCTAGAAACTTTTTTGCGCCTGTTGCATATTGGCTGGTGAAACTCTTATTGTTTTGAGTCGATTTGTTGTCTGGAAAATCAACGTAAATAAAGATTGATCTGATTGTTCCTAACGAGGGAATCAAGGCAGAATCACGAGGAAAACCAGGGCTTAGGGTTTGTTGGTAGCTCTTGGGAAGTTTGCATTGTTCGGTGGGTAACGCTGAACCATTGGCGGTGGCTGTAGATGAAAATAATGTTGCAACCAAAAGAATAAATACGGTGATTGAGCCCAAGCGGTTTCGCATGATTGACCTTCCTTGCCTATTGACTCTTTATCTTGCCAAAACGCACATAAGCGCTTCAACGGTTAGCAATGGGGCTGCGTTGTGACCCAGGTTGGTGCGAGCTTCCATGATTGCGTTGATCTTTTTGATTGTGTTTTGTGGCTTAGTTTTGGTCGCTACGGCGTTGATCTCGGCTTCTAACTCTTTGTTGATTAGCGCATCGCTGGCACCGGCTTGAACCATCATGACATCACGGTAAAAGGTTGCGATATCAAGAAGTGCCGCATCTAGGCCATCGCGGATCATGCGGGTTTGGCGGGTCTTTTGTTCTTTTTCTAATTCCTTAATTGCTTTGCTTCCGCCGGTGGCCATTCCGCGACCGGTTGCACCCTTGCCGTAGGCAAGTGAAAGGTCATCTGTTTCTTTTTCGTTGCGTGCTTCAGCCGCGGTTGTTGCTTGTTCTGTCGCAAGATCAATCAGGGTTTGTGCTGCGGCAAAAGCTGATGAGATTCCTTGAAGAGTTAATGGCAGCTTCATGATTGTGTTGCGAGTGTTTCGAACATTTTCGTTCTTGGCTAAATAGCGAGCGCGACCGATGTGGCCTTGTGAAACTCGTGCTGCAAAATCTGCCATCGTTGGTGAAATGCCATCTTTGTTTTGTAGAACTTGGGCTACTGCTTCGGTTGATGGCGTGACAAGTTGCAGATGACGACAGCGAGATCGAATTGTTGGCAATACATCATGCAGAGTTGGTGCACATAAAAGCCATACTGTTCTGTTGCCGGGTTCTTCGATTGCTTTAAGAAGTGCGTTCGCTGCAGATTCTGTTAAGCGGTCCGCATCTTCCATGACAACAACGCGCCAGCCACCCATGGAAGGTGCCCAAGAAACGCGAGTTAGTAATTCGCGGACTTCATCGATCTTGATAGAAAGGCCTTCGGTGCGAATGATTTCGACATCGGGGTGTGCACCGTTTGCTGCAGATTTACATTCGTTGCAGGTGCCGCATCCGTTGTTGGTGCAGACAAGAGCTTGGGCAAAGGCGACTGCAGCTGATGATCGTCCTGATCCTGGTGGGCCGGTAAAGACCCAGGCGTGAGTCATTTCCTGCGTTTCTTCGCCTGTACGGGTTGATTGCACCGCCTTGATTAGGGTTTCAACAACATGTTCTTGGCCTACTAGATCGGCGTAGACGCCCTGCAAGGTAGGCATTGCTTACTTCTTTACAGGCTTCTTGGGGGCTTTTGAGGTTACAGCCTTTACTGATTTGGCACCTTTGGTTTTGGCTGCCGTGCCAATCTTCTTAACCTCTTTGCCAGCTGCGCGGATTGGGCGTAGCAACAGATTGCCTTTGTCTTGAACAGTGTTGCGCTTTAGCGTTGAGATTTGGCTAACGCGAGAAATGATTGCCGCGTGTGTGTCTTCGATGGATTGATTGCCATCGATGATGACGTAACGCTCTGGGTCAAGGGCTGCTAACTGCAAGAACTCTTGGCGCACGCGTTCGTGAAAATCCATTGGTTGTGATTCAAGACGATCTTTGCTCTTTAAGCGAGCAAGACCGATTTGTGGTGGCAGATCGATAATGATCGTTAATGTTGGGAAAAGAGATTCTGTTGCCCATCTCGAAATTCGTGCAACTTCGCCGGGTTCTAAAACGCGGCCTGCGCCTTGGTATGCAATGGATGAATCAAAGTAGCGATCACTGATTACAACTTCACCGCGAGCTAATGCTGGGCGGATGACGCTGTAAACATGGTGTGCGCGATCGGCGGCGTACAGCAGTGCTTCGGCACGTGGGCTGATTTCTCCGGTGGAATGTGACAAAAGTATTTTGCGGATTTCAATTCCTAAATCGCTGCCACCTGGTTCGCGGGAAAGAACAACGGTTTCGCCTTCTTGTTCAAGCCATTGCTTAAGAAGTTTTGATTGCGTTGATTTTCCAATTCCTTCTCCGCCTTCGAAAGCGATGAAGATTCCAGCAGTTGGTGCACCGGTCATGCTGCCTAGTTCGCCCTTGAATGCGTTAACAATGTCAGACCACAGTGAAACATTCGGGCGGTCCTTCATTTGTTTGTAGGAAACAAAACCGATCAGCGATGCGAAAAGGCCGGCGATAAGAATTGTTACCGCAGCGCCGTTGTAGCTGACTTGTGTGTTTTGAAATTTGAAGGTGTGTTGGCCGACGGCTGCAGCGATCAATGGAGCAACAGCTAGAACGCCGACCAAAACCACGCGGATCAGGCTTTGCACGAAGGCAAAGGTGCGGCCGCGGACATCGTCTTGGACCTCCATGCCCAGCATGGTGAAGCCGGTGACCCAGGTAATTCCGCTGAATGCGCCAAGGATTACGACGATAAAGACGGCAAGGACCAGGTTAGGGATTGCCGCAAGTGCGACCAGGAATGCGCCGCTGATTGTTAGCGATGCACCGAAAAGTCGGCGGCGAGAAAATTGTGCAAATATTTTTGGGCCAAGTGCGATGCCTAATGCAAGGCCGGTGAAGACTGCGCCGAATAAAACACCGTATGCGGCTTCACCGCCGCCCAGATCGCCAACAAATGTGCGGGCAAGGCCGATGACTGCGCCAGCTGCGACAAATGCGCCGACCATTCCGACGATAAGACCGCGGATTAATTTGCTGCCGCTTACTGCTTTCCAACCTTCGTGAAGTGATTTAAGGATTCCGGTTTCGGCGGCGTGCTTTGCGGCTGCGCCTTTAGGAATTTCGCGTAATCCCCAGATTGTGAAAGCGGCGAAGGCAAATGACAGTGCGTTTGCATACAGTGCTAATTCGACCGCGGTTACATTTGTTGAAAAGGCTGCGTTGATCGCTGATGTGAACAGAGAAAGGAAGGTGAACAATGCTGCTGCAACTGGCGCGGTTCCGTATGCGGCTAGCAGTGAAACTTGGTTTGCGTTTTCTAACTTGTCGCGTGGGACTAGGTTGGGAACTGATGCTTCCTTTGCTGGTGACCAGAACAAGGTTATGCATTCCACCAAGATCATTGCGGTGTAGAGCCAGAAATAATTATTTGCAATTGGAATCGAGATATACAGCGCTGCGCGCAAGATGTCGCAGTTCACCATTAATTTGCGGCGATCTAATTTGTCGGCGATAACGCCTGCAATTGGGCCAAGGAAAACTGCGGGCAGCAAACGTGCGATGAAAACACCTGCAATTGCAAAGTTAGCAGTTGCGTAATCTCCGCCAGAAAGTTGTTGCGCCATGGCGGTGGTGGCCAGAAGTCCGAGCCAGTCCCCAAGGGATGAGAAGAGCATCGAGTTCCAGAGCTTGCGGAAAGGTTTGATTGCCAGGACTCCGCGAGTTACCTGCTGCGCTGGGGCGGCAGGAGTCGGAAGCGTCTTTGGCATGGCGGTAAGTCTATAGGTGGGGGCAGATCAGGCTAGAAGGGGCTTTTCATGACCGGAAAAATGCAAATAAACCCTTTACTAACTCTCGGCAGGCTAGTAGAAAAGGGGCACCAATCCAGAGAGAGGTAAGCGAAATCAATGGAGATTCGTGCTGAGCTTGATGAACTACTAAATGAGTTCTATGCCGGGCAAAAGATCCCGAGCGAGCGAGTCCTCTCTGAAAGATTTGGCGTTGCACGCATGACTTTGCGTCATGCAATTGAAACTTACATTTTAGAAGGCAAGCTCGAACGTCGCCCTGGTTCTGGTACTTATATTTCAAATCAGTGTTATTCACTATCTGCCCGTTGTAGATCTTTTTCATCAGAAATGAAGTCACGTGGACTAGAGCCTGGCAATAAGTTATTAACGGCAAAAATAATTTCAGCGGATAAAGTCAATTCAAGCAAGTTACGCATTCCTTTGAACTCTAAAATTCTAAAGTTCTCTCGTTTGAGATTTGGAAATGATATTCCGATGGCATATCAAACAACGAGCATCCCTGTTTCCTATATTGGAATCATCGAGGATCCTGAACTCGAAGGATCCTTAGAAGATCTGCTCCAAAATAGATTTGGCATCACTATCGTTACATCTCAGACTGAAATTTCGGGGGATTTTGCAGATCAAAAAATTGCGAAGCTACTGGAGATAGAAACTACTACCCCATGCCTTGTGAAAGAGACAATCGACATGGATCAGCGTTCACGAAGCATTATGTGGAACAGAACTTGGTACAACGCTGAACGATTTAAAATTAGATTTGATGCAGCTTGTAATGTGCGTGAATCTAAAAAACCAGCTGCGTCCTAAATTTAATTCGGTAGTCGATCCATTGCTGCCCAAAAATCTTTCATAATCGCAACTTCATCAACATCCATGCAGACCGGAACTGTTGCAACAGGTCGATCCCAATACATTGAGCCGGCTGCATCCATTTCGGGGATTGGCATTGGACGGGTGATCACCGCTTCTGGGATTGTGTAATAAGCAATGTTTACGATGTCCCAAAGTACCTTTGTGGGTCTGGATGAATCCATATCCATCTTGATACGACCGTGACCCCATTTTTCAAGGATGTCAGCCAAGAAATTAAGGATTGCTTTGTTTTTTGCACGTAATTCGGGAAGAAAGACGCCATTTTCTACTGCGACTTTAACGACTCCTGGCCACCCAGGTAGAACAACTAAATTCTCATGATTTTGATACAGAACGCGCCAGGCCGCGATATCTGCGCGTGCATTTAATTCACCGTACTTATATTTTTTCCAGGTAACTTCATCAGGAAATGAGCCCGCCCAAATTATTGGAACATTTTTTGCTAGTTCCGGGTAACCTAATTTGAAAGCAGCTAAATCTGTTGCTGGACCAGTTCCTAAAATAGAAAACTCGACACCCTGCTTTGCTAGGTTAACAATAAAATCTAATCCTGCACTTGGTAAGCATTCATTAATGTGTTCCATTGGACGCGCAGCTCCTTGTAGGCAAGGGACATCGCTTCTTTGGCAAAGATCAATAACTCTTTGAGCTTCATCACGATATAAGTTCACAGAATCATGACCGTGTACCAAGGTGTTATGAGAAGAAATTACTGCTAGAACTTCTAGCTTGGGGCTACCAAGTGCGTAGGCAATAGCAAATTGATCATCAATTTCATTCATGGTGTCGCACACCATTACAACTTTTTGTTTAGCGTCGTTGCTCAATTTTTTCTCCTTTAAGCATCTTGGTTGCGTACTGGATGACATTGTCAACTGATGGGATGTAGTGATCTTCAAGCGGTGGTGAGAAAGGAACCGGCATATGTAAACCGGTTAGGGTTTTGATCGGACCCTTCAGCGATGAGAATGCAAGATCTGCAACCATGCCGGCGATATCTGTTGCGATTGAGCAACGGGGGTGGGATTCATCGACAACTAATAGGTGACCAGTTTTAGCTACTGATTCACAAATTAAATCAATGTCGATCGGTGAATATGAACGCGGATCAATTACCTCAGCATCAATTCCCTGCTTTGCTAATTCATCTGCGGCATCAAGGGCTGTGCCAACCATTTTTTGGACGCCAACAATGGTTATGTCCTTGCCCTTTCTCTTGATGTCACCGACGCCAATCGGGATTGTGTATGAACCTTCAGGAACATCGCTCTTTTTCATATACAGACGTTTGTGTTCCATGAAAATCACTGGATTTTCATCGCGGATAGCTGAAATTAGTAGACCTTTGGCGTCGTAGGCGTTTGAAGGTGCAATCACCTTGATGCCTGGGATGTGGCTATAGATGGACAGGAGCATTTGAGAGTGCTCAGAACCTGCTCTAAAACCTGCACCGGTCACAGTTCTGATCACCATTGGAATACTGACCTTGCCACCATAGGTAAATCGAAGCTTTGCAGCATGATTTAAAATTTGGTCAAAGGATGTTCCGATGAAATCTGAGTACATGATTTCTGCGATAGGACGCATTCCTGCAAAGGTTGCTCCAATACATGCACCCACGAAACCTGTTTCTGCCAGCAAAGAGTCGATTACACGTTCTCTACCAAATTCGGTTACTAAATCCTTAGTAACTCCAAATGGTCCTCCCCATGCATCAAGTGCTCCAGGGATGTGATCATTTCCGGCACCACCTGCGACATCTTCACCAATAAGAATGACTGAAGAATCCGCTCTCATTTCCAAACGGATAGCTTCATTGACTGCATCTTTATAAGTCAGTTGACGGGTCATGCTCGTGCTCCTTCTTCAAGATAAACGGCGTCGTGCATGTCATCAATTGTTGGGAATGGGTCCTTGGCTGCTCGCTCGAAGGCATCGATGATGTGTTGCTTATTTTCTTTTTCAAATGCTTCAAATTGAGCTTCGACAGTTGGATCGGTTTCCAATATTCGCTTTTTATAACTAATCAATGGATCCTGCGATTTCCAATAAGCGACTTCTTCGGCAGATTTGTAAGTTTCTGTATCGCCTTCGTACTGTCCAGATAACTTATAGGTCATCGATTCAATAAAGGCTGGTTTCTTATTTTTTCTCATGTATTCAAAACACTCTTTGGCAGCTGCTTCAACCGCTTCGAAATCATTTCCATCCACCTTGATGGCCTTGATATCAAAGTGATCAACGTAGCCAATGGTGGATTCATGTAAGAGGTGGTACTTACTTGAAGTTGACTCGGCATATAAGTTGTTTTCACACACAAATAAGACAGGTGCTTCAAACTTGATCGCAAACTCTAAACCCTCATGAAAAGCCCCTTGATGAACAGCTCCTTCACCAAAGAAACACAAGGCAACCTGATCGGTTCCCTTCATTTTTGAGCCCCAGGCAGCACCGGTTGCAATCGGAATACCTCCGGCAACAATTCCCATGGAGCCGATGAAATTAATGTTTTGGTCTGCGATGTGCATTGAGCCACCAAGACCTTTGCAATAACCAGTTCTTTTACCCAAAAGCTCCGCGACCATCTTGTAGATATCTAAGCCTCGCGCCACACCATGACTATGGTTTCTATAAGTAGATGTCATCCAATCATCTGATCTGAGCTGCTTAATGATTCCAACTGAAGATGCTTCTTGACCTATAGATGTGTGCAAGTAGCCAACCGCGTCATCACCTTTAGCAAACTCTTTTACATACAAATCAAATTCACGTATCAGGCTCATTAATTTCCAGTTATCTAACATTTCTTTGACTGACATTATGCGAGCCCCCTTGTTTTGTTTTCAGTTGATAACCATTTATCAATACCATTTAAGATAGTTTCACAGTGATTAGAGACCACATCTGTAGAAGCCCCTGCAATGTGTGGCGTGCAAATAGCATTTGGTAACTTGACCCATCTATTCTGTGAATCGATTGGCTCTTTCCAAAAAACATCGATGGCCGCACTTGCAATCTCTTTATTGGCAAGTGATTGGTAGAGATCCTCTTCGACAATCAGTTTTGCGCGGGCCGAGCTAATCAAAATTCCATCGGGCCCTAGTTTTCTTAGAAGTGCCCGGTTAACAGAGTTTTCGGTTTCAGGGATAACTGGAGCGTGCAATGAAACAATGTCACATGTTTCGAATAATTCATCCAAGCTCTTAACTTTTTCCGCATGCACACTTGATTCAACAAATGGATCGAAGAAATAAACTTGAGAACCAAAGCCACTATGAAGCCTCTTGGCTACCCGAGCACCGATTTGCCCAAATCCGAAAAGGCCGACCTTTAAGTTACCGAGATCTCTACCTCTAAACTCTAAATACGGTAACTTGCCATCAAACATCCAACCCTCCGAGGCTAAATGCCTGCTACTAGCGGTTAATTTCCGGGATAAATCCAGCATCATAGAAAGGCAATAATCAGCTACCGAATCAGCATTTCGACCAGGGGTATGTACAACTGGGATACCGCGTTCTTTGCAAAATTCTAAATCAACATTTACTGGTGTTCCGCGAGATACCCCAACAAATTTAAGATCTGGCAATGATTGGATCACTGCCTTATTAAGATCTTCAATTTCGACAATCACTATCTCGCAACCTTGAGCCTTTGCGATGAGCTCTTCTTGAGTCAGAGTATTTCCGGTCTGGCCCCAGCCTGTTAATTCGTACTCAATACCTCTGGTCTTTAGGGCAGATATAAACTCATTACTTACTTCGCAGGTAATCAGAGCACGCATTGTATTATTTGGCATTTTCTAAAACCTTTCGAGTGCCTTCAACTTGCTGATACAAGACAGCATGATTCTTAGCTTGCTCCTTAAGAAAAGCTGAAGTTTCTGCATCCAAAATTTCAGAAGCGGTCTCGAAGTCTAGGTTTTCTAAATTTTCACCGTTTAAAATCGAAAAGAGATTGCTGACAGCTACATCGCTAGACATTAGATCTACTGGGGTGTCCAAAAGTGAGTTGGTGATGGCTTGAATCTGAGAGTTTGCTCCACCACCAGTAAGCACTACTTGATTGATAGCAAACCCATCATTAATTAAAGCCAAAATTTGATTAGCCAGAGCAAATGAGTAATCCAGAGTTAAACCTAGCGCCATTTGATTACTGTCAGAGTTTGTAAAGTCACCCATCATCGAAAATGCTGGTCGTGACTCCCATTTTTCTTCATTCCACATGTTGCAGGAACCAAAAACCGTGGGCGCCTTAGAAATACTTTCTATATTTACTTTTGGTGCTCTGACAGTTGTTGAAACATTATTTTTTAGCCATCCGTAAAAAGTTCCTGGATACCCCAAGTTTCCTTCAAGTAAATAATCTGAGTCGGCAAAAGAAGTAGATTTCCATGGTTGTAACTGGGTTGAAATACCTAAAGTTGGGCTTAAAAGGGAGATTGGTGTGGAAGAACCAGCTGATACAACTACTTTTCCGGCTTTGTTGCCAGAAGCCCCCATATGGAGAAAATGGGAATCTCCGCCTCCTACATAAAGTACCGCTGAACTCCAACTAGCGGATAAAAGTGATTGAGTATCAGAATTAAGTGTTCCTACTTGGGCACCAAACTTTCTTGGTGTTGGCATTAATGTTTCTGGGATTCCAAAGTGATCAAGCAGTTGGGCGTTGATCTCCTTTTTACCTAAGTTAGCAAGTTGACCAGCTGACACTAAAGTCATTTCGGTTAATACTTCTTTCGTAAATTTCCAGACTAGCCAATCATGGACAAACAAAAGTTTTGTACTTTTCTCAAATAGCTCTGGCTCGACGCGCATTAAATTGATGACTTTCGGCAGAGTCAATTGTGGAGCAAACCAATGACCTGTTTCTTCATAAATCCTGCTAGAACCATAATCTTCAATATCTTTTCGAGCGTATTCACCTGAGGTATCACTATTGAGATAAATGGGTGTAATTTCAGATGTTCCCCGAACTAAACAAAACCCTTGTCGCAAAGTTGAAATGTAGATCTTGTTAACCTGAATCCCGATTGGAAGTTTTTGTGCGCTGCCATTCATCGCGTCAATCACGCAAGTGAATAACTGCTTTGGATCCAAGTAAATGTGTTTTCCTTCAACATTTGCTGCAATAGGAACTTCATGTGAGTAAATTTCCCCAGCACTACTGTCACAGATGGTCACCTTTACCGATGATCCACCTATGTCAATAAGTGCTGAGGTTTGTTTCATAGGTTGTTAGCTCGTAAGTGATCCCAATACGCCTGAGGGACCTCTGTTGGTTTCAAGCCCAATTGATGACAACGCAAAGTTAATTCTGACGCTTCTTCTAGGTTGAGGACTCTTGCATAGCCAAGTTGAACCGTTGATGCCAGAACAACGCAGCCATGATTTTCAAGAATGAGCACATTTGAATCTTTCACAGCAGATGCTGTTGCATCAGCAATTTCTTGTGTTCCCGAGCGAATCCACGGAATTCTGGTTACTTTACGTACGTAATAAACATGATCAATTGTTAGAAAACGAATAGGTAGATCAAGAGCTGCGGTTAAGACGCTGGCCTGAGGGTGTAAATGAATACAAACATCAATATCTGGCCTAGTTTTGTAACTTTCAAGGTGAACTCTGAACTCTGACGATGGCTTTATTCCATCCAAGTGTTCTCCGTCTAGATTCACTTGTGCGAAACTGCTTGGTGTTAGTTGATCTAGCTGCGTGCCAGTACCGGTGATGAAGAAAATGTCGGTACCAGGTGCCCGAAAGGAAAGATTTCCACCTGAGCCCACTGCCAAACCGCGTTCAACAACATTCTTACCAACTTCAATGAGCTCACTCATGATCGATTGCAAATCTTTATTGCCACTGATTGTGATCTCTGAAACCATCTTATGCTCCGATCATATGGCTAGGTTGGAAAACTGTTTTGAATTGGGAAAATCTAGGATTAGAAAATGCCGATGTAAAATCTTCAAATCCGACAACATTTGAAATCAAATACTTAAGATCATTTTGGTGTTGAGTTAAGAATTCGACACTTAAATCAAAGGCTGTGTCATCAGCTAGATGGCCGCCAATCAATGTTAATTCTTTAAATTCACTTACTTGGTTGAAGTCAAAAAGCATTTGCTCTTGAAAAACGCCGTAAATCACTGCGGTGCCAGTCGGCTTTAATCCCGCTAAGCCAGCTTTGAAATTTTCTGCATATCCCGAAGTCTCAAAAATGACATCAAAAGAATCATTTAAGTCAGCTAACTGGACAAGGGAGACATGGCTAATCCCAAGCTTTTCGAGCAAGGATCTTTTCTCGGCAGATGATGTCAGAACGGTGATTTTCAAATCGGGATAAGAGGTTTTTAAGTAGTGGGCAAGACATGCACCAATTGATCCCATCCCAAGAATCAACACAGAATCACTCTTTTGTAACTGAATTTTTCTAGAACAGTAAATTGCGTTGGCCATGGTTTCGCTTAACCCGCCGATTAGATCATCTATCGCGCTGGTGTATGGATGAACTCTGGAGCCAACAGGTAATGCAATCTTTTCGGCAAAGCTGCCCTTAAAAGTGCTACCGAAGTGCTTTCTTACTGTGCACATATTGAATTTGTTTTTCTTGCACAGCTCGCATTGGTAGCAAGGAACATTTACTTGAACAGCCACTTTAGAACCGAGTGCTAGGTTTCCTGCTTTGCTCGCATCAAGTTCAATTACTTCACCAAAAATTTCATGTCCAGGCACAATGGGATAAGAAATATCCCATGGGTGGTTACCCGACCACAGGTATGAATCAGCTGCGCAAACCCCACTTGAGATAACTCGCAAAACAGCCATGGGAGTAAAAGCTTGATCAACTTCTTGATCAATTACCGATACTGACCCTGGGCCATTGAGCGAAATAGTTTTCACTTTTAATTGGTTCCTAGTAATGACTTTAAGTAGGTTGAGCTTTCTTCCAAAATACTTTCAGGGCCAGGTCCATCTTCATCGACAGCGGCCCCGTATAAATCGAAATTTGCTGATGCAGAAAACTTGATTTCATCGAGCACCTTTAAGATCGGTGAGAAATCATGGACTCTGCCACATGGTAAGTCAGCATCCGAATCTCCTGCAATTGCATCTCCTAGATGCATGGCCCCCATTAACTTACGTGAATGCAGATCCTTGATTAGCTCAACAACATTTTCTTCAAGGGCAAAGGCATGACCTGTGTCAATCAGAACCTTGAGAAAACTAAATGGCTTAAGCGTCTCGGCCAAATCTGCACCGTTAGGGAAGATGGTGTCTGCCTTGTATTCAATTGAAACGACTCCATCATATTTTGATGCCAAGGCATCCAGTTTCTTGAGTGTTAGCAAAGTTTCTTCAAGATTGGCATCGGGCAAGTCTGCCCCGGTCCAAATATTTGCATACTTAATGCCTGCGCTCTGCAGCGCGGAAAAAAAGATTTCACATTCTTCTAAAAAACCACTTTTTGAATTGGAAAATGCGCCTTGCGGCCAGCGTTCAGGAGTAAGTGAAAACAATGCTGCAGTTACCTGCACATCATGTGCTTTTTCTAATCGCGAAATCTCTTCTAGATGTTGTTTGGTTAACTCCGCTGAGGGAGTGTAAATACCAAGCTCAACAAATCCAATCCCTAGTTTATTAAAAATGGGAAATGTAGTTTCATACTTCATGCCAAGTGGCCATAGGTTCCAATCAGCTGAACCTAACTTCATCTCGTTTAGCATTAGTTATCGCGACTAAGAACATGTAGACGAGTAGGTTCATAACTGATGTAAACACTTTCGTTGACATCGAAGTCAGCAAATCGATCACTTTCGACGATAACTTCTAACGGTTCACCATTAGAACGATTAGCCACCTGACAGTTTATGGAGATTCTTGATCCCACAAATTGCCAAGAGATTACGGTGGCTTCGAAGGAATGCTTTGTTTTTTCTCGTCCGATTTTCAAATCTTCTTGTCTGGCGGCCAAAAGCGAGCCATTAGGATGAGTTTTGCCTAACTGCAAGACCCCAAAACTAGTTTCAAAGGTTTCGCCCGCAACTTTACCGTTAAATACATTTCTGCATCCAAAGAACTTTGCAACCTTTGGGCTTTCAGGAGTTGATACAAAGGATTCTGGAACGTCGTACTGCTCTAGAACTCCTGACTCCATAAATGCAATCTTGTCTGAAATTGCCATGGCTTCTTCTTGATCATGGGTTACGAAAAGTGTTGTCATCTCGAAGGAGTCATGAATCTCGCGAATAAAGTTTCGCATTTCAACTCTTAAATTTGCATCCAAAGCACTGAGGGGCTCATCTAGTAGAAGAACCTTTGGATTGCGCATCAACGCTCTAGCCAGAGAAACACGCTGCTCTTGGCCGCCAGATAATTCGCCCGGCCGGCGGGATGAAAAGCCAGGTAACTTCACAAGTTCTAGCATTTCTTCAACCCGCTTATCAATATCCTTTGGTGGATTCTTTTGCGCACGAAGTGAGAATGCAACGTTTTCACCAATCGTCATGCTTGGGAAAAGCAATGCTTTTTGAAACACCATTGCAATCGCTCGTTTTTCAACGGTGATTTGGTCTTGCAGTTCATCACCAAAAAATACGTGACCAGAGGTTGCCCGTTCCAGGCCTGCCACAATTCGCAGCAAGGTTGTCTTTCCGCACCCCGAAGAGCCCAAGATTGAAACTAGTTGGCCGCCTGGTACTTCAAGATTGATTCCTTTTAAAACAGGATTTGTTCCAAAGGACTTTTCAATGCTTTCAATCTTTATTCCTGTATTCATTAGACGCTTCCCAATCCTGTAACGCTCGATGATCTTCCAACTAGATGCTTGCTTGTGAACCTTAATAAAATAAGTGGGGGAATCATGAATACGATGCTGGCTGCACCAACCAGGGTCAGATCACTTCCGCGTAAATATGCGAACAACACCATTGGAAGGGTCTTAACCGCGGCTCCGCCTACTAGCAGAGTGAGGATGTACTCACTCCAGGAAATTACGAACGCAAACAAGAACGATACCGCTAGGCCTGGCAACACAATCGGCAATGTAATTTTTCTCATTACAGTCAATCGTGAAGCTCCTAAGACTTGACCTTGCTCTTCATAAGAGCGATCAAAATTTGCAAAAGTTCCAGACATAATCATTACTACATATGGAACCGTTGGAATTAAGTGAGCCAAAATTACGCCCCGCATGGAATCAGCTAGGCCGTATTTGATAAATAGAATCTGAATTCCCATAGTCACTGCTAGACCTGGAACAATTAACGGTGCAAGGACTAGAAACTGAAAGAACTTCTTCATCTTGAAGTTATACATGGCGATTGCCCGGCCAGCAGCACTGCCAATTGCGGTTGCCAATATCCCAACGATTAATGCAATCACCGTTGATGTAATGACTCCCCGCACTATGTCGCCGTCAGGGTCAAATGAAACTTCATAGCCGCGTGCTGAATACTGTTCCGGAAGAAGATCTGGGAATCTCCAACCGGCCGCGACTGACCAGATAATGATGGATAGGAATGGGAAAAAGACCCAAAAGACAAATAGCCCAAGAAAGAGGGGTCTAAAAATAATTTTCATTACTTCCTACCTTCTTGTTTCGTTAACAACATGTATGCATAAACCAATAGACCGATAACAAATGAGGTGATGGTGGCTAGCGCCATAGCTGTTGGACGATTTGCTAAATCTCTATCTGTATACAGTTGGTATGCAACAACTGAAACAGTTGATGGGTAGGGCTCTCCCAGAAGATATGGGACTTCATATGAACCAAATGAGAAGGCAAATACAATAATTGTGCCGGACAAAATTGCTGGGAAAATATAAGGCAAAATGATTTTTCTTAATCTGTAGCTGTAACTTGCACCTAGAGTCTTTGCGGTCTCATCTAAGTTGGTGACCGGGCCTCTGAGTGCACTCAAAATCAAGACGCACATGAATGGAATCTCTTTCCAAAGATAAGACATGATGATTCCGTATCCAAATGGATCATTGGTGATGATTGGAAAACCGCTAGATCCCTCTGTAATTCCAAAGTGGTTTGAAAGTCTTGACACTAAACCTGATTGAGAAAAAGTTAAAAGTATTCCAGTTGCTGCAACAACATGTGGAATAGGGATATTGAATTGAGTAATTGCGATTAACACAGATTGAAATCTCTTTGTTCTGCTAATCATTAGTGAAATTGCTAGAGCGATCACTGTCGATAAGATTGTTGAAAGTAGTGCCACCCTAAAAGTTAAAATAATTCCGGCGCGAACGGTTTCGTTCTGAAATACCGCGAAATAAGCATCCAAACTTATCTTCTGCTCTTGATCTGCAATTACTGAAAAGAATCCAAGGCTCTGAAGAATTCCGAATAAGAATCCACCGATGAAGAGCGCCATAAGCACAAGCATCGTAGGCAAAATAAGCCAAATGGCTTTGCGCTCTCTCACTTTTCTCTTCATTCAAATCTCACTTTCAAATATTTGGGGAAAGAGTAGAGGCTGCGACCTTTACAGTATTCACAGCCTCTACTCTTTCAATCGATCTCACTTACTTCAGCTGGGGTTTAGCCAGCTGACCCTCATCGTAAGTAGATTATTTACTTTTGCTGCACATCCTTAACCCAACCTGCATCGATCGCGCGCAACCATGCAGCTGTTAGCTCAGGGTTTGCATTGCGTGCCAATGTTGCTGGAGATGTACTTGATGGATGAATTGGAAGAGCACGGTATTGGCCTGACAATGGTGTCTTGTTCATGACAATTGCTGGGCTTCCGATAACTCCATCCTTTTGCATCTTTAATTGAGCTGCAGGTGTTTGCAAGATGTTCGCGATTACCTGAGCGCCAGCTTTGTTTGGAGAATTGAATGGAACAGTTACATAACTGATGTTTCCAATCATTCCTTCTCTAAAAGCAGTTACGCGAGTTGACTTAGGGAAAAGTCCCTTATCAACGTTTGTAAATGATGAAAGTGCACCGTAGTTAAAGTATGCAGAAATTTCACCATTTGCGTATAGCTTTTCAAGGTCTCCGATATTTGCTGGGTATGTAGTTCCCTTGCGCCACAATGCAGGCTTAAGATCATTCAAGAATGTTGCTGCTTTAGCCATTGCAGGAGTGAACTTAGTTGCATCATATGCGCCTAAGAAGTTCGCGAATCCACCATTTGCATGGTAGAACAAACGTCGAACTGTCATGGAACCATTGAAATCTGGTGGTGCAGGATATGTGAACTTACCTGGGTTTGCTTTAACCCATGTAATGAAACCTTCAAGGGTTGCTACAGCAGAGCGTGGAACTACTTTGCTGTCGTACACAAGTCCTGAAGATGCAGTTGCCCATGGTGCTTCGCAACCATCTACAGGTAATCCGAAGTCAGTGTTTACTGATGAGCTTGTCCAATCTACATATCTAGCACTTGGCAATTTCGTAGCCCAATCGCAGTGCCAAATATTTGCTTGGCGACCTGTAGCAAAGTTCTCACCATTGATCCAAATCATATCTACTGAGCCCTTTGTGGTGTTTCCTGCTTGTTTTTCACCAAGGACTTTATTTACTGCGTCAACAGTTGCGTTGAGCTTTACTTGATTTAATGTGACGCCAAGTTTTTTAGCTTCAGCACCAACATAGTCATTAACGAATGTATTGATCGCTGTTGATCCACCCCACATGTACCAATTAACTGTTTGGCCTTTTGCTTCCTTCAGTATTTTGTTCCACTGTGGGCTTGTGTAAAGAGTTGTTCCTATGGCATTGGATGGGGCGGTTGCAATTACTCCGGGAATAGTTGCAGCCAGCACGACAACCAATAACTTGCTTAGTAGTTTGAACTTCATTTTTACTCCCTTAAGTTCCATTAGGAACTTCGATGTTGTTCCACGTAAATTAACATTGATGCTAAGAAAATGTAAGAATCTACAAAAATTAGCCACTAGACCACTTTTAAGTTTTTTGTGTAACTTCTTGTTATACACCCTCAAAACGAAGCATAAATAAGGGGTTTTGCTACTGTAAAATTTCAAAACATACAGAAATTGGTCTAGTGAGAATTTTGCAAAGCCTAGAAGCACAGAAAAAATTAAGACAAACTTCCTTCACTGCTAGATAAAACAATTGAGGGGTGCCATGAGTTCCACTACGAAAGTAAGACCAAACATCGTCGTAATTATCTGTGATGACATTGGTTTTGGAGATTTAAGTTGTAACGGATCAACGATGATCAAAACCCCGTATCTAGATCATGTGGCAAAACGTGGCGCAAGACTTACCTCTATGTACAGTGGCGGACCAACATGTACTCCGGCACGAGCTGCCCTAATGACAGGGCGCATTGCTCCTCGCACAGGTGCTGCACGAGTTCTTTTCCCGGGTGATAACCGCGGCATGCATGCAGATGAAATTACAATGGGTTCTTATTTGAAGAATTTGGGGTATGCAACTGGTTGCTTTGGAAAGTGGCACTTGGGCGATATTCCTGACAGTGGTCCCTTGAAATTTGGGTTTGATCGTTACTTCGGATTGCCATATAGCAATGACATGGATCCCATGATTGTTTACCGTGATGAAGAAGCTGTTGAAGAACCTGCTGAGGTTGCATCTTTAGCGATGCGATGCGCACAAGAAGCGGTTGAATTCATTGATAAAACCCCGAAGGATCAACCGTTCTTTGTCTATTTCCCATTCACAAGTCCTCATCACCCAATTACACCTGAAGATAAGTTCATTGGTACTTCAGAAGCTGGTCTCTATGGTGATACTTGCGAAGCGATTGATTACTACTCTGGCGAGTTGTACAAGCACATAGAAGCCCGCGGGCAAATTGAAAACACCATCTTTGTATTTACAAGTGATCATGGGCCATGGTGGGAAGGCTCAAATGGTGGCTTGCGTGGTCGTAAGTTTGAAACTTGGGATGGTGGAATGCGTGTTCCATTCTTAATTTCCTGGCCTGCAATGATTCCAGAGGGTCAAGTAATCACTCAACCTGTCGCCACTATGGATCTACTTCCAACTTTGTGTAATTTACTCTCAATTGAGCCTGATTCTTCGATGCCTTTTGATGGCGAGGATATCTCTGACTTGTTTATGAAGGGTTCAATTAAAGATCATGGACCAATCTGGTACTTCGATGCCTTTAGTTTGAACGCAGTTCGCAAAGGTAAGTGGAAACTCCATAGAAAGCGACAAACATGGGGTGGCGAAAAATTCTCACAGTGGTCACTTCCACAGTTATTTGATTTAGAGCGAGATCCTGGCGAGTGTTACGACTTAGGTGCAAGACACCCTGAAGTTGTGAAAGAGTTAAATGAACTCATGGAGAAGTTTGAGGGAAGTTTAAATCTGGCAGATGCCGATGATCGCGAGTGGTGGAAGGGTTCAACATTAGGTGACTCTGCGGGTTGGAACGTGCAAAAGGCATAGCTTCTCTAATGAGTGATTCAGAAAATTCCTGTTGCTCACCACAGCGCCCTGCTGCTGAAACTCTTCGAGAGATACAACTTTCTGGTCCCAAAGGAAATTTGGGGATTCAGAACTTTGTAACAATTCCTGCCGGTGAATTCTTAATGGGTACAGATGAATCGTTTTACCCAACTGATGGTGAAGCCCCCAGCAGAACTGTTTGGGTGGATGAATTCAAAATCGGAAAGTATGCGATCACCAATGCAGAATTCAACTCTTTCGTGGCCGACACTGGATACACAACTGACGCGGAAAAATTCGGGTGGTCCTTTGTTTTCAAAGGTTTGGTAGATGAAGCTACTCAAAAAAAGAAGGTCTCAGGTGTCGCTGAGACAGCACCTTGGTGGCTCGCAATAGAAGGAGCAAGTTGGGCCAATCCGTTTGGTAACTCGCAAACTTTTCAAGATTTACTTGATCACCCAGTTGTGCACATTTCTCACAATGATGCACAAGAGTTTTGCAGGTGGGCGGGGTACAAACTTCCTACAGAGGCGCAATGGGAAAAAGCTTCCAGGGGTGGCTTGGAGCAAAAACTCTATCCGTGGGGAAATGAACTGCTGGCAGGATCGAGCCACAACGCAAACATCTGGCAGGGCGATTTTCCAGAGTTTAATTCCAAAGAAGATGGCTACTTAGGGACCGCCCCCGTTGAAAGTTTCGCTCCTAACGCTTATGGCCTCTTTAATACCGTTGGAAATGTTTGGGAATGGACAGCTGACTTTTGGTCTGCCCGTTGGCACATACCTGAAGCTGAAGAAACCCGAAGGAATCCTCGGGGTCCAATGAAAAGTTCTGGAAACAAGGTTTTAAAGGGTGGATCATTTATGTGTCATGACTCTTATTGCTACAGATATCGAAACTCAGCAAGAACCTTTAACTCTCCCGATACTTCAACAAGTCATATCGGTTTTCGTTGCGTTAAATAACTAGATCTTCAGCGCCGCTTCAAAGATCAACTGATTTGCCTCTGATTGCCTCTTTTGTTCTTCAACTGAAAACTCGTGCAACCAAGTTCTACCTTCAAGTAGTTCATCCCAAACAAACAGCATTGAAACGCGTTGCATGTCGAAGTATTCAGCAGCGCTAAAAACTGCAGAAGTTTCCATATCTACCCCAAACAAACCTTGTTCTTCCCATTTTTTTATCTGATCTACCGGTTGTTGTAATAAGGCTGATGTAGAAATATGAGGACCTAAATGTGTAGCTAGGCCAAATGAAGAAAGCGCAGCTTGTGCACTGTCTACAAGTGATTGGGTAGGGGTTGATTTCGTGGACTGTCCATAATATTGGGATGCTCCTTCGCCAATAAAGGAAGAGGTTGGAATAACGATATCTCCGGTCTTAATATTCTTTTGGAGACCTCCGCATGAACCAATCTGAATCACTTTCTTCGACCCTAGAACACCAAAGATGTGCACCGGTTCTACAGCTCTTGGTGCACCATAGGCGCAACAAAACATTATTTTTTGTCCTTGATATTCACCTAAATACATATCTGGAAACTTTAATTCGCGAACATTTGACAAATACTCAAGTCTCATTGGATAACGAGATTTATGCCACCAAGTTCCTTCCAAAATAATTTTTTCTGGAACTTCACTGGAAGTCATACCGATAGCACTGAGCCATTCGCTTTGAGACATTTGCATCTCAGCAGTCTACCTATCCGCTTTACTTACTAGCGGCTTTCTTGGCTTTACCGGTTGCTGCTTTCTTTGCAGCTTTTTTTGTTGCAGCTTTTTTCACAACATTTTTTGTGAGTGTTGGTGCAGTGTCGCCAGGCTTTGCTTTAGCAGCCTTTTTGCGTGATTTCTTTGGTGACGGTCCATTTTCAGCTTCCCATGCACGACGCCCTGCAAGAAGCTCAAGTCCGCGCTCTAATGTCATTCCTTCAGCGGTGTCACCACGACGCAGCGTTGCATTTGTTTCTCCATCGGTGACATACATACCGAAGCGGCCATCCTTGATGATCAAAGGCTTTTGAGTTGTTGGATCAATACCAAGTTCCTTAACAGGAGGCTTAGCAACTCCACGACGGCGTTCCTTTGGCTTTGAATAAATCTCTAGCGCTTCATCTAAAGTCATTGTGAACAATTGTTCTTCAGATGTCAGTGTGCGCGAATCTGCGCCAGCTTTTAGATATGGACCATAACGACCGTTCTGCACAGTGATGTCATCACCTGCACTGTTAGTGCCAAGTGTGCGCGGCAATGAAAGCAGCTGTAATGCATCTTCGTATGTAACGGTGTCTAACGTCATTGTTGAAAGCAGGCTTGCTGTCTTTGCCTTTGGTGCATCAGCCTTTTTCTTTTTCTTCTTACCGGATGCGGTTAGTTCAACAGGTACCTCTGGTAAAACTTCGGTGATGTAAGGACCAAAGCGCCCCGATTTTGCGATGATCGGCAAGTTTGTTGCTGGATCAATACCTAGTTCGCGTTCGCCCGAAGGTGCTGCTAATAACTCAATTGCTTTTGCAAGAGTTAGCTCGTCGGGTGCAAGTGATTCTGGAATGTTTGCAAGCTTGCGCTCTTCG
>Ga0315909_10002877_pt1 | contig 21607 bp, 9 predicted proteins | sample LakEriMetagenome_11_FD_203527 | JGI IMG/M metagenome (GOLD analysis project Ga0315909, IMG submission 203527) | Freshwater fungal communities from buoy surface, Lake Erie, Ohio, United States - Buoy 2 MA125 | ecosystem: Environmental > Aquatic > Freshwater > Lake | place: USA: Lake Erie, Ohio... | reverse complement strand
GGCGGGCAACGGCGGCAGCACGGACATTCTCGGCACCGCATCGGGCGAGTGGAGCAGCGCGGCGACATACCAGTCCGGCGACCTCGTCACCTCCGGCGGAAAGACGTGGACCGCGCGCGTGCGCAGCGGCGACGCGACGACTGGAGCGCAGGCCCCGGTCGCAGGGCGCTACTGGTCGCAGGTCGCTGATTCCTACGCGATCCTCCCCGGCTACACGGCGCAATACGCGCCCTACGCGCCGAATAACACGGGTGCCAACTCGCGGCAACTCGGCGGCGATCCCGGCTACGTCAGCAGTTCGTTGAAAACGGGCGATCAGATTTACCTCGAAGGCATCAGCGGGCTGGCTGCGGGGACTTACACGCTGCTACCGCGCCGGTACGCGCTGCTGCCCGGCGCACTCCTCGTCACGCCGAAGACCGGCACGGCGTACGGCACTATCTCGATGCCGGACGGATCGAGTGTCGTTTCCGGATACCGGGTGAATGCATTCACCCGTGCGCCGATCGTGCAGACTGCGCGCACGCAGTTCGAGGTGGCGCCGGCCAGCGTGGTGAATTCACGCGTCGCGTATGACGACTACCGCGCCGGTTCCTTCATCATCGCGGCCGCCGAGCGCTTCAATCTCGCCAGCGTGCAACGCCTGCCTGCGGATGCGGGGTCGCTCGCCTTGATGGGCGGCACCACGTTGCGCGTCGATGGTAGCGTGCTCGCCGCAGCCGCGGGCACGGGCCGCGGAGCTTCGTTCGACATCAGCAGCATCGCGGACATCGAGGTCATCGGCGGCACCGGCATCGCATCGGGCACCACGGGCGCGGTGCTGAAATCCGCGGCAATCAGTTCGTGGGGAGCCGAGAGCGTCCTGCTCGGAGGCCGGCGCTATCGCATCGGCAGCGAAACCCATGTGGACGTTCGCACCACGACCATCACGCTCAACAATCCCGGCGACACGCTCACAGCCGGCGATATCACACTCGTATCCAAGGCCCGCACGAACATCACCTCCGGATCGTCCATCGCCGCAGCGAAGGCTGCCACGCAGGCCGCGGATCCATTCACCGTTTCCGGCGACGGCACATTCGTCCGCGTGAGCAGCGACGCGGATGCCACGTTCACCCGGAAAAATGTGACGGCATCCACCACTCCCCTGCTGTCCATCGGCGCGGGTGCGCGCATCACGGGTGCCGGAGTGATCCTCGATTCGTCGTACGGTTCCGCATTCGATCCAGCCGCCTTCGTCGCCGCGCAATCGCTGGAACTCGGCAGCGGCCAGATCAGCATCCAGCTCGGCGCGACGGCCACGCTCACCGGCTCGGCGGTGCCGCAGCACCTCGTGCTTGCCGGATCGCTGCTTGCGGAAGTGCAGCAGGTCTCCGCGCTCACGTTGCGCAGCTACCGCACGATCGACGTGTATGGCAGCGGCAGCTTCGGCAGCACGGCGCAGGGCAGGCTCACGATCTTCGCGGGTGGCATCCGCGGCTACAATCAGGGCACCGGGACGACCGCCTTCAGCGCCCCCGCCATCACACTCGGCAATCCTGCGAATGTCGCCGCGCTTCCCGCGCCCGCAGTCACCTCCGGGACGTTGCAATTCGCCGCGCAGACCTTCCAGTTCGGCTCGAATGCGTTTGCTGCGGCGGGCTGGCAAAATGTCGCCATCAAAGCCACAGGCGGCGTCCTCGGCAGCGGCGTGGGATCCTTTTCCACGCCGGGAAATCTTACCATCGAGACGCCGCTCATCACCGGCGCGCGCGGCTCCAGCCAGAGCATCACTGCGGGCGGCGATCTCATCCTGCTGCCGCTCACGGGCACACCGACAGTCACCGGCGGATTGGGTGCCGGGTTCACTTTCACCGGCAACCGCGTCGCCGCAGGCACTGCCATCTCGCTGCCCAGCGGCCAGCTCACGCTCAACGCCACCGGCCTCGCGCAGGCCGTCACCGTCACCGGCGCGCTCGATGTCGGCGGGCTCGCCCAGAAATTCTATGACCTCACGCGGTATCCCGATGCGGGCACCATCACGCTCATTTCCGACCGTGGCGACGTGAACCTGCTTGCTGGAGGCACCGTCTCGGTCGCCGCAGCCACGGGCGGGGGCAAGGCCGGGCAGATCAAAGTCACCGCCTCGCAAGGCGCATTTAATCTCACCGGCGCGACCCTGCTCGGCGGCGCGCTGACCGGAAATACCACGGGCAGCTTCCTCCTCGATGCGGGCAGCCTGCCTTCCTTCAACGCACTCTCCACCGCGCTCAACGGCGGCAGCTTCTTCCAGGAGCGCAGCTTCCGCATCCGCACCGGCGACGTCACAATCACGAACCCGCTTGGTCGCGCCAATATCGCACGCGTCTTCTCACTCTCGGCGGACACCGGGAAAATCACCGTGGACGGCACCGTGGACGCCTCCGGCACGACGGGTGGAAAAATTACGCTCATCTCCGGCAAGGGCGTCGAGCTGAAGTCAGGCTCGTCGCTGACCGTACATGCGAAGGAATTCAGCAGCGCGGGCAAGGGCGGCGAGATCCGCATCGAGGCCGGTGCTGCGGTGAACGGCGTCGCGGACACGGCATCGTCGCTCAGCATCCTCGCTGGCTCCACCATCGATCTCGGCGTGGACGCGTTTGTCGCGGGCGACTACCTCACGTCCGGATCGAGCGCATTCGAGGGCAAGTTCACCGGCACCCTGCACCTGCGCGCGCCGCGCCTCGGGAATGATGTGAAGGTGGACGCCATCCTCGGAAACGTCACCGACGCATCGGCCGTCATCGTCGAGGGCTACCGGCTCTACAACCAGTCCAGCGGCCTGCTGAACAACGCGCTGCGCACGACGATCAACGCCGACGCCACGACCTACATGAACGCGGGCTACGCGCCCATGTTCACCAAGCTGACGACCGGCAATCCGAACGCAGCCGCACTGGGCCAGGCGCTCGTCATCGCGCCCGGCGTGGAAATCTACAACGCCACCGGCGACCTCACGCTGGGCACCGCGGTCAGCGGGCTGAACAGCGAGGACTGGAACCTTTCCACCTTCCGCTACGGGCCGAAGCAGGCACCGGGCATCCTCACGCTGCGCGCAAAGGGGGACATCATCTTCAACAACACGTTGAGCGACGGCTTCACTCCGGTGACCGCGAGTACGTCGAATGGCAACTCCACCATGTGGTTGGCACCACTCTCCCCCATAGTCACGACCAACGGACTGCCCGTGAACACACAGTCGTGGGCCTACCGCATCGCCGCAGGTTCGGACCTGTCCTCGTCGGATTTCCGCTCCGTGCTCCCGTCCGGCTCGCTCACCGCAGGCAAGGGATCTGTGCTTGTGGGTGAATTTTACCCTGCGATTCCCAATAGCGCGACGACGTTACCAAACGCAGCCGTCGGATTGGACGGGACCACTGAGAACACGATTCAGATCACCACGGGGGCAGCCAATCGCACCCGGTTCGAGGTCATCCGAACGGGCACCGGCGACATCGAGATCGCCACGGGGCGCGACTTGCAGCTCCGGAACCAGTTTGCAACCATTTACACTGCGGGCGTCCGCATCCCCGATCCGACGCAGATCTATCAGGCAGGCGATTTCGTGCTACCGATTGTGGAGAGAAGCACCGCTTCGCACCCGAGCCAGGGCAACCTCGGCGTGCCGCAGCAGAATTATCCCGCTCAATGGGCCATCGCTGGCGGCAGCGTGAGCATCGCGGCGCAGGGCGACATCGGGCGATTCACGCTCCTTGGCACGAATGTCGTCCCAGATTCCTCGAAGCAACTCCCCAGCAACTGGCTTTACCGCCGTGGCTACGTGAATCCGGCCACCGGTCTTTTCGGCGAAGGCGGCGTTGGCAACGTCGGCTCGAACAGTGCAGGTAACGTGAGCGATGCATCCGCCTCGACGGCGTGGTGGGTGGACTACAGCAATTTCTTCGAAGGCATCGGCGCACTCGGTGGCGGCAATGTCTCTCTCGTTGCGGGTTCGGACATCATCAATGCCGACGCGGTCATCCCCACGAACGCGCGCATGGTCGGGAAGGATCCCCTCACCGGCCTCAACGTCGCGCCCGACGCCGCGAAGCTCCTGCAGTACGGCGGCGGCGATCTCACCGTAAAGGCGGGCGCGAACATTGACGGTGGCGTTTACTACGTCGAGAAAGGCACGGGCACCCTCACCGCCGGAGGGGAGATCACGACGAATTATACCCGTTCGCCTTCACGCGTTTACCTCGGCTCTTCGCTCGCGCCCGCGTCCGTCATCCAGAGTGTGACGCCCGACGTGTACGACCCGGCGACGTGGCTGCCCGTGACGTTGTTTGTAGGCGATGCACATTTCGATGTGAGCGCCCGCGGCGATGTCCTCCTCGGTCCGGTCACGAATACCTTCCTCCTGCCGCAGGGCATCAACAACAAGTTCTGGTACAAGACTTATTTCAACACCTTCTCCGCCGACGCGGGTGCCACGGTCGCGTCCTTCGGCGGCAGCGTCACGCATCGCCTGTCTGCCACCATGCCAAGCGGGGCAACTCTGCCGATCCTCGCGGCGTGGCTGGGCTCGCAGAATGTCTTCAATAATACGGTCGGCATCTCGTCCTACTTCCAGCCGTGGGCCCGCCTCGCGGAGACAAACGTTGCGTACTTCAACACGCAGCTCAGTGTCGCCGCTCCGAATCTCGTGAGCACCGCGTTTGCTGGCGACATCAATATCGTCGGCTCGGCGACGCTTTTCCCATCCGCGAAGGGCACCCTCGAGCTCGCGGCTTCCGACGGCATTGTGGGACTCCAGATCAGCGGGCGGACGATCTCGGTCGGGAATCCGGTGCCTGTGAATGTCTGGACCAGTGCATCACTGAATCTTTCCGATGCGAACCCGGTGAACGCCCCCGGCACCGCCTCACCCGTTGCCTATGCGAATTTCGCCGGGCGAATCCCCATTCCGCTCCGCCAAAGTAACCTCGATCCTTTCGGGGCGATTGACCCGATGTATGAGGAGACCGGCTCCTACACCGGGCAGGCAGCCAGCATCGTCACCCAGCAGTCGCTCCACTCGGCCAGCCTGCTCCACGCCGGCGACACGAGCCCGGTGCGACTTTATGCCGGCGGCGGCGACATCACCGGCCTCACGCTCTTCTCGCCAAAAGTCACAGAGATCCTCGCGGCCAACGACATCACCGACGTGTCGCTCTACCTCCAGAATGTGCGCCCCAGCGACGTCTCGATCGTCTCCGCCGGGCGCGACATCGTCCCGAACAACCCCAACGCAACGCTGCGCTCCCTCGCCAACAACATCGCAATTGGAAACCTTGTCGGCGATCAACGCTCCAGCACCGTCGCGGGAACCACCAGCAATGCCCTGCCGGGCGACATCCAGATCAACGGCCCCGGCACCCTCGAAGTCCTCGCCGGGCGCAATCTCGATCTCGGCACGGACGCCAACGTCACCAACGGCACCGGCATCGGCATCGCGAGCATCGGCAATTTCCGCAATCCCTTCCTCCCGACCGAGGGTGCGGACGTGATCGCCTTTGCGGGCGTCACCGGTCTGGGCGGCACCGGCCCGGCACTCGGCCTCTCCGGCAGTTCGCTCGCACTGTCCTCCTTCATCCAGAGCTTCGGATCGGATGCTGCATTCCAGTCGGCCTACTTGCAGCGGCTCGGCGCGACCGATCTCACTGGCCTCAGCGAGGAGCAGAAGTCCATCGTCGGCCTCGAAATCTTCTTCCGCCGCCTGCGCGACGCGGGACGGAACTACTCCACGGCCGGCAACTACGACAGCGGCCTCGCCGCCGTGAATGCCCTTTTTGCAAACAACACCGCCACCGGCTCGCTCTTCACGCGCGCACGCGACATCCGCACGAGTTTGAACGGCTCCATCACGCTCGCCGTCGCGGGCGGCGGCGTCACCATGGCGTCGGACATCTTTGGCAATCCGCTCACGCCTCCCGGCATCGTCACGGAATTCGGCGGCGCGGTCTCCATCTTCACGGATCGCAGCGTGGACATCGGTCAGGCGCGCATCTTCACCCTGCGCGGCGGCGACGTGGTCATCTGGTCCACGAATGGCAACATCGCCGCCGGAACTGCGCCGAAGACCGTCGTCACCGCGCCGCCCACGCGCGTGTCCATTGATGTCACCAGCGCGGATATGAAGATCGAACTTGGCGGCCTCGCCACCGGAGGTGGCATCGGCGTGCTGGCCTCCGTCGCGGGCGTGAAGGCGGGCGACGTGGATCTCGTCGCGCCCAAGGGCACCGTGGACGCGGGCGACGCCGGCATCCGCTCGACCGGCAACCTGAACATTGCCGCCACGACCGTGCTGAACGCCTCGAACATCCAGGTCTCCGGCTCGACCAGCGGCGTTTCCTCCGGCCCGTCCGTCGCGGCCCCGAACATCGGCGGCCTCACTTCCGCAAGCAACCAAGGTGCGGCAACAGCCTCGACTTCCACGGATGTGACGCGCACCCAGCAACGTGAGGAACAGCCGATCAGCCGTGAGGAACCGCCCTCGATCATCACCATCGAAGTCCTCGGCTACGGCGGCGGCGATTAGCTGCCAGCGCCCAATCCCTGCAATCCACGCACCTTTTCAACCCACACTCTCGGCAACGCATGAAACTCCGCCCGATCTCCGCATTTCTCCTTGCGCTGTGCCTCGCGTGCTCCGCCACGCCCGGCGCGCGTGCGGACGAACAATCCTTTGAGCAACTCACCGCCGCCGCCGAAAAGGGCGACGCCGATGCGCAATACCGTCTTGCCCAGTCATACATCCGCGGTCTGGGCGTCGCAAAGAATCACAGCAAGGCCCTTGAACTCATCCAGAAAGCCGCCGATCAGGGGCACGCCGAAGCCATGGGTGGCGTGGGCTATTTCCATGCAAACGGTTTCGGCGTGAAAAAGGATCTCGCAGTCGCCGCCGATTGGTTCCGCAAAGGTGCCGAGAAGGGCGGTGCCAAGGCCCAACTGAACTATGGCCAGGCATTGCTCAAAGGCCGCGGTGTCCCAGTGAATGAACCCGATGGCCTGAAATGGATCGACAAGGCCATCGCCCAAAATCTCCCCCACGCCTCCTTCGTGAAGGGAGAGTTTTACTACCACGGCCTGCACAAGCACGCACAAGACTATCGCAAGGCATACGAGTACGTCATCCGGGCGGCCGAGGCAGACCACGCTGCCGCCCAAAACATGCTGGGCTCGATTTATGACGAGGGGCTGGGCGTCAAAATTGACCTTGAGAAAGCAATGTTCTGGTACCGCAAGGCTGCCGAGCAGGGCGATCCGAAGGGCATGAGCAATCTCGGCCAGAAACTCGGCCCCGCCGGCACAGACGCATCGAAGCATGTCGAAGCCTTGAAGTGGCTCCTCCTCGCCCAACGCGCCCACGAACCGGTCGCTGTGAAGCTTCTCCTCGAACTGCTGCCCACGCGCCCGCCCGAAGTCGTCAAGGAGGCCCGGAAGCTGGCCGCGGAATTCAAGCCCCGCCCTTCCGCCGAGGGCAAACCGGCGTTCGGGAAATAGGGTGGAACCGGGGCGCATGTGAAACACAGGGACGAGACCCTGCACGCGAGCCGGCGCAGGAAGTTTCCAACATGACCGTCCAGCAATCATTCCAACTCGCGCTCCAGCAACATCAGGCCGGGCGACTGCCGGAGGCGGAGGTGCTCTACCGCCAGATTCTGTCAGCGGAACCGCGTCACGCGGATGCCCTCCACCAACTCGGATTGCTCGCGCATCAAACCGGGCACCACGGTGCGGCTGCGGAACTCATCGGAAAGGCTGTTGCGCTGGCTCCGGAAAACTCGGTGTTCCATTCGAACCACGCCACTGTGCTGTTCGATGCCGGTCGTCTTGATGAGGCGATCAACGCTTACCGCAGAACCATCGAACTTGAGCCGGACTACGCCGGCGCGCACAGCAGCCTGGGCCACGCGCTGACGCTCAAAGGCGAACTGAACGGAGCCATCGCCGCGTGCAGACGCGCCATCGAGCTTCAGCCCGAGTACGCGATGGCCCACAACAACCTTGGCAATACCCTCGGCGAACAAGGGCGGACCGACGAAGCAATTGCCTCGTTCCGCCGCGCGATCGAGTTGCGCCCGGAATATGCGGAGGCCTGCTACAATCTGGGAGTATCGCTGAGGCAGAAGCACATGACCCGGGAGGCAATCACCGCCTTGCGCCGGGCCATCGCGATCAAGCCGGACTATCCCGCCGCCTGCCACGACCTCGGCGACGCGCTCTCGGACCTTCGCCGCTTCGATGAGGCGGTGACCGTGTATCGGCAGGCGCTGCAAGTTTCGGAAATCGCTGAGACGCAGAACAACCTCGGCCTCGCGCTGTTCGAGCTAGGGCAGTTCGAGCAATCGATGACCGCCTACCAGCGCGCGATTCAACTCAAGCCCGAATATGCGCCCGCCTGGTTCAACATGGGCAACACGCTTGAGAAATTCCGCCGGATGGAGGAAGCGATCGCGGCCTATCGCCGGGCCATCGAGCTGAAGCCCGACTTTCCCGAGGCTTTCAACAATCTCGGTGGCGCCCTCAAGGACATGGGAGAGCTGGACGAAGCCATTGCCGCCTACCGTCAGGCAATCGCCCTGGAGCCCGGCTATATTGGAGCGCATAGCAACCTCGCCTATACCCTGCAGTTTCATCCCGGCTGGGATGCGCATGCGATCGCGGAGGAATACCGCCGCTGGAACCAGCAGCACGCCGCGCCGCTGCGGGCGTTCATTCAGCCGCATGCCAACGACCGCAATCCCGGTCGGCGTTTGCGAATCGGTTACGTCTCGCCTGATTTCCGCAAGCACGCCGAGTCGTATTTCGTCGTGCCACTTTTCGAAGGGCACGACCGGACCGAATTCGATATCCATGCGTATTCCAGCGTGGCATGGCCGGACGCCGTCACCGAACGCCTGCGCCGGAGCGTGACGGCGTGGCATGACGTGACGGACCTGAGCAACGAAGCGCTGGCCGAAAAAATCCGCAGCGACCAGATCGACATCCTCGTGGACCTGACCATGCACATGGCCGGCAACCGGCTCCCGCTTTTCGCCCGCAAACCGGCACCGGTCCAGGTGACGTGGCTGGCCTACCCTGGGTCAACCGGCCTCGATGCGATCGACTACCGGATCACCGATGCGTTCATGGACCCGCCTTCCGCCGATGACGCGATTTACTCGGAGGAGAGCGTGCGCCTGCCGGACTCCTGGTGCTGCTACGATCCGATGAGCACCCATCTGCAATCTCCCGTCGAGACGGAGCAATGCGGCAGGTTCGTGCGATTCGGCAGCCTGAACAACTTCTGCAAATTCAATGAGCCCGTGATGCGCCTTTGGGCGGAGGTGCTGGCTGCCGTCCCGGGTTCGCGCCTGATGTTGCTCGCGCCCGAAGGCGGCCATCGGGGGAAACTTCGCAAGGCCATCGAAGCGCTGGGCATCGCTGGCCAGCGCCTTGAATTCTGTGACAACTGTCCGCGCGACGAATATCTGCGCCTTTTCGACCGGATCGACATCGCGCTCGATCCGCTCCCTTACAACGGAATCACCACCACCCTCGATGCGCTGTGGATGGGCGTGCCCGTCGTCAGCCTCGCGGGAAAAACGGCCGCGGGTCGGGCGGGCCTGAGCCTGCTCTCCACGGTCGGGCTGCCGGAACTCGCCACGCACGATCGGGAGCAGTTCATCCAAGTCGCGAAAAGTCTGGCGCAGGATCGACCGAGGCTGGCGGAGTTGCGCGCCGGGTTGCGCGAGCGCATGGAAAAGTCCCCGCTCATGGATGGCCGGCGCTTCGCCCGCGCCATGGAAGCCGCCTACCGGGAGATGTGGCGAAAGTGGTGCAGCCACCCCGCGACGTGACCATTCAACAGACATTCGACGAGGCGCTCGAACACCGTGTGGCCGGGCGAGAGGCGGAAGCCGGGACGCTGTTGCGTCGGGCGATGGATTCCGCGAACAGCGATGCAGAAATGCTCAGGGAACTCGGTGCCAAAGCGCTCGAAGTCGGCTGGAATGAAGCAGCGGCAGCGTTCTTTGGCCGTGCGGCAGATCTCGCGCCGGAGTCGGCGACGACCCACGCGAATCTCGGCCGGGCCTACACGGCATTGGGCCGGCTGGACGAGGCAATCACGGCGTGTGCGAAGGCAATCCAACTCCAGCCGAATCTGGCGGAGGCGCACAACCAACTCGGCGTGGCGCTCGGGGCACAGGGACGGCTGGAGGAGGCGGTCGCGGCGTTTGAGAAGGCCGTCAAGCTTCGACCCGGCTACGCGGTCGCGCACAATAATCTCGGCATCGCATTTCGGACCATGGGTCGGCTCGACGATGCAGTCGCGGCCTATCGTCGGACCATCCGGATTCAGCCGGACTACGTGGAGGCCATCAATGATCTCGGCAATGTCCTGGAAAAGCTCGGGCGCTCGGATGAAGCCATCGCCGCGTTTCGCCAGGCGATCCTGGCCGCGCCGGGTGACGCCGACCTTCACAACAATCTCGGCATCGCGTTTCGGGAAAAGGGACGGATCAAGGAAGCGGTCGATGCATACAGTCGCGCCATCGCACTCGATCCGCGGCACGCGGATGCGCATCACAACCTCGGCAACGCGCTCGGGCAACTCGGCCGCCTCGGTGACGCGCAGGCCGCATGCATCCGGGCGCTCGAAATCAACCCGCAGGACGCCCAGGCGAAATTCCTGAGCGGCACGCTGCATCTGCTGGCAGGCGAGTTCAGCCTCGGCTGGCCGCGTTATGAGGAAAGGTGGGACATCCCGGAGGCCACTTCACCGCGGCGCGATTTTGCCCAGCCGATGTGGGACGGCAGCGCCTTGAATGGAAGGCGCGTGCTGATCCACGAGGAGCAGGGCTTTGGCGATGCCATCCAGTTCATCCGCTATGCGCCCCTCGTGGCGGACCGCGGCGGGCAGGTGATCCTCGAATGCTCAGGCTCGCTGGCGGAGGTCTTCTCCACCGTGAAAGGCGTCGGCCAGATCGTCGTTGCGGGCGAGCCGCTGCCGCCCTTTGACATCCACATCCCGATGATGAGCCTGCCGCTCACCTTCGGCACCACGGTGGAGAGCATCCCGCAAAATGTGCCTTACCTTTCCGCGGATACGACGCGATGCGAATTCTGGCGCGCGTGGCTGGCGGAAAATGATTCCATTCTGAAAGTGGGCATCGTGTGGGGCGGAAGGACGGACACAACTCAGCGAAGCCTGCGTTCCGTCCGGCTGCGCGATTGGCTGCCAATTTTTCGCGTGCCGGATGTGGATTTCGTGAGCCTTCAAGTCGGCCGCGGTATCGAGCAGATCAAACAGCTCCCCGGCCGGCAGCCCGTCCGCGACGCGAGCTGCCACATCGAGGATTTTGCCGACACCGCCGCGCTGGTCTCGCAGCTCGATCTCGTGATCGCCGTGGACACTGCCGTCGCGCACCTCGCCGGCGCGCTCGGGAAGCCCGTGTGGGTGCTGCTGCCGTTTGCGCCGGACTGGCGTTGGATGCTCGGGCGCGAGGACAGCCCGTGGTATCCCAGCATGCGGCTTTTCCGCCAGCAGCGCGCGCTGGAATGGGAGCCGGTGATCTCCCGGGTGCGCAAGGAACTCCAGACTCTTGTCGAGGCCCGCGCATGAACATCCGGCAGGCTTTCCAACTCGCGGTGCAGCACCACCAGTCCGGGCGGCTGGCGGAGGCCGAGGTGGCTTACCGGCGGATTCTGGCAGCGGAGCCGCGTCATGCCGAGGCGCTGCAACTGCTCGGGGTCATCGCACATCAAGCGGGCCACAACGCGGCAGCCGTGGACCTCATCCGCCAGGCCATCGCCATCAAACCGCGCTTTTCCGAGGCCCACTACAACCTCGGCGTTTCCCTGTCGGCCCTTGGCCAGCTTGACGAAGCTCTTGAGGCCTATCGTGGGGCCATCGCGCTCAAGCCCGACTATCCCGAGGCGTATTACAATCTCGGCTGCATTCTGGATGGCAGAGGAAGGACGGACGAAGCCATCGCCGCATATCGCGAAGCCATTGCGCTGAAGCCCGACCATGCCCAAGCATGCATCAACCTAGGGACTGCGCTACAGCACAGCGGACTGTGGGATGAATCCATCGCTGCCTACCATCAGGCCATCGCCCTGAATCCCAACTTGTCCGAGGCGCACTGCAATCTTGGCACCGTGCTGAAGGACAAAGGTCAGGCGGACGAGGCCATCGCCACCTACCACCGGGCCATCCAACTCAAGCCCGACGATCCCGAAGTCCGCAACAACCTCGGCAATGCGCTCAAAGACAAAGGCCTGGTGGAGGAAGCCGTCGCCGCCTATGGGCAGGCCATCGCGCTCGCGCCCGACTTTGCCGATGCCCACTGGAACCTGTCGTTGTCACTCCTGCTCCAAGGAAATTTTCTGCCGGGCTGGGAGAAATATGAATGGCGATGGAGAACCAGGGATTTCCTCGCGGTTCGGCGAAATTTCACCCAGCCGCAATGGGACGGCGGCCCTTTGGAAGGGCGCACCATTCTGGTTTATGCCGAGCAGGGTTTCGGAGATGTACTGCAATTCATCCGCTACCTGCCGCTGGTTGCCCGGCGTGGTGGGCGGGTCATCGTCGAGTGTCAGGAGCCTCTGCTGCGGCTGGTGCAAATGATGGGTGCGGATTTCTTGGCCGTGGCACAGGGGCGTCCGTTGCCGGCATTCGATGTCCACTGTCCGCTTCTCAGCCTTCCCCGTCTCTTCGCGACCGACCTGGCCAGCATCCCCCGCGACGTGCCGTATCTCCGCGCCGATGCCGCGGAAGCCGGAGCGTGGCGCGAGCGTCTCGCAGACCATTCCGCTGCGCTCAAGGTGGGTCTCGTGTGGGCGGGAAGCCCAACCTTCAAGGCCGACCTCTTGCGTTCGCCGCGGCAGCTTTCGCTGTATGCGCCGCTGGGTGGCGTCGAAGGCGTCGAGTTTTTCAGCCTGCAAAAGGGCGAAGCCGCACGACAGGCCAGGACGCCACCTACCGGCATGACGCTGCATGATTGGACGGACGACCTGCGGGACTTCGCCGATACCGCGGCGCTGATGGAGAATCTGGACCTCATCATTTCCTCCGACACCTCCGTGGTGCATCTCGCCGGGGCGCTGGGAAAGCCGGTGTGGGTGCTGCTGCCGTTCGCGCCGGACTTTCGCTGGCTTCTCGGCCGCAGCGACAGCCCGTGGTACCCGACCATGCGTCTCTTTCGCCAACAGCGAGCCATGGAATGGGAGCCGGTGATCGCGCAGGTGCGCGCGGAACTCCAGTCCCTCGTCGCGTCGCGTGGCGGTAAAAAACGTCCGGGCATGAACATCCATCAGGCCTTTCAACTCGCGATCCAGCACCAACAGGCCGGGAGGCTGCGCGAGGCGGAGATACTCTACCGGCAGATCCTCGCGGCAGATCCTCGCCATGCTGATGCGCTGCACATGTTGGGCTTGGGAGCGTTTCAAGCCGGACGTTATGAAGCGGCGATCGAGCTGATTCGCCAAGCCATTGCCTCCAAGCCCAACTATCCCGAAGCGTACGGCAACCTCGGCCTTGCCCTGTATGAGAATGGACAAGTGGATGAAGCCGTCGCCGCCTATCGGCAGGCCATCGCCCTCAAGCCCGACTATCCCGAGGCCCACGGCAATCTCGGAAATGCGCTCGTGGAAAAAGGGAGCCTGGACGAGGCTGTCGCCGCGTGTCTTCAGGCCATCGCCCTCAGGCGCAACTATCCCGAGGCCCACTACAATCTCGGCGGTGCCCTCAAGGCCAAAGGCCAACTGGAGCAGGCCATCGCCGCCTATCGGCGGGCCATTGCGTTGAGGCCAGACTTTGCCGATGCCCACTTCAACCTGGCACTGGCACTCCTGCTGCAAGGAAATTTCCTTCGAGGATGGGAGGAGTATGAATGGCGATGGAGAAGCAGGGACTTCCGCGCTGCCCGGCGAAGTTTTCCCCAGCCTCAGTGGGACGGCGGCCCCTTGGAAGGGCGCACCATTCTGCTCCATACGGAGCAGGGCTTCGGCGATACGCTGCAATTCATCCGCTACCTGCCGCTCGTCGCCCAGCGCGGCGGGCGGGTCATTGTCCGGTGTCGGGAAGGACTACGGCGATTGCTGCAAACCATGGGTGCGGACGTGCCCATCCTGGAAAAGGGTGAGCCCCTCCCGGCATTCGATGTCCATTGCCCGCTGCTGAGCCTTCCGCGTCTGTTCGCCACCGACCTGGCCAGCATCCCCCGCGACGTACCGTATCTGCACGCCGATGCCGCGGCAGCCGAAGTGTGGCGCGACCGGCTCGCAGATCATTCCGCTTCGCTCAAGGTGGGTCTCGTGTGGGCGGGCAGCCCGACCCACCGGAACGACCGCAATCGATCCACGAAACTGGCCGGCTTCGCGCCACTGGCGCGGATTCCCGGGGTGCGCTTCGTGAGCCTGCAAAAAGGCGACGCTGCCGCAGAGGCGAAGTCCCCGCCGGAGGGCATGGAACTGTCAGACCCGACGGAGGAACTGCATGACTTCGCCGACACCGCCGCGCTTGTCGCCGCGCTGGATCTGGTCATCGCAGTGGATACCTCCGTGGTGCATCTCGCCGGGGCGCTGGGAAAGCCGGTGTGGGTGCTGCTGCCGTTCGCGCCGGACTTTCGCTGGCTTCTTGGTCGCAGCGACAGCCCGTGGTACCCGACCATGCGCCTTTTCCGCCAGCAGCGCGCCGGCGAGTGGGACCACGTCATTGCCGAGGTTCGCAGTCAACTCGAAGCGCTCGCCGAAGGGCGGAGCTGAACCGGCCTTCTCACGATGACTCTCTACGAAGCCTTCGAACTCGCCGTGCAACGACGCCACTCCGGGCAATCGGAGGAGGCGGCCGGGATGTTGCAGCAGATCCTGGCGGTGGAAATCAACGATTCCGCAGTGTGGCATCAACTCGGCGTGACGGCGCACACGGCTGGCTGGAGCGAGGCCGCGGTGGAGTTTTTCAGCCGCGCAGTGACCCTCGCGCCGCAGTCGGCGGTCCTTTTTTCAAACCTTGGCCACGTCTTGTCGGCGGTGGGCCGGCTGGATGAGGGCATCGCCGCGTGCAGGCGGGCGATCAAGATCCAGCCGGATTACGCGGAGGCGCACAACAACCTCGGAATCGCGCTCGACAAGCTGGAGCGACACGGGCAGGCCGTGGAAGCATTTCGCACGGCGGTGAAGTTGAAGGAGAATTATGCCGAGGCCTTCAACAACATGGGCAACGCGCTGGCGATGCTCGGGAAGATCGATGAAGCGGTGGCCGTTTACCGGAGGGCGCTCGAACTGCGTCCGGACTACGCGAACGCTTCCTTCAATCTCGGCGTCGCGCTGGGCCGGGTCGGGCGGTATGAGGAAGCGTGCGCTGCGTGCCGGCGCGCATCCGAACTGGATCCCTCGCACAAGGATGCCGACCTGAGCCGTGCGCTTTTCCATTTGATCGAGGGGGAATTCGAGCAGGGCCTGCCTCTTTACGAAGTGCGTTGGGACACGCCGGATCACAATTCGCCCCGGCGCGATTTTTCCCAGCCGATGTGGGACGGTGGCCCGCTCGATGGGAAGATCCTGCTGATCCATGCCGAGCAGGGCTTCGGCGACTCGATCCAGTTCATCCGCTACGCGACGTTGGCGGCGGAACGCGGCGGGCAGGTGATCGTCGAAGGACCGGAGGCGTTGCTGGAGGTTTTTTCCACGGTGAAAGGCATCGGCCAGCTCGTCCCACAAGGCGCGGCGCTGCCGCACTTCGATCTGCATGTCCCGATGATGAGCCTGCCCCTCGCCTTTCGCACCACGCTGGAGACCATCCCGCAAAAGGTGCCCTACATTTCCGCCGACGCCGCGCGCTGCGAATTCTGGCGCGAGTGGCTGGCGGAGAATGAAGCGAGCATGAAAGCGGGCCTCGTCTGGGCGGGCAGGCCGACGCACACCGGAGATCGCCAGCGCTCGATGCAGTTGCGGCAATTCCTCCCGATCTTCCGCGTGCCCGATGTGGATTTCGTGAGCCTGCAGTTCGACCGCGGCATCGAGCAGATCGCGCAGCTTCCCGGCAGGCAGCCGATCCGCGACGCGAGCGCCGACATCCACGACTTCGCCGACACCGCCGCGCTGGTCTCCCAGCTCGATCTCGTCATTGCCGTCGATACCGCAGTCGCGCATCTCGCCGGTGCGCTTGGCAAGCCGGTGTGGGTGCTGCTTCCATCCCCGCCGGACTGGCGCTGGATGCTCCGGCGCGAGGACAGCCCGTGGTATCCCGCCATGCGGCTTTTCCGCCAGCAGCGCGCGCTGGAATGGGATCCCGTGATCGCCCGGCTGCGAAAGGAACTTCAGAGCCTCGTCGGGTCCCGCGCATGAACATCGAGCAGACGTTCCAACTCGCGCTGCGGCACCATCAGTCCGGGCGGATGGCAGAGGCGGAGGCGCTCTATCGGCAGATTCTCGCGGTGGATTCCCGCCACGCCGGGGCGCTTCATTTCCTGGGAATCATCGCGCACCAGGTCGGACAAAATGATGCCGCCGAGAGTCTGATCCGCCAGGCCATCGCTTCCAACCCCAACTTTCCCGATGCGTTCAGCAATCTCGGAACTGTCCTCAAAGAGTTGGGGCGGCTGGACGAGGCCATCGCCGCCTGTCGGCAGGCCATTGCCCTCAGCCCGGGCTATCCCGACGCCCATATCAATCTTGGCAATGCTCTGAAGAACAAAGGGCAACTCGACGAAGCCATTGCCGCCTATCGTGAGGCCATTGTCCTGAAACCCGACTTCGCACTGGCCTACAGAAATCTTGGCAACGCGCTGAAGGACAATGGCCAACTGGACGAGGCCATCGCCACTTACCTGCAGGCGATCGCCCTCAAGCCCAACTATGCCGAAGCCCATTACAACCTCAGCAATGCCCTGAGGGAAAATGGCCGGCTCGACGAAGCCATCGCGGCGTGCCGGCAGGCCATCTCGCTCAACCCCAAGTATCCCGACGCCGTGGTCAATCTCGGCAATCTGCTGAAGACCAAAGGCCAACTCCACGAGGCCATCGCCACCTTCCGCCAAGCGATTGCCCTGCAACCTGCCGACATCAAAGCCCACAGCAATCTGGGCAATGCCCTTTGCGACAAAGGGCAACTGGACGAGGCCATCGCCGTCCACCGGCAGGCCATTGCCCTGAAACCCGACTATCCCGAAGCCCACTACAATCTCGGCACGGCGCTGAACGAAAAGGGGGAACTGGACCAAGCCGTCGCCACCTACAGTCAGGCCATTGCCCTCAAGCCCGACTATCCGGGGGCGCACTACAACCGCGCTCATGCGCTGCTGAAGCTGGGGGATTTGGCCGCAGGCTTTGCGGAATATGAATGGCGATGGAAATGCGCGGATTTTGCCGGCGCCCGGCGGCACTTCACCCAGCCACAGTGGGACGGCGGCCCTTTGGAAGGGCGCACCATTCTCCTCCATGCCGAACAGGGCTTTGGGGATGCCATCCAATTCATCCGCTATCTGCCGCTGGTGGCGCGATGCGGCGGGAAAATCATCATCGAGTGCCATCCGGAACTCCAGCGCCTGCTTCAAACAGCCGCCGCGGATTCCCCGGTCGTGGCGACAGGTCATACCCTCCCAGCATTTGATCTCCACTGTCCATTCCTGAGCCTGCCCCGTCTGTTCGGAACCAATCTGACGAACATCCCCAAAGACGTGCCGTACTTGCACGCCAACGCTGCTGACGTCGAGGTTTGGCGAAAGCGCCTGGCCGACCAATCCGCGTCACTCAAGGTGGGCCTCGCGTGGGCGGGCAGGCCGACCCATCAGAATGATCGCAATCGATCGCTGAAGCTGGGTACCTTCGCTCCGTTGGCGCAATTGGCCGGAGTGCGCTTTGTGAGCCTGCAAAAGGGCGAGGCTGCTGCCGAGGCGAAGTCCCCGCCGGAGGGCATGGAGTTGCTCGACGCGGGGCCGGAACTCAAAGACTTTGCCGACACCGCTGCGCTTGTTGCCGCGCTGGATTTGGTCATCGCTGTGGATACCTCCGTGGTCCATCTCGCCGGGGCGCTGGGAAAGCCGGTGTGGGTGCTGCTGCCGTTCGCGCCGGATTGGCGCTGGCTCCTGAATCGGGACGATAGCCCGTGGTATCCGACCATGCGGCTCTTTCGCCAGCAGCGACGAATGGAATGGGAGCCCGTCGTCGCCAGCATCCGCGAAGAACTCAACGCCCTCGCCGAAACCGGGCAACGCAATCTGCCAGGCTGACGCGCGCTGCGTCTAAGATCGGAAGGCCGTTTTCTTCCCTCCCGAGCGGCAGGCTCCGGGGTGCCGGTGGCTTTCTCGTCAGGCCGGCAGACCTAGCTTGATCACCCGCCAGGTAATGTCGATCTGCTTGATCACATTGTTGAACTGGCGCGCGGCCTGGCTCAGTTGTTGTTCGGTGATTTGCTTGTTGGCAAACTGTGACAGCCACGGCTCTGCGAGGGTAAGGCGCGCCTCGGTGATCTCGAAATCCACGTCCAAGTAAATCCCCAGCGTCGAATTCGCGTACCCGCCTTCGGCCCACTGCTTGTTCAATTTCTTGTTGAAGAGGTTCAGCAACTCTGGCGTCACGACGCGGACATGCGTGGGGTCGTTGATGAAGTCATCGTGCCTGGGATGCGGAACCGAAATCGAGATGACAGCGCCGTCCCGGCAGACCCGATACATTTCTTTGACGATGTTCAGGAAGATATTGGACGTAGCCCCCAGGGTGCTCCATCACGTGGCTCATCCGGATTTCGCCGACGCTGCTGTCCGCCCACGGCCATGGTGTCACCTCCAAATCCAAAACAAGCTCGGCCGGAGGGAACTTGTCCACGTTCAGGTACCCGGCGATCGGATGCGGACCCGCGCCTAGGTTGAGCTTTAATGGCGTTTCGGTGGTTGTCACGGAGCTGATTGCTGCCCTGAGACTGCCGCGCGCCCGGCGTTGATGGCGGCGCGGTTGGCCGCCTCGCCGCCAAAGATTTTCTGATACTGCCAGTTCGCCTTGGCCCGGGCGTCCTGCCACGTCGCATCAAGGCTCTTGCCGCCACGCTCGGTCTGCTTTGCTGCGGCGGCGACTTCGGCGGCGAATGCATCTCCGATTTTCGCCTTCTGGTCCGCCTTCGCGGCGCTGCCCGGTTTTGCGTCCTCCAACCACGCGGCCGGGTCGTGCAGGGAGGCGTCCACGACGATGGCGACTGCACCGTTCGCAACCGCAGGCCCGGTCGCGGGGGAAATTCCTTCCGTGGGCAGGACACGGATGCGCTCATCCCGTCGGAGCGGGGGTTGGTTCTGCAGCCCGGCCGCGAGCGTGGCGGCGTTTGCCTGGGTCGTCAGCGTGTATCGCGGCGACACCGATGGCGCGGGTGGTGCGGGAAAGTGAGTGACTGTGGGCTGTGCGGAAGCCGGGATGGATTCAGGAAAAAACTCCTCTGCGGGGCGGGCAATTCCCGGCCTGGAGATGGGGGAGGCGACACGAGCGGTCGCGGGGGGCCGGGCGCTACCGGCGATTCCGGCAGGTTTGGAAACTGCAACTGGCGCAGCCGAATCGCGGATTCGCTCGCGTGGCGTGTCTTCCGAGAGCGGCTGTGGCGCAGGTGTGAGCACCCATGCGATGCCGGCGATGGCAGGCAGTACAAGGGCTGCGGCGAGGATGGCGATGGGCTTTTGCATGGAAGCGTGGAGCGGTCGGATAATGGGTCGTTTGAAACAAAAAAGGGAGGAGATTTTCATCTCCCAAAAACAAGACTGGTGCCGGGCGGACCCGGCACCAGTCTGAGTTTTCGATGCGCTGGGCGAGGCAGGCTCGCAATCAGGCGCAGTCTTCAGCCGAGGTTACGGGGCGACAGGCGCGCCGTCATCTCCACGGGAGACGTTCATGATCGCGGCCGGCACTCCGGGGACGTAGCCGGCCGCGACCAGCGAGGCCGGGATGCCGGTCTTGATGGCCGTATAAACCGTGTCCTCATCCGCGCTCAAGGTGCCGGTGTAATACAGGTTCTGGAACGTCCAGGCGGTGTATTGACCTTCGGTGATCTTCGCGAGGTCGGTGGCGCTCACGGTGGTGCCGGTGTTCAGCGAGTCCAGAATGGATCCATTCCAGCCGAGGATTTTGGCACCAGCCTGGCGAGCCGGGACGGCGTCCGCGGTCGATATCCAGGTGACGAGGTGAATCTGACTGGCAGCCTCAAGAGTCGAACCGTCCGCATCCAGAACGACAGTGCTGGCCGTGGTGCGGCCCAGCACGTCGCGGAGCGCGGAGCCCGAGAAGTAGCCGCCGTTGCCATCGAGATCTTGGCCCCAGAGGGTCGAAGCGCTCGTGGGGTCGAAGGTGCCATTGATCGTGGCACCGCCCGCCGGGACTTTCTGAATCACACTGACGGCACCGGCTGTGCCGCTACCAGGTGAGGTGGCGACAAACTGGCTGACGATCGTGGAAATGCCGAGCTGGCTTTCCGCCATGTAGGCCGTGCGGGTTCCGGATCCGTCGTTACGACCGGTGGCATAAACCAGGTTCGTGTCTCCAGCCACGCCGGTGAATAAGCTCAGCGGCTGGGACCCGTTCGAGAACAGCGCCTTGAACTGTTGGAAGCTCACGTTCGTGAGCCCAGCAGGTGCGCCGTCGTTCGCGATCATGGTGAACAGCGTCACGCCGATCTTCGGATCCGAGGGTTCGAGCGCGCCCGTGACGGGCGTCGAGGATTGCAGCACATCCGTGTAGGAGAACTTTGCCACCTGCTGGGCGGTAGTGCCGCTGACGGCCGCGGTTTCTGCTCCGGAGCCACTGGGGGCGGAAAGGGCCGCGTCGGTGATGAAGAACGGGTTGTTCGTCGTATTCGGGACGGCGATGGCGCGAAGGCCTTCGACCGAGCCGTTGTGGGAGACGCGGACCGTGGTGGTACCGGCGACACCCGGGAACTTGCCCTTGAAGGTGACGCGGTCAGCAGCGTTCACGCTGCCTGCGGCCTTGTTGTGGGCGTAGGCGTAGCTGACGCCGTTGTTGCCGATGTCGAACTGCGCCTTGAGGGCGTTGATCGCCGCGGTGCGGAAGGCGGTTGCGCCGGTGATGCGGACTTCAACGTCGGCCTTGACGGTCGTCGTGAGGGTTGCAAGGGCGATGGTGCCCGTGAGGATATTGCGGATATTGCGGATGTTCATTGTAGGTATTTGGGTTGTGTGTGGTGTTGTCTGGTTTGGTGACAGGGTTTGTTGGGCTATGGATTAGGCAGCGTTGGCAGCGGTCTGACCGCGGCGACGCCGGCGGGTCAGCGTGGCGACGGCACCGAGGGCGAGACCGGCGACCATCGTCGCGGGCTCCGGAACCGGGGTGACGATATAGGAAAGGTCGCCATCCTGTTCAATGACAAAGGTGCCTTGGAACTGGCCCGCACGAACGGTCCCAGTCTCGACGGTGCCCGAAGGATTCACCGCGAGGATGCGGTAGAGATCCAGCGCGCCCTCCGCGGTGAGGCCGCCGAAGGAGCCGAACGAGCCAGCACCGAAGTCGCCCTGCACACCACCGGAGGCGAGGACGGAGAACGAGTTGGTCGGGGTGCCGCTGATGTTGAACAGATTCTGTTGGTCGATGTTCGAAGTACTCGTGGGCTCCACGAGGATGGCGGTCACCG
>Ga0315909_10002871_pt1 | contig 21641 bp, 23 predicted proteins | sample LakEriMetagenome_11_FD_203527 | JGI IMG/M metagenome (GOLD analysis project Ga0315909, IMG submission 203527) | Freshwater fungal communities from buoy surface, Lake Erie, Ohio, United States - Buoy 2 MA125 | ecosystem: Environmental > Aquatic > Freshwater > Lake | place: USA: Lake Erie, Ohio... | reverse complement strand
ATCGGCCGCCTGCTTGTAGAGACTGACAGCATCCCACACGACACTGTCGCAACAGCTAGAAGCGTCCGTCGTGGAGGTTCAACAATTGCAGCCGGGGAGATTGATTTCTCACTTTTAACCGATGGCCTCGAAGCTGAACGCGAACAAGGAATTACGATTGATGTTGCATACCGTTCCATGACACTTTTAAATGGCAGCAGATTAATCATCGCCGATGCGCCTGGACACGAGCAATACACAAGAAATATGGCTGTTGCTGCTTCGCGGTCAGATGTAGCTTTAGTGCTGTTAGATGCAGCGCGAGGAGTTCGACCACAAACTCTTCGACACCTAACAATCTGCGCACTAATGGGAGTAAGTAGGGTTGCAATTGTTATAAACAAATTGGATATGTTTGATTATTCGAAGGAGAAATTCGCAGAGATTTCTGCACAAATAGCTCCTGCAGTAGCCCGTCTGAACTTAAACGAACATGCAATTATTCCGGTTAGTGCCCTTGTCGGCGATAATGTAGTTTTCAAAGGCGAGAACATGAATTGGTATACCGGGCCTACGCTTCTTGAATATATTCAAAACCAGGATCTTGCTGAAGATTCAATGACTAGCCCCCACTTTGGAATTCAATATATCTCCCGCGTGGACACCTTCCGTGGATTAGCCGGCACCTTAGTAAACGGAAAGTTCAATGTGGGTGATGAAGTCGTTATCTTGCCAAGTAAGAAGCGAGCAACGATTTCAAAGATGGTGACTTTTGATGGTGAGTTAGCAACCGCAGGACATGAGCAGACGTTAAATATTGTTCTCGAACCAGAAGTGGATGCTGCTCGAGGCGATGTCCTTCATCTCGCATCAAATGCAAAACAACCGGCAGATCGCTTTACGGCAAATATAGTTTGGCTTGGCGAATCCGATCTTATTCACAGCCGTTCATATATTTTGATTTCAGGATCCACTTCTACACCCGCAATAGTCACAACTATTAAACATAAAGTTAATATTGAATCCGGAGAGCATGACTCGGCTCGCACTCTAAAGATGAATGAAATCGGAGTCATAGAAATCGCAACTGACTCCCCTATTGCGCTCTCTAATTACAGCGATTCTCGCGAGACCGGAAACTTCATTCTTGTTGATCGCGCTACTTTGAATACCGTTGGCGCCGGAATGATTGTGCACGCGTTGCGCAGATCCGAGAATGTGACAGAGCAGGCCTACGAGATTGATGCCGAGAAACGCGCCGCTCAGAAGGGTCAGGTCGGCAAAGTTCTCTGGTTTACCGGTCTAAGTGGTTCCGGAAAATCTACGATTGCTAATGAAGTGGCAAAAGAGCTTTACGCTCTTGGTCGCCATGTTTATGTCCTAGATGGCGATAACTTACGACTAGGTCTAAATAAAGATTTGGGATTCGCAAAGGAAGATCGTGCTGAGAATGTTCGCAGAGTTTCTGAAGTAGCAAAGTTAATGATGGATGCTGGTCTAATCGTAATTGTTGCCCTTGTCAGTCCATTTCGAGTTGACCGCGATCAGGCGCGAGAATTATTTGCTAAAGGAAAGTTCATTGAAATTTGGGTAAATACACCTGCCGAACTCTGTGCCCAACGAGATCCCAAAGGTTTGTATAAGAAAGCGGCGGCTGGAGATTTACCGAACATGACAGGTATCGGACAAGAGTATGAAGCGCCAATAAGCGCTGAAGTCGAATTAGATGGAACTTTAGAATTGAAAGTTAACACCGAAATCATTCTGGAGATTGCAAAATGATGACCTGGTTGCCCTTCGCGCTAGCTGGCGCAGTGGCCCAATTAGTTGATGGCTCACTGGGTATGGGCTTTGGCCTAACAAGTTCGACCCTTCTCTTAACCCTTGGTGCATCTGCTGCAGTTGCTTCAGCTGCGGTTCATTTTGCAGAAATTGGTACAACTCTTGCCTCTGGTGTATCTCATTGGCATCGCGAAAACGTAGACAGAAAAATACTTATCCGCCTTGCAATACCCGGTGGAATTGGCGCAGCTCTCGGTGCAACATTTTTAGCGTCAATTGACTTAACAAATGGGCGGATCTTCATTTCGACAATTCTCTTGTTGCTTGGTTTTATTCTTGTTTACCGGCATATCTTCCAAGCGAATCAGCCAAACTTAGTTGAGATTTCTAATCCTAATTATTTAACTTATCTTGGCTTCACCGGGGGTTTCATAGATGCTTCCGGAGGTGGCGGCTGGGGTCCAGTTGTTACACCTACTCTGATGGCCACGACCCAGACCGAACCAAGAAAAATTATTGGCACCGTAAGTGCTGCAGAATTTATTGTTGCAGTCTGCGCCAGCCTCGCTTTCTTAGCAAATATTGCACGACTAGATATTGATTGGGCTGCAGTTGGCGGCCTCGCGCTTGGAGGCGTTTTGATGGCGCCAATTGCAGCAAAGTTAGTCTCTTGGTTGCCAAAGAGACAGCTTGGAATATTTGTTGGAATTGCAATTATTCTGATTAACGGCGTGCGACTAATCGGTGGCTAAATTGAAGAAGCTAATCATTCATCCTGGTTTTCATAAAACTGGAACTACCGCATTGCAGCAAGCCTTAAGTGAAGTTAGATCTGAATTACGTGCAAGCGGATTCAACTATCCAAAAATCGCAGGCAATGCACATCATCGCGCTGCTTGGTCCATCAATGAAAATACCTGGGGTTGGAAAAAACGTGGTGGCCGTTTAATGGGCACGGTCGAATGGCAGAAATTAGAAAAGAAGATTAGGTCAAGTAAAGATGTTTCAGTTATTAGTAGTGAATTTTTCTCGCAGGCGAACGACGAACAATTAGCCAACTTGGCAGGAAAAATTAAAGGCATGGATGTTGAGGTTATCTTCACCTGGCGGCCACTGCCATTTATGCTGGCGAGTTCGTATCAACAATATTTGAAATATGGGTTAAAGCTCTCCTATTCGCAATGGCTGGATTCGATCTTTGAAACTTCCGGTAAGGCTAAAGACACTCCCTCTTTCTGGCTCCGAAATTTACATGGTGATGTGGTCTCTAGGTGGGCAGAGGTTTTTGGCGTAGAAAATATCTCTTTGATTGCGGTAGATGAATCAAATCCGACTTTTCTCTATAACTCTTTCTCTGAATTGGCTGGTATCCCAGCTGGAATCATTCGAGATCCTGTCCACAAAGAGATGAACCGTTCACTCACCTTCAATGAATCTGAACTTCTTCTAGAGATTAATCGTGAATACCCAAAAGATCTCGATTGGGATTCTTATGAAATATTTATTCGAAAAGGAAATGTGAAAGCACTGACCGGTTCTGATATTTACGAGACTAGCGATGAAAAAATCTTTACACCCGAATGGGCAGTAACAAAGGCGGCTGAAATCAATTTAAAGAGCGTAGAGCAGATTAAGTCCCTTGGTATTAAGATTGTTGGGGATATTGATAGAGGAGATTTTTCAAGAATTCCTACCGGAGTGAATACGCCTGTAACAACTATTTCGATAGCTACTGCCGCAAGAGCAATGATTGGTGTTGACATGCGTTCACTAGGACGAATGCATGGGAAAGCAGTATCGAAAGAGTTTTTTCGTCGTTTGAAAATAATAATCAAACGTCGTTTGCGCTTTAAGTAATTCCTATTTCATCCTAGGTATTGGTAGCCCCGACGGGATTCGAACCCGCGTAGCTGGCTTGAGAAGCCAGAGTCCTAGGCCACTAGACGACGGGGCCGAGATTTACTGCTATTAAGTTTTTTACAGCGCTGGGGTACCAGGACTCGAACCTAGACTTACTGAACCAGAATCAGCAGGGCTGCCAATTACCCCATACCCCAAAGAATAAATTCTTCGGGCAAAGGATACCTGATTAGCTTATTGAACCTGCAATTCGCTCGAGGCTGCGGGTGCGACCTAGGAGTTCCATAGATTCAAATAGTGGTGGTGAAATATGACTTCCAGTCACCGCGATTCGAACGGCCCCGAATGCGACTCTTGGCTTGAGACCGAGCTCTTCAATTAGTGCACTCTTTAGAGCCACATGAATCGATTCATGATCCCAATTTTCTAGCTTCTGCAGAACGTCATTTGATTTCTTTAAAACTGCTTGTGCTTGCTCATCTTTAATCTTTGGCAGTTCTTCCGCATCGACTTCAAACTTGCTAACAAATAAGAATTTAAGCATCTGTGAAACTTCAGCCAGGGTAGCAATACGCTCCTGAATAATAGGTAGCGCGCTCTTTACGACCTCGAGCTCTTCTGGTGTTCCAGTAATCACGCCATCTTTTATCAGGAATGGAGTGGTGCGCTTCAATAATTCATCAAGGGTAAGTTCGCGAATTTTGTCGCCATTTATGGCTTCAAGCTTCTTCATGTCAAAACGGGCAGGGCTTGAATGAACACGTTCAACGGTAAAGAGTTCGGTTAATTCCTTCATCGTCACATTCTCGCGATCATCTCCTGGTGACCAACCCAGAAGTGCCAAGTAATTACAGATTGCCTCTGGCAAGAAACCTCGTTCGCGATACCACGCAATTGAAACTTCACCATTTCGCTTTGAAAGCTTGGCATTGTCTTGGCCCATAACGAAAGGTAGATGCGCAAAAGTTGGATAGTCAGATTCGCTGACGCCCATTGCTTGGTAAACCCGAATTTGTCTTGGCGTTGATGAGAGCAAATCTTCACCACGCAGAACGTGGGTAACTTTCATCAAAATATCATCAACTGCAACCGCAAGGGTATACAGCGGTGAACCATCGCCACGAACCAGAACAAAGTCAGGAACGAAGTTGTGGTCGAAAGTTACATCGCCTCGAATTGAATCAGTGAAGGTTGTCGAACCATCTGGCATGCGCATGCGCAAAACCGGCAAACGACCTTCGCTCTTATACTTTGCTAAATCATCGCTGCTAATTGTTCGACATTTTCCGTCATAACCCGGTGCAACATTTGCAGCCTTCTGCGCTTCACGTCTCGCTTCTAACTCTTCGGAAGAGCAGTAGCAATGATAAGCATCGCCTTGGGCAAGAAACTTTGCTGACCATTCGGCATAAATATCTAAACGTTGGCTCTGCAAATATGGGCCATATGGTCCCCCAACTTCTGGACCCTCATCCCAATTCAAACCAAGCCACTTCAAAGTATCTTGTGCTGCTTTTATATATTCATCAGTTACGCGTTCGCGATCGGTATCTTCGATTCTAAAAATAAATTGGCCGCCGGTGTGACGGGCATATGCCCAATCAAAAAGCGCAGTTCTGATATTTCCGACGTGCAAGTCGCCGGTTGGCGAAGGCGCGAAACGGACTCGAACCGGTCTATCAGATTTTTTAGTTGGCACGAGGCGATACCTTATTAGAGAGCGAACCAATTCCTTCAATCAGGACAGTAACTTCAGCGCCAGCTGGCATCGGACCGATTCCTGCAGGCGTACCCGTAAGAATCACATCACCTGGAAGTAGTGTCATAACCGAAGAGATGAAATTAATAATCTGCGGAATCTTGAAGTTCATCGATGACAATGGTTCGGATTGCTTTACCTCACCATTTAAAGTCGTGATTATCTTCTGTGACCCAGGAATGAAATCAGTTTCAATCCACGGTCCAAGTGGGCAGAATGTGTCAAAACCTTTAGCGCGGTTCCACTGGCCATCAACTTTCTGCAGGTCTCGAGCAGTTACATCATTTCCAATCGTGTAACCGAAGATAACATCATCAACTTTTTCTACCGGAACAGCTTTACAAATTCGGCTTATAACAACAGCTAGTTCGCCTTCAAAATCTACGCGCTCACTCATTCGTGGCCACTGAATCAGGTCATTTGGCCCGATTACTGAGGTATTAGGCTTCAAGAAAATTACTGGCTCCTTTGGAACATCTGAGCCCATCTCGGCCGCATGATCTACATAATTCTTACCAACGCAGACAACTTTGCTTCTAGGAATTACGGGTGCAAGTAGACGAACATCAGCCAGGGCAACTTTAGATTCGGTTGGAACGATGCCACTATAAATCGGATCGCCGCGGAGAACTAAAATCTGGTCTTCGTCATTTAAGACACCGAAGAGTGGATCATTTCCTAAACCAGAATTGGCATTTGGCGAGAATCTAACGATACGCATCCGCTGATTCTACCTGTAGCTACTTACTCAAAGCGAAATTAATTCATCCGCTTCGCTTGCCAGATATATCTTTGCGCCCGCATCTTCGCTCTTTATTGCCGAGATGCTTGAAGCGGCTGGTTCCTGTCCGCAAGTAACTACGGCCTCAATACCACTTATCGAACTAGCTTTAGCAACAACTAACACTGCTATAAGTGAATCAACTTCGAATTCACCGCTCTTTACCGGTATCGCAACATAGGTTCGACCGGTGTTATCCCTAAGTGCGGCTGCTGACTTCGAATTACTACGAGCCATCGTCGCCTTAGCGAGAGTTAGTAACTTTAAATCTTCAGGATTATTGCTCAAGAACGCTCTCCGCTTCATCAACGATTCTTTCGGCTAGAACTGTGGCAATTCTATGGCGACGTCCAACTGGGCGCTCTGCAGTTAACTTAACTCCGGCTATTGAAATTGTGCTGCCCGGAATTGGCACGCGGCCTAAAGTCTTTGCCAGCAATCCGCCAATGCTATCTACATCTTCGCGCTCTGATTCAGGAATCTCGATCTTAAAGTTTGAAGCAAAATCTTCGATATGCAATCTTGCAGACAAGCGAGCACTATTTTCATTAAGCCACTCGATTTCTAGCTCGTCATCGTCATATTCATCTGCGATTTCACCAACGATTTCTTCGAGAATATCTTCGATGGTAATCAACCCTGCTGTGCCACCATATTCATCGACAACAATCGCCATATGTATTTGATCGCGTTGCATTTCTTTCAAAAGTTCGGCAGCGGTCTTGGATTCAGGAACAAATGTCGCCTTACGGACGTGCTCTACAACGTTCTCACTAGATTCAGATTCCCGATGCTCGTGGGTTCGTCTTGCAAGATCCTTCACGTAAGCAATACCAATTACATTATCGAGATTCTCATCGATAACCGGGATTCTGGTAAAACCAGAGCGCAGTGCAAGTGAAAGTCCTTGTCGAAGTGTTTTATCTCCTTCAATCCAGACAATCTCGGTTCTCGGAACCATCAGTTCGCGAATCAAGGTATCTCCTAATTCGAATACTGATTGGATCATTTCGCGTTCGGATTCTTCTACTAAACCATGTTGGCTCGCCTGATCTACTGCTTCGCGAAGCTCTTCTTCATTTGAGAACTGACCAGCCCGAAGTTTGAATCCCGCCTTACGCAATGTTTTTACAACTGAATCCGGAAGTATTGCAATAACTCGTGCGAAATCTAGGTTGTGCTTCTTGCCGAATGTGCGACCGATATAGAAACCGATTACCAGCCAGACGATTGCATCAAATAAAAACTTAAGAGTCTCCATTTACTTCGCTTTCCATTCCGCTAGGGTCTTATCTTGAAGTCCGAACATAACTTTGTGTTCCTCTTCTTCGACATGATCGAAGCCCAATAAGTGTAGAACTCCATGGACTGTTAATAACGAAATCTCATCTGCGGTTGAATGATTGATTGCCTGCTTTGCAGCAAATTGCGGACAGATAACAATGTCTCCGATGATCCCAGGTCCATCACCTGCCGAAAAGGGTTTCAATTCATCCATTGGGAAGGAGAGAACATCTGTTGGACCCGGTAAATCCATCCATTGAATATGCAATTTAGTGATTTCATCTTCATCTACCAGAGTGATTCCTAAATCTGATTCAGGATGAATTCCCATTTTCTCCAGCGCAAATGCGGCAACATCAACAATTTCATCTTCATTGCAAGCGATACCGCTGTTATTAGCAATTTCTATTCCCATGGGAATTAGCGATCACCGCTTCCAGATCGAATTGATCTAGTTACATTCGGTGGAACAACTTTATTTTCGTCATGTCTTCCATATGCATTAACGATGTCACCAACAAGTCGGTTTCGCACAACATCTTCAGAATCTAAGCGAATAAATGTTATGTCATCTACACCTTCAAGAATTTCGTGGACGATCTTCAATCCAGATTGCGAACCGTGAGGTAAATCAACCTGCGTGATGTCCCCAGTAATGACCATCTTTGATCCGAAACCAAGGCGAGTCAAGAACATCTTCATCTGTTCGGCAGAAGTATTCTGCGCTTCATCTAAAATGATAAATGCATCGTTCAGAGTGCGACCACGCATATATGCGAGTGGTGCAATCTCTATGATTCCAGATTGCATAAGACGTGGAATCGAATCCTGGTCAATCATGTCGTGCAGCGCATCAAAGAGTGGGCGCAGATATGGATCAATCTTCTCTTGCAGAGTTCCAGGCAAGAAACCAAGGCGCTCTCCTGCTTCTACAGCCGGTCTGGTCAAGATAATTCTATTTACTTGCTTTGATTGCAGAGCCTGTATTGCTTTAGCCATTGCTAGGTAAGTTTTTCCTGTTCCAGCTGGCCCAACTCCAAAAGTTATTGTGTTCTCATCTATCGCTTCAACATATCGCTTCTGATTTGCGGTCTTTGGGCGGATTGTTTTTCCGCGGTTGCTCAAGATATTTAGCGAAAGAACTTCGGCTGGATGATCAGCTGGCTCATGATTAAACATTTCAATTGAACGCAGAATCGCATCGCTATTTAGACTCTGGCCGGCACGCAGCAAAACCAACAATTCGCGAACGAGTGCTTCGAATTTTGCTATTTGCGCTAAATCTCCGCCAGCAAAAATTTCATTGCCACGAACAGTGATAGAAATATTTGGGAAGGTTTTTTCGAAAATACGAAGGTGAGCATCTTGGGCTCCAGTAAGCGCGACCATAGGAATCGCGGTTGGCACAGTAATCAGTGCAGTTTTAATGGGGTCCATTGAGGGAAATCTTACTTTTAACCGGGCGGCCAGGCGAACGGACGCCCGCCAAGAATATGCAGATGAGCGTGAAATACGCTCTGACCTGCGCTTGCGCCGGTATTAAAGACACTTCGATAGCCATCCAGGTTGAGATCTACCGCAATTTTGGCAGCGGCGCCATGCATCTCGGAAAGAACGCCAGGAGCATTCACCGAAAGCTCGGCAGCGTTTTCATGATGAGCTTTAGGAATTATGAGGATGTGAGTCGGAGCCTGAGGAGCGATGTCTTTGATAGCAAAAAGGTTTGAAGATTCGAAAACGAACTCAACCGGAATTTCACCAGCTGACATTTTGCAGAATAAGCAACTCATTTCGAAATCACCATCTCCCAATCAAAGCAGATACCGCGCTCAAAGCGGCGCCACCTGCATGCGCGCTTCGAAAAACTTCTGGTCCAAGCCCAACTATGTGAGCACCGGCGCCCTCTAGAACCGCTAGTTCGCTCTCGCTAATTCCACCTTCAGGCCCAATCACGATAATGATTTCACTTATTCCTGCAAATTTCGAAGTTACAACTTCAGATAATTTCGTTGTTGCCGACTCGTGCATAACCAAAACAGCGCTCTTTTCACTCTCGATTTCCAGAAGTTCTGAAAGCGACAAGCCATCAATAATTTCTGGCTTTCTAAATCTACGAGATTGCTTAGTCGCAGCGACTGCAGCGCTCTGCCATTTATCCAGAGAATCCTTCTGCCACTTTGAAATACTTCTATCGGCCTGCCAAGGAATGATTAGATCTACGCCAGACTCAACCAAAATCTCAATTGCATCTTTGACTCGATCAGATTTCGGCAGTCCTTGCACCACAATTAACCTTGGAGATTTCTCTGGCTGAAATCCACGTTCTAAGACCTTAGCCGTGAATGTTTTCTGCTCAATATTTTCAACGCTTGCCCGGACCCAATTTCCAGCACCATCTGATATCAAAATCTCTTCGCCGACATTAATCCGAAGCACCTTTATCGCGTGATGTGCTTCATCGCCAGAAACTTCAATTAAATTTGAATCTTCTAACTTATCAACCAAGAAGAGCGTCAGCATTTAGCGGTGAAACGCATCTCTAAATCGACCAAAAAATCCTGTGCTCTGGGTGCTGCTTCGGCGATGAATCTCAACATCATCGTTTTTTTCACCACGTGATTTTGCCAGTGACTTCAGTAATTCTTCTTGCTCTTTATTCAACTTACCCGGAGTCGTAACTTCTACATGCACAATCAAGTCTCCGCGCCCAGGACCACGCAATTTACTCATACCTAAACCTTTTAACAGGACGGTATCTCCACTTACAAACCCAGATTTAATAGTTACCTCTTTTGGCCCATCAAGTGTTTCAATCATCACGTTAGCGCCAAGGGCTGCAGATGTCATAGGAATAACAATCGAGATATGTAGATCATTTCCCTCACGCACCAAAAAGTCATGTGCCACTTCGACAATTTCTACATAAAGATCTCCGGCAGGTCCACCACCAGGACCAACTTCGCCAGCGCCACTCATCTGAATACGGTTTCCAGTTTCAACACCAGCTGGAATTTTTACTGGAATAACTTTTCTAGAACGAACTCGACCGTCACCGGAGCACTCTAAACAAGGATCTGAAATAACGCTGCCATAACCTTGGCATGCAGCGCATGGTCGACTTGTCATAACCTGGCCAATAATTGAACGCGTAACTTGCTGGGTCTCACCGCGACCTTTACAAATTCCGCAAACACTTGGCTTCGATCCAGTTGCGCAGCCAGAACCAGAACACTTATCGCAAGTTGAGGCAGTCTCTAAATTCAATTCGCGATCAGTTCCAAAACAAGCCTCTGCTAAATCGAGTTCAACTCGAATCAACGCATCTTGTCCGGCGCGCATCCGGGCACGTGGCCCACGATTCTGTCCACCGCCACCAAAGAAGGCATCCATGATGTCGCCGAAACCAAAATTCTGTCCACCGCCAAATTGCGAAAAGGGATCTCCGCCTAAGTCATAGCGTTGACGTTTCTCTGGATCACTCAATATTTCGTAAGCAGTTGTAATCTCTTTGAATTTCTCTGATGCATTTGGATCTGGATTTACATCAGGATGATATTCCCGGGCTAGTTTGCGATATACCTTCTTGATTTCATCGAAGGAAGAGTCGCGGTCCACGCCAAGGGTTGCGTAATAATCAGCCATCTAAGCCTTATCCCCTAAGAAACCACTGATATATCTCGCAACGGTATTAACCGCAGCCATAGAACTCGCATAATCCATACGAGTAGGTCCCAAAATTCCAAGTGCTCCTTGATTTTGTGCACCACTTCCAAAACTCATCGAAACCAGACTTGTTGTCTTGAGTGAACTTTCACCTTGCTCTTCACCAATTTTTACCTGCAATGAGGTGCCAGCATCTGACAATAAACGGAGCAATACAACTTGCTCTTCCAGAGCTTCAAGAATTGGGTGAATTGCGATCGAAACCTCTTGCGTTGAACGAGCCAAATTCGCTGTCCCAGCCAGAACAACTTTGTCTTCATCTGGATACTGAATTACAGCAACCTGCTTTGTAATCTGCGCCAAAAGTTTCGCGGTTCGATTAAAAACATCATCTAAATCCACTGCGCCATCTAAGAAGTTTTCAATTGCTCGACGCTCGGCAGAAGATAACGGCTTGATTTCGGCAATCTTGTCGACGAACATGCGATACCCGCTGTTGGTAGGAATTCTTCCCGCACTTGTATGTGGTTGCTTTATCAGCCCGGCATCTTCAAGAACGGCCATATCGTTTCTAATCGTGGCAGGCGAAACACCAAGTCCATGTTTCTCAGCAATTACCTTCGAACCAACTGGCTCTTCAGTTGCAACGTATTCATCGACAATTGCCCGAAGAATCTCGAGTTGTCGATTTTGCATTGTTAATTCCATTTCAAATCCAAATTAGTTGATTACAAGAACTACTGAAAGCAGCAGTAGCAAAACCACCGCAGGAGCAGAAGTCTTCATTTTGTTTGCTTTCGAATGTGCATAAACCGCAATTCCCATAGCAATCCAAAGAATCAAAATTGCAAGCCAGCCAATTAACTCATCTGGATATCTGATCGCATAAATCAAACCAATTGCAGCAACTGCTTCAACCAGACCGATCAATCTCGCAATTCGATCGCCGATATTCACATCTCGGGTTCCTTGTAAGCCCTTTGGGTTGCCACTTAACTTCATGGCTCCGGAAACTAGGAATACAACGGCTAACAGGCCGAGCAAGATGTCATGGGCTAATTGCATAGGCAAACGCTACTACAACAATATTTCTCGAACGATTCGATCCGCCATCAAGCGCCCGGACAGAGTCAGCGAAATCTGCCCCTTATCCCAAAGCTCCTTCGAAATCTGCCCACCAGCAAGGTAACTCTCTAATCTGAGGAGTGCTGCATCACCTAAAGAATTCTTAGCAATTCCTTCAGGCATGCGAATTTCAAGCATGATTCGCTCGCTCTCCTTCTCCTCCACTTTCAATGTTTCGCTCTCCATAACAGGAGACTGATTACTTTCAAGTCTTTCCCGAAATGCATTTGGATGCTTAACATTCCAAAAACGCTTTCCATCCACATGTGAATGCGCACCTGGCCCAAGTCCCCACCAATTTGCACCTTCCCAATAAGCAATATTGTGACGACATTCCCCGCCATTCTTTGCCCAATTCGAAAGTTCATACCAAGTAAACCCAGCCTTGCTAAATTTTTCATCCGCTAACAAATACTTATCTGCAGTCTGATCATCATCAGGAATCACAACTTCCCCGCGTTTCACCTGGGCCGCAAGCTTTGTTCCGTTCTCAACTATCAGCGCATATGCCGAAATATGGTTGATTGGCAACACCAGAGCAGAATCAATAGTTGCTTCCCAGTCAGCAATACTTTCGCCAGGTGTTCCATAAATTAAATCAACACTTACTTGATCAAAGCCAACTTCTTTTGCCCAGTTGGTTGCCTTAACAACATTCTCTGGATTATGTGTCCGATCAAGCACAGCAAGAACATGTGGCGCCGCTGATTGCATTCCAAATGAAATCCGATTAATTCCAAAACTTCGCAATGCCACTAACTTCTCTTTCGAGACTGTATCCGGATTAGCCTCAATCGTTATCTCAATGTCTTTTGCGAAACCAAAATCTGCTTCAAGCGCTTTAAGGACGCGGCCTAAATCTGCTGGCTCCATAAGGGTCGGAGTTCCGCCACCGAAGAAAATAGTCGGGATTGGCTCATTCGTATTAACTTCCGCACGAGCTATTTTTGCCTCTTGAATTAAGAGATCGATATAGCCATTTGAGACCTGTGCGATATCGCTTCCCTCTTTCAATTCACCTGGGGTGTAGGTATTGAAATCACAGTAGCCACAGCGCTTAACGCAATATGGGATGTGAATGTAAAAAGAAAGTGGCATAGTGGATATTGTCTCTTACTTTTCTAATAAACAATACTCACAGTTAAAGAGTTTTTGGACTTCTTGCATTTAATTCTTTATTAATGCTTTGAAAGGAAGAAAACATGTTGGTAAAAGACTTCGTTGAGGATCAATTAGCTTTAAAGCCCTATAAGTATCAAACCAAAATCAATATTCGAAGATGCCTTCAAAAATTGGATATCTGGGATATGGAATATGAGAATTTGACTCCTGCCATCTGCTGGGAACGCATAGATGAGATTCTTAACCAGAATGTCAAAAGGGTTTATGCGGGATATGTTAGAAACATCTTTAACTACAAAATAGATCAAATTCCAGTTGTTATGGGTGTGTCAAGAACTTATGACTTACCTACGCAAGTTGAGCTGCATGAAGTTATTGATAGATCTAAATATAGATTCCGCCTTTACCTCTGTATGTATGCAGGGCTAAGAATTGGGGAGGCTTGTGCAGTGATCCCAGAGCAGGTTAAAAAAGATGGAAGTAGTTATTGGCTCACAGTAGATAGGGCTTTCAGTCAAGATGGAAAAATGCTTAGTAGTCCTAAAACGCTGGGCAAGGTAATGATTCCTGAATGGCTTGCTTTGGAAATTCTTGCGTTAGACAAGTCTGACCAATGGCAAAAAGGTATACCAACTAAAAGAATCACCGCTGCCTGTCTCTCTTTGAGCGCTCATGGCGGAAAGATTCACATCAACCCCCACATGCTTAGGCATTGGTTTGCTACTGACATGGTTATAAGAAATGTTCCAGTTAATGTTGTGATGAAGCAAATGCGTCATAAAAATATAAATACCACAATGCAGGTATATGCCCAAGTGCACCAAAATGACTTTATCAATGCACTGCCTACAAGGCCCGCTGCTGGTTCAGTATCACTAGCTAAAATTGTAAATATGTTTAATTGAAGGAAATGAGACTAATGGATCTACTTATGCATCCCCCCTTAACAAGCATTAGTGCAAATCAATTAAAGAACCCTTTGTTTAGCAGGGAATATTGAGAAGGACTTTCAATCCACAGTTAACATCCGTTGCGTATTGCGAAAATGGTGAAAGAGCCCACGTTCCGAGAAAAAGGACAATAAATCCCAAAACTAAAGTGGCAACGATTTGCACAAACACATTTAGTTCGTCAAATTTAACTCGAAGTGGGTGCTTTCCCTTCTGGATTACTTTTTTTTTAAATCCTCTTGGGGATCTCCGCCTGCAGCTTTCCTGAAGTCATAGTTACACGAAGGGCACACTGTTAAACCCTTCTTCACTCCAACTCCACAGGCAGGACAATCTCGTTTCTTACCACCCGTAATCCTGTAAAGGACATATAGAAATGTATTCAAAATTGCTAACCAGAAAACAAGGAACATGAATCCAATACCAAGTGCTGTATCGCTCTCGGTTCCGTCAAGTCCCATAAAAAATGAGATAAAGAAATATGCATTTAGGGCAATTATCACCCAGCCAAATGGTCTGATGTTCTTCATTAGAGGGTGCACTTTACATCAAAGGATTTGATTGATTGAACAGTAGCTTTGTTTGAAACCACATACCAAAGAACATCTTGCCCATAAGAGACAACCGTTCCTTCATTTACCGTGTTAGCACGATATGAGTGGGTTCCAACTTCCTTGCCATTTGAGTCCAAACCCTTAACTGTGCAATCCATTTGAGTCATGGGTGCTTGATCAGATTTGAAGCAAGCGCCCCAATACCAACCATCTTCATCGCTGTCAGAACAATTCTTAATATCTGAAATGATTACAGCCTTACCTGCACTTGTGCCTGTGTCATTTGTTGAAGCCGTGCACTCACCTGAGAACTGATCCGCATACTGAGCACCTTCTTTTGTGATTGTTAACTGAACAACTATTTGCTTTGTTTGACCTGCTGAAATTGGATTTGTTATATCAAAAAAATCAAAGCCTTTATATGTTCCACTTGAATCTTGCATTCTAATTGTGCACGAAGGGCTCACTGACTCTGTCCCATCATTTGTTACACTGAAAACAACCGAAAGAGCCGCTGGATTAACTACCGCAGACCTTACAAAAGTAACTGGATAACTCCTTTCCGTTGAATTAGAAGTTGATGAGGAGCTGTCTTTAGAATTATCAGAACCCCCAGAAAAGCTTCCAATTCCTGCCAGAACTACTAAAGCTAACGGGATTACAAAGCGCTTCTTTTTAAACCAGGGCTTACTTGCTGGAGTTTCAGTGTCCATAGAGCAACAGTATCCCTAAGCGGCAAGTTTAGTAAGACTTTACATAGGCCTAGCTTGAAACTTTTACGAATTTAAGGCTAAATGAGTGGTCACCCACCACGCAATTCATAACTCAACATGATATTTTCTTGCCCTTTTCAGTAAGACCAAAATCTGAATTTTTTATTCTGGATGATGATGCACAAATTTAATTATCTTATTTAAAATATTAGTGCGGACAATTGCCATGTAAAAAACGGTGGGATAATTAGATGTATGAATAATGCATCAGAAGATATTAGAAATAATGGGAATAGAAATAATTTTAATGGATTTAATTATCCCCTTGAATTTTCTCCTATGAGACCTAGACATAAACCTGCAGTTATCAAAGCTGTTTGGGCTAGTCATAAACACTTGCGTGGATATATAGGCTGGGCTAAATATGCTCGCAGTTGGAATGTTAAAACGATCTCAAGGTTTGTTGATGATCACATCAATGATGTCCCACCAAATCAACACTTCGTCTTTCTAATTGGAAATGAAGTGGTGGGGGTTGGATCATTAGTCCAAGCGTATACAGCTCATGATTGTCAGGTTGCCCTTTGGACCAGAATTGGTTATCAAGGCAAAGGAATTGGAAAAGCGATGGTTCAAACACTTGAATATGTGGCTTTTAACGTTTGGGGTTTCCATACTCTTTACTACGAACATGATGCAACAAATGAATCCAGTAAAAAACTACCGCAAAAATGTGGTTTCATTCTTTCTCACACAAGAAATATAGATAAGAGTGCTGAGCAAGAATCGGGATTCTGGTATAGCTGGAAGAAAGAGAGACCTGGGGGGCTTCCTGACGCAATAATTCAGGGCAGGCCTATTGATGACTTTATAGTTCCTTGAAGTTTCAAGAGATCTATTACCAACTAAGGCTGCAGTCACTTAGTTGGTCGCTATTGATTAGATACTCTTTAGATAGCCTTCAATGGCGTTATCAGACTCTATTTCGGTGAGACTTCTCTCGTCCTTATGACTCAAATAAGACTCTGCCCAAGCATCTGCCATTGCGTCCATCTCTTCCATTTCTTCAATGGTTTCTTTATCCATGTTCCCTCCTTTCAAGTTATATATATGCTCGTTACACGAGCAATAATCAGCCAGGTGATATTTACCTATTGAGATATCTAAAATAATCAAGAGATATATCAGGGCTCTGCCCTGATTATTTAATTCTTAGTTACCTTCTTAGATTATTTCTTAGTTATCTTCTTAGTTAGAATCTAATTGGCGATACTTCTTTCATCCCCAAATGGATCCCTAAATTCTGCTGGAAGACCCTTCAAGGCATCTGCAACAGAGATTTTGTTCTCTCTATGATTTTTAGCCCATGCATATTTCTCATAGTCAGGATCTGGAAGGCCAACTTTTGGCACCACGAATACAGGTAGATCCCAACTTATTTTTATCTCTTTTATCCAGCCAAGATCCAGAAGCTTCTTTCTGGCCTTCTGATATGTGCTTTTTGACATGCTTGTAATCGCACAGATTTGATCCTGCGTGTAATAGGAAGCACCTTGCTTCTTCCAGTTATACGCATACCCATAGTGCCAAAGTAAGACTTTGCACCTGGCATCCAACTTGGCGGAATGCACTATTGATGCATACTCCAAGAACCCATTCCTGCGTGTTTTTATCATTTTTTCCATTTTTCCCCTTATCTCTATTAGGACTAACTTTCATTTGCCCTAAAATCAGAAATCCCCTAAGAAAATGGTTAGTCATTTTGACTACCTTCTTAGAGGATCTAGGTGGATTTCCACCTATTAGTTAATTATGGCAGGGACCACTGACAGAGCTAGGGGTGCTTATCAAGCCAACTGGGGAGCGCATTTTTGAAGGGTTTTGGGTAGGCAGGCCTTACAGCCCAGATCAATCCTTTTATTCCAAGCCCAGCCAGCCCTATGTATTTCCCATGTATAGACTCCTTTGGAGCCATATTCCGTATCATTGACGCATGACCGAAATAGACAAAAGAAGCGAGTTAAAGAATCTTTGTGCCAAAACTGCTGTCAAATACGGCTACAAGGAACAGGACTTGAATGTCGGTCTAGAACTTTTTGCGATAGATGCACTTGCATTAATTCCTGAAATTCATGATTCCATGGGGGAATTCTTTGATGAATCACAAAATCCCAATCTAAGCGAATTTCATACAGGTAAAGCTAATGATGGCGGAATAGACGGAATTCTCTATAACTTGGAAGAACTGAATAAAGTCATAGTTATCCAAACTAAATACAAACAAGGAAAAGTTGACGCATCTACCGCTGCAGAAGCGAGAGATTTCTTTTCTAGGATTTTAGAATGGGCAGACCCTCAATTAAGATCGAGACTTAATTCCAAAACACAGGATTTATTAGAAAACTGTGAGTTCAATCCACAGCAGCAGGAAATAACCCTATATTTTATAACTAGTCAGACCAGTTCAGATGTTCCTATCGAAGAAATTTCTCAAATTGAAACCCAAAAATACAGAGATCTGGGATGGGATGTCACTTGTGTATTCCTAACTTCATCTGATTTCTTACGACTGCATAAGGAACTAACAACCGCCAAGATTGCCACAGTAGTTGAAGAAGTCACATTCAGTGTTAGCGAAGATTATCTCTTTGAGTATGAGGGTGGCGATTACTTGGCCCTGGTCTGTGCAATAAAAGGCAATGAACTGAGCAATATCTATCACAGGCCAGGTGTGGGTGATAATTTATTTAATACAAATATTCGAAGTGCGCTTAAAAAAGGAACGATCAACAAGGAAATTGCACGAACTGCTGAATCTAAGGATGGGGCGGAAAAATTCTTCTTTTACAATAATGGAGTCAGTGCCACATGCACAGATTATGAATTTATCGCAGACAATAAAATTAAAGCCAAAAATTTGCAGATTGTGAATGGCGCACAGACAGTCAGCTCTATATCACGAGTTTTGAAAGCGAAACCGAACCCAAATTTATATGTCATGCTGCGACTAATCGCTACCAATGAGAAATACGGACACAAGACCGAATTTGCAAATAAGTTGATCCGTTTCCAAAATACACAAAATCCTGTGAAAGACTCAGATTTCTTCTCTAATGATGATATTCAGGTTTGGATTGCTGCTAACTTACCAAAAATGACAGAAAAGTCAGCTATAAGAAAGTTTTGGTATGAACATAAAAGAGGTGTCGAACCGTCAACTTCTAAGGGAAAGAAACTTGGAATGGAAGACTTGGGCTTACTTAGATATGCCTGCCTTCACGATGCGCCATTCACCTACAAATTAGCAAAGGAAATCTGGAGTAGTTCAGAAAACACTCCGAATTACTGGATAGCATTTGGAAGCGATTCCAAGAAGTGTGATTCATGGAGTCAAGAAGAAATAGCAGAAGCAGCTTGGATGGTAAATTGTATGTTTGCATTCAAAGAAGAACATGAAAAAGTCAAAAAACTCTCCAAAGAATCAAATATCCCTATGGATGAAACTAAATATCTTGGAGTATTGTCACGGTATTTAACCGCAGCTACGTATACAGGAATGAATCAGCTTAAGACATTGGGAGTCTTCACAAGCTATCTAGATTTGATAGGAAGTAAAGATCACTGCGACAAGATTCAGAATGAAGTTATGAGTATCGCCCGTGACTACCTTCAGGTTATTTACCCTAGTTGGACAAAGCGAGTAGCTAATCCAAGACTTAACCTGGCACAGGATGCTACGACTTGGGATGAACTGAAAAACCATATGGCAAGCCAAGTGACCACCAAGCTGTCCCGATTTGTTAAGTAGAAAGGCCTTGATGAAGTGACGAAACTATCTGCTTTGGCCATATGTGTGTTGTTACTTACTGGTTGCTCAACAAGTGCAACTAGTGATAATCCCTCGGCGTCTCAAGCTTCACCTAACGACAAAAAAACTTCATTTGAGCAGGTAGACCAACAAGAATTTGAATTGGCCTTAAGTAAGTTAAAAGTAGAAAAGGATGAATTTGACGGTAACTTAAATATTCTCCCGAAATTTGATAAACCTACCTTTACCACTGTTGGTAAATCCCGCATATCAATCGCTGCTAGCGTGGCAAAGACAGCCGAGGATTCCGAATGGGGATTCGCTTTATCGAGTGCTTACTTCGGGGAAGGTTGGATGTTTCATGACGAAATAAATATGAAGTCTGACAACGGAATTCTAAATTTGAAGGATGTTCTGGAGGCTAACCGCCAAGTGCAGAATGGTGGGAATGTTTTAGAACAAGGAGTGAGAGAGCTAGAATTGGGCGAAATTCAACAATTTTGCAAAATTATCAAATCTGATCAAACTGAATTTAGACTTCGTGGACTTCGTGGAGAAGTAAGGGGCCTTACTGGCACCATGGGTGCCGAATCTACTATTGCGAATCGGGCCGTTTGTGTCGTTTATGCTGGCCTAATTCAAGGGTTAGAGCCTTAACCTAGAAGCCGCATATAAGAATCAGATTCGAATTCAACTAACGAATTAGCTCACCAGCCACTTTAAAAGGCTTCCATTCTTATGTCAGTCCCCTATGCTAGATTTTAGAGGTAAGAAGTTGTGAGTGTTACCTACAAGATTTGTAGTAAATACCCACAATCAAAAAACTAAATATTGTAAGTATTGTTGTTCACATATCCATAAAGCGTATAAGTATTGAAATCACAGTAGCCACAGCGCTTAACGCAGTAAGGAATGTGGATGTAAAACGAGAGAGGTGCAGAGGGAATATTCACGTTACGGCTTGCTAATCCTAATTTTGTCATAGTTGCCATGTGCTAAAACTTCAATAGTTATTCCTTCTATGCTTATCTTGTCACCTTCGTGCAGTAATTCGTCTATCGTTGGGCCACTAGAGCGGCCATTTAGTGATCCACAAGAATCTTGCTCTGCAACACGACCAGGTGGACTAGCCTGAATTAAAAAGTTCTCACCATGTCCAAGCGTTGCATCGTAGATATATACCAAGACACCATTTCTCAATGTTGGTGTTGTGCAACTAAACTTTGTAACTCTACGCGATTCAACCATGACTGCCCTGGTTGAATTTAGAGGAAAGATTGCAAGTTTAATTCCCTCCTCTTTTCCGCTTAGAGGAGCGAGAGTTAATTCAACATTAGTAAGATTCTTAGTCTCTTTGCAATAGACTTTTTCATCAGGCAACCACCTTGCATAAAAACGCAACCATCCACTTAATTCTCTGCTCGGACCATCCTGTCCTCCCATTAAATCAAGGGGATTAAATGGCGGTGTTTCACCACGAGAAGCGCCAACATGAGGAATTCCAATTGCATGGCCGAACTCATGCGCCCAATAAGACCAATAAGTCTTTCCAGGTAGGTCAAAGAATTCTCCAGGAATTGAGAAAGAGGAAATTGAGCCTTCGTTTGTAACAACTTCTTTCACCGCTTGATCCCATGGGAATCCTTGCGAACCTTCTCCTACAAATGACTGTCCTTTTGGAAGAATGAAATTGACGGTTTGAATATTTGTGAAATCAAATGACGGATCTGCAGCATTCATTGCATCTTTGAATAGTTTAGGACCATTTGCTGCGTTATTTAGATTAGCGGAAAGCGGAATCACATAGTCAGTAGTTAAACCAGGAAGGGATACCCACTTATCTGCGACAACCCATTCGATTTTAAATTTACCTTCACTAACAATTTCATACCACTCTGAAAGTAGCTTCATTTGATCATCTACACGTGATCTGAACTCTTTCTCTCCTCGCAAATCTGGAAAATCAATTGGGATTAAAGCCCACTTAACTGTCCCAGAGCTTGGCGTAAGTGTTACCCACTCGGGAAAACCTGCACCAGTGAATCCTCTTGAATTACTAACTTCTTTAATTTTACATAATTCGATGTTTTCACTTAAAACTGATGGTGGCATGTAATTAATATTTTTAATGGGCGCTGGAGCCGGAGTTTCAGCTGGAGCCGGAGTTTCAGCTGGAGCCGGAGTTTCAGCTGGAGCCGGAGTTTCAGCTGGAGCCGGAGTTTCAGCTGGAGCCGGAGTTTCAGCTGGAGCCGGAGTTTCAG
>Ga0315909_10002868_pt1 | contig 21652 bp, 17 predicted proteins | sample LakEriMetagenome_11_FD_203527 | JGI IMG/M metagenome (GOLD analysis project Ga0315909, IMG submission 203527) | Freshwater fungal communities from buoy surface, Lake Erie, Ohio, United States - Buoy 2 MA125 | ecosystem: Environmental > Aquatic > Freshwater > Lake | place: USA: Lake Erie, Ohio... | reverse complement strand
GAAATCGAACAGCCAATTTCACCGAGTGTCAAAATCCGCCTGCTTCTAGCGAGACTTCGCTGTTTATGAAAATGTGAAGGATACGTAGAAATGAAATTCGCCGGAATGGGAACGACGTTGAAACCAAAATTTGTCATTCTTTCTAGGGCACTAAACGGACGCTTTTCACCATCGCCTATCAAGAACACATCGAATCGATTTACCAAAAGTTTAACGCTCCATTCCAACGCTCACATCACACGACTTTTCATCGAAACCTATAATATTGTTTACCAAGAATAGTAAGACCTACTAATTTAATAATTGCGCGTTTTGAATTAACCGTCCATCCATTATTGATGAATTTAGGGTTGACGATAATTCGCTTTCCATTTTCCCTGAGTTTCTTGTGTAGTGTAACGTGTTCGCAAATGACCCTACCATCAACTCCTCTTGAGTCATAACGATAATTGACGATATCCATTCCCTTGTAGACTGCTATACCTCCAAAAGCTGATTCAACTTCAATTGGATGATGACCTCTTCGCTTAAACATTTTTACAATTACAGAAAAAAAGTACGCTAAAAAATGCAAGTGAAACTTTTCTAAAAAATATAAGTAGTCATCGTCAATGTCCATCATATTCCAGTTTGTCGCTCGAAGAGCGTATATGTCGTAGTAAGGACCATTCTGGTTTGCCGTACATACATCCCAACCTTCTATTTTAAAGCAACTCTCTACCGCCTTGAAGGAAAGTTCTCGATTGATCCCGTCCAGATCGGCAACAACAACGTACCCAAATCCCCTATCGGAAGCAGCCTTCTCCAGATAAGCAAGATATTGGTTCCTGCAAAAGGCGATTCTGTCTATACGTTCAGGGATTGTGCTTTTTAGATTCCCCAAACTTATGAAATTAAAGTTGGACTTTGATCTACAGATTTCCTCTAATTTGAGTTCGCTACCATCCGAGCTATCTGACTCAACAAGAAAGTAGTTTAGATTGAATTTTTTAAATGCATTATCCAGAACTCGAAGATCGTTTTTTATTGAATTTGAACAATTTCTAACTATTCCAACAACTATAATTGATCTGTTTATGGGAAAAAGATCATTACTCATAGCTAAAACTTCTCCATTTAGACTTTGCACTAAAAATCGCTGGAGATAAAAGTGAAAAAAGCAAAACAACTTGAAAAATGCCAAGAATACTAACATCGGACCTGCTAATTACGACGTAGAGGAATAAAGAAAGTGAACCGCTTGTTATCACTAAAAAATTTAATATATAGGATCCACTTGTTCTGAGCCAGATTAAATTAGAATATACAGAAGCGTTAAACATAAATGACAGTATACCAAAAAAGAGGCAAATTAAATTATATATGGTTGACTCATCTTTAAAAAATATTTTTAACAGAATTAACTCAACAATAAAAATCGAGATGCTCCTAAGAAAAATAAATTTGAATGAGAATAAATTGTTGGATTTGTCTTCTGCGGAATCATGTTTGAGGATTTTCTTGAGCCAGACCAATCGAATCAAAGCGGCTACTGGTGACAGCCAAAGAACTATAAGCCAATATGAAATAAGTTCCTTTTCAGATAGATACCTTTCGAGAAGAATAACGGTTGAAGAAGACGCAAGAAAAACAACTAAATTTGAAACCATGGAGCTGATTTGAAATATAGTTTTATTGGTAAGTTCAACAGAAGTTTTCTGGATTAATTTAATCTTTAAAGAGATCATTAGAATACTAATAACAAGTGCCACCGAATAAATTATTATGAAAAGCCGTTCATTTATCAATTGAATTCCGTGTGAGATTATTATGAAAGCAACAGAAACTAAAATAATCAAATCCGCACCAGCGACGAAATGAGTAGTATTTCCTATTAGAAGATACCTACAAATATCCTGTATTTGAAAAAGTATGAAAAGTAAAGAAAGTGCGATCAACCATAGAAATTCGGATTCACCAATTCGATAAAGATAAAGACATATTAATATGTTAGTAGCTATTGCGAGAGTACCACCTCTTAATATAACGACTTTGCGGGGCAAAATAGAAAGTACATAATTTTCTGAAAAAGTTGTTCTGATGGTGCTTTGAAGAAAAACATTAATACTGAAGAATACAAACCATTCTGATAATTTTGATTTGTGAAAAATCGAGAGAGCCGTTAAGTTGACCAAGAAATTGCTTGCAGAGCAAAATACCTGGCTCACAGGCGCCAGCTGATTTTGTAATTTTGAGCGAATTTTTCTATAGATCACATTAAAATACTAGTCCATAGATCTGAGATTGAAAATATGGTTTGGGTTGTTAAACTAATTTTATGAAGAAACAACGCACAGGCTTTCTATTACTATTAGCAGTATGCCTGTCAATAGGAACTGGCCGTTGGGGCGCTTGGATTGGTATTCCATCAGTTAATTTTTTTGTTATTGATTTTATAATTTTTCTTAGTCTCGTTTCGTCGATTACATCGTTGATTCGACCAAGCCACTTGCTCTTAGCATTTTACTTGTCATGTTATGTAGCTCTAAATCTTTTTATGTCTAGCGGGTATCCCGTAGCTACGAGATTGCGTGACCTTGCTCCATTCATATATTTAATAATTTTTATTCTTCTTAGGCCTTTAATTTTGGAAATTGATGAGACTAGAATGCTATCTTGGCTGAGGGGAGCGACTGTTTTCTCTCTATTCTGGAATCTCGGAAGAAGTCTGGAAATATTGAATGAGTTCAGTCTTAGCCCTTTTACCGGTGTTCCAGTTTTTTCTCAACGTCCTGATCAATTTGGTTTTGTTGCGGCGATCGGAATTATTTCTTGGGGCCTGAAGGAATGCAGATCCCAAAAGACAAAGTTAAGCAGGAATATCATCATGATTTCCTTCTTGGTTGAAGTTGCCCTAATGCCTGGAAGAGCCGGGGCGATCGCGTCACTTCTAGGTCTAGCGTATGTCGTAATCTTACCCGGCTTGAAAAATCTAGAGGTGCGTCGATTTGGCAAAAAGGTAATAGTTGGAATATTTTTTGTTCTCCTCGCAGGTGGGCTCGCGTCAAATATTCTTCCTGAAAACAGCTCACTCAAAAGATCAGGCATTGTTGCGTCTGAGGGGGTTTCGCAAATTGGAGCAGAGGGAACTGCTAGAGCACGATTGCGTGCTCAAGTGCTGTTATTGAATTGGGTTGATGAAAACAATTTAGAGTTTTTTGGCGCAGGAGCGGGGCGTGAAATGCTTTTAGAATCCAATGCCTACAAGTGGCTATCAGGGGCCACTGATGTGAGGCAACCTCACAATTGGTGGGTGTCACTCTTTTCTAGATTTGGTCTCTTTGGCGCATTACTGTGGGTTTTTGCTACCTTATGTTTCATAAGACCCACAAAAGAAATTAAGGCGATGAATTTAAGGGTATTTGTATTAATTTCAATACTGATATCTGCAACATTCGGAGTGATTCTCGAGTCACCCTTTGGATTAATTCCCTTCTATTTCTTTCTAATGCGTACTCCCAAAAAAAATTAGTCTAGAGTTGATAAAATATCCCCTAACAGATTTTTTTTTGAAAATGGCCAATCCCAAATTTCGTTACCTTTGGTAGGCGAATCTAGATGTAGTTGACATTCTTTTGTAAATTTATCTATAAGGGAATATCTTGATTCAAGCCTCGTTGGGACAACAAATGAAATTAAATCGCTGCGATACCACTTTGACGCACCAGTAGCCGACAACGCAACGACCCGAGTACGAACACTATTAGCTTCGAATAATTGCACCCCGGCGCTCTCTCTAAATGAAGTGAACATCATCAATGCGGAATGCCTCATTTTCCGCATTACTTCCGCTTTTTCTAACCAGCCGCAAAATTCAACATATTCTTCAAGATTGTTTTCCTTAACGAATTTTCGCAATTTAGATTCTAACGGCCCCTTTCCAATCAATGTCAACTTAAAAGTCTGATCACCTGATAATATTTTTTTAAATGATTCGATTGCAAATAATGGATCTTTTCTCGGAATAAACCTTCCAACCCAAACAATTCTCTTTTGATCTTTTTCAATGTCAAGAAAAAAATTCTGTGCGGGAGGTATAATTGCGTGAGCTATTGGAGAGCCATGAAGGTTATGTTTTAAATAGACTGAATTCAGAACATCAATAACTTTCTGATCTCCGCATAAGACTTTCGTCGCTTTTCTTAGCGATCGCCTCACGAAAGGGTCAAATAACAGCAGCAAATAAACAAAAAGGTTTCTAATCAACTCAAGGAAAGAACGTTTTCCGAAAGCAACCGAAAATTTAATGTCGAAGAATGAAAAACCTGCTGGTCCGAAAACATATGGTTTTGAAGTGTAACTTAAACCCGAACCAAAAAGAAAAGTGGAGAGACTTGCATGAATCCCTAGATCGTAATCAACATTATTCCTAACCAGATACCTACCGGTTCTTTTCTGCCAATTTCTGTATATCGGGTAGAACAATAGGCGACTGATCCACAGTTTCCCGAAAGCTTTAGGAATTATGTGCACTTCAATCATTTTGCCATATTTTTGCTCTAGATTCTGAATCAATTTTGTATCCGTTAGATTACTAGTTAAAACTATAGTTTTAAATTGCATTTCTAATGACTGTTCGATTAAATTGAATGCAGTCATAGGTTCAGAACCATGCGATTCATCCAAATAGTATCCGCTAATTAATAGAGCTTTAGACATTCAATTAACCAGTCTCTTAATTTTTATTAAATTATTTATCAATAGTAGAATAAAGTGCAAGTTGTCAACGGTATATCTCTTCCAGAGTCGACTGGGTTCAGAAAGAAGTCTGAATAACCATTCAAATCCAATAGATTGAACAACTTTTGGACATTCTTTTTTTGTTCCTCCAATAAAATCAAAAGCGGCTCCAACAGAAAAGGTAGCGATGTCTAAATTTTTCCATATGAAATCAGATATATAAAATTGTTTTGGCGATCCCATCCCAATCCAAACATATTCTGCCTTGAAATTTCTTATTTTCTCCAACCATTCATCAGAATAGTCTCTCCAATTTGAAGTATAGGGAGGTGACTCATACTGACAAATTAAATCTTCACGTTCTAAAGATTTGACGTATATTTCAATACCCATTAAAGTTTCAGGAGATCCACCCAAAAAGTAATGCCTGCTTCCTCTTGGAGCGTTTTTTATAAACTCTCTCATAAAATCAGTGCCTCTGACCTGCTGGTTGTTCGCGAAGAAAAATCCAAGGTACTTTGTTAAGGGAAAACTGTCACAGGCTAAACTTCCATTTAGAAAAATTTCCATTAAATCCTTAGATTTTGCGCTCTCGACCAAGGCGTGAGCAGATATAAAATGAAGCGGTGTTTTCAAGTTAGTATTTGAATTCAAATATAGAGTAAGCAGAATTTCTCTTCGATTCTGCGCCAAGGCCTTGAAGATACTGATGTCGATTTTGAACATTTTCTCATTCCTTTGCAGATCACTTATCGGGTAAAGTCTTGCCTTAAAACACGGTGATGTAAAATTTGACCGTTTCTTTAAATAAATGTGTAAAAACCGATAATTAGGGGTTATCCTCCAAAGGGTGCGCGCATAAACTGAACCCCTAACTAACGGGAGATTCATGACAACCGGATTCAGGGCACGAGTGCTCGTCGCAGAAGATGAAGAGTTCACTCTAAATCTCTTACGCGAGGTTTTAGAGGGTGCTAATTTCCAGGTTGAGGCTGTTACCTCGGTGGCTCAGGCAATTGAGCTAGTCAAATCATTTGATCCGCATGTTGTGATTACTGATCTGAATTTTGGAATTACCGGCCCAAGTGGGGCGGATCTTCTGCAGTACATAGAGAAAGAACACCCATGGGTGGGAAAAGTTGTGCTTACTTCACACGCCTCCCCTACCTTGGCAATACCCAACGGGGTGGCGATCCCGGCGGGGGTTACTTACTTAGTTAAATCTGAACTTGGGTCAATCTCGGAATTAGTCACCGCCGTTGAAGACTCGATCTCGCATTCAAGTTCTGAAACTGTTAGACCTGTGATGGAGAATGATCGAATCATCATAAGCGCAACACAGGGTGAGATTTTGTTATTACTGGCCGAGGGATACACCAATGCCGCTATCGCTAGAAAGCGTGGGACCTCACTACGCGCTGCCGAGACTTTGGTGCAACGCACCTTTTCCAGCCTCGGTATCAAAAATGATGAAGATTTCAATCCCCGAGTACTTGCTGTGCGCATGTGGCAGCAAGGAAAAGTAGTCGTTAAGTGAAAGCTGCTTTTCAACGTTATCGCTTCGCCGCAACGGGGCGCTGGGCGGTGTCGATCCGCACGTACTCAACTCTGGTTTTTCCCTTTGGATTCTTAACGGCGATAGAGCGAACACAGTTTAATTTTGATGTTTCAATTTCAAAGGCGGCCACAATCGCCCTCGGTGGTGAATTGGTATGTGCGCTTTATTTATTTCTAGCGCAAGCGCTGCTCCTTGGAAATCGCCGGAAGGAATCGCAACCGCTCTGGCGCTGTGTTTTTGTCTGGTTTAGTGCTGGTCTTGTTCGAGGGTTCTTTACCGCGTGTAATGGAGCCTGGAGTTTTGGCTTTGATTACGCATTTGAGGTCCACGTCCTGCCTTCTGCCTCGTACACGTGTGTAACGATGGGTTTGATCGCCTTTTATTTCGGCTCTATCGAGCGAAAGCGAATTCAAATTAAGGCTCTGGAAGCACTTGGCAACGTACTTGAGCAAGAGAAGCAAGGGCTGGCAGAGATTGAGCGTGTGAAACTTGCTCAAGCCCAAACCGTGCTTGAGCAGCAGCTTTTGCCGCAAGTTAGCCAATTACAGGCAGGTATAGGTAAGGCGTTAGGCCAGGAAAATGGATTAACAAAATCTGAAGATTTACAGAACCTATACCAACAAAGTCTCGAGGTTGGTAATTCGTTAGAGAGTCAGAAAGTCAATTATTCGCGCGCAGAAGTTACGCAGAGTAATAGAAGTTCTAGAGGTGATGCATTCTCATATTGGAGCGCTCTAATTCCAAGGGTTCTCTCAATTCGAATTTCCTTTATTTTGATGCTAATTGGAAGTTTCGCCGGCCAATTCGCAAGAAATGGTTTTGAAGGGGCCCAAGCTGGATTTATAGGAGCAATATTTGTAACGCTCTATTTGCTGCCTCTTTCTTGGATTATTAAACGAAATCTCAGATTCAAAGCCTTGGCTTATCTATTTGGATATATCGGAGCATTTGCCGTACAGGCCTTTTTCAATCTCATACAACCTAAACTCGGTTTTGATTTGAATTACCCATATGCTCCTTGGTACTCCGGGCTAAAAACCCTATATGGGGTTTATATCGCTTCAGTAATCGCTACCCTTATAACCTCCGTTGAGGGAACCTTTAAAGGTATCGATGAATCGGGGAAAGTATTGCGAGATAGTGTCGAATCGATGGCAATCCAAAACATTGCAATAGAGAGATCCCTACTCGAAAGTCAATTTGGAACACTGCAAGGAAAGATTGCTGGAGTCACCATGGCACTCCACTTAATGAATTCTATGGGATCGGTAAGTGAAGAGAAGAAGAGTGAACTCTTATCTGGTGCCAATGAACTTCTGAAAGATAGCTTAGCAACCCTGAATAAAATGCAGGATATTTCAAAATGATTCTCAATAACAAACTTAAAGATGTCGAAATTATTATTAAATTACTTCCTAAACAATTAATAACCATGCCTGTATTCCTGTGGACTTTTCCGTTCTCTATATTCTTGCCAATTTTAATTTCTGACGCGAGAGAGGGTGGCGCGGGAGTCATTGCTGCCTGGCTATTTATTGGTTTCATTTCACACTTGGCCATGCTGCCTTTTGTTCTTTATGGTTTAAAAAGTAAATCACTTGCTGAGCAAATTCTCCTAACCCTATGCATGGGTGCTGTTCGTGGCTGCGTAATTTCACTTCTCCCACACCTATTCGGTATTCAAGATTGGATATCTCTCCCTGCTCGCGTGGCGAACTCGGCAGTTGCTGTTTTTTACTGGAATCAAACCGGGGCAATAATCGTGGAATATGGGAAGACGTTTCGAGCCAGGGTTAAGGAGATTTTAAACGAAATCATTGAAAAAAAGATTGTTGGTATGCCAGCAGCAGCGAAAGCTTCAACTCATGAATTGACTTCCATTATTGGGCATTTACAAGAGAAGATTGTTGCAACGGTGGGTTCATCTCCAACTCGTGATGAATTAAAAGCAGCATCTAGAGAAATTGACATTTTGATTTCGGAATACATAAAGCCGCTATCCAAATCAAGGTGGCGCGATGGCGAGCTAATCTGGGTTAAAACAGGCTTCTTATCTATAATTAAGCGAACCTTGGAAGCCAAACGAATACCCGTAGTTGCGATAGTTCTGCTTACCTTTCCCTTTGCTGTAGTTTCGCAGACTAATCGGATTGGGTTTCTAGGCACACTCTTTGTTCAATCAATCTGGATTAGTATTACCTTCATTATCAATCTAATAGTCTTCAGATCAACTCCTGAAAAGAATTACCTCACTCAAAATCAGAGATTCTTGGCCCTAACTTTGCTAGTTACCTATCCTGTTACATTTATATCACAGTACAACTTCATGGGGACTGGATCGGAATCCCTCACTCTAATGTTTGAGGGTTACTTGATCAGTATTGTGGCTGAGATCTGTATATTCTTGATTGGAACACTTCTTGTATCTATATATGATGATCAGGAATTCGTCTTTTCTTTTTTAAGAGAACTTATTAAAAAAGGCGAATTAGAAGATCTCCTAGATAGAACTAGGTTAGGAAATGCTGATGCAGACTATGCGCAGTATTTGCACGCAGAAGTTCAATCGCAATTGCTTGCCTGCAAACTTCTTCTCTTGAAGGCGGCCGACAGTGATTTCGATCTTTTCCCACCGGAAATAACTCAACAGATTATCGAGCGAATGGAGAAGATCTCCCAGCCATACGAAAAACCAGCGGCGAGAATTCCGACCGCGCGCATTGAAGAACTATCTACCTCTTGGTCCGGACTTGCCAACATAAGGCACCAATTGCCACGCGAGCTGGCCGAACTCCATCACTACAGCGATATAGCCTCTCAGTTGATTGAGGAGGCAGTGGTGAATTCAATCCGACATGGTGGCGCTAAAGAGATTTCAATTACGGGATATCGAACCGGGGATTCCTTAGAAGTACTGATTAGTGACGATGGCACCTTGAGCGAACCTTCAAATTCTCGAGGGTTAGGTTCCGTACTCTTTGATACTTTTACTACAAACTGGTCACGAGAACGAATTGGAAGCCTAACGGTATTGAAGTTTGTAATTGATATAAGCCACAAGGAGACTCTGCGATGAAAAAGCCGTTGATTCAACGTGTGAAGGAAAGAGCCAATCCGCAGCAAGTGGTAATTCTGGCCCTCATGCTGATCCCGGACAGCTTGGCAATTGCAGCATCCGCATTCACGGCATACAACTTTAGATTCCCAGATGCTCGAACTATGGTCGATGGAAAGCCTGCCATCGCACAATTTGAGTATCGTGGAATTTTGGTTGTGCTGGTTCTTGCTTGGATAATGATTCTAATAGCTACAGGAACATATAGATTTAATCACGCGACTTTAGTTGTTTTTAACCTAAGAATGATTATTAAGAGATCCTTCACTTACTTTTTCTTTCTGGGATTTTTATCCTTTATCTTGAAGGCTTCATTTTCTCGCTCTGTCTTTCTGGTGATGCTCGGTAGTGGCCTGGTCTATCTCTTTCTCGCCCGAATAGGAATTTATCTTTTTGTTTTACGTCCCATGATTTTGAGAAAGAAGGTTTCATCCAACCTAATGATTATTGGACGAGATAAGAAAGATTTAGAAGAACATAGCGATTGGCTCATCTCACACCGAACATTGGGATTTACGATCGCATCACGCTTGGTATGCCCTGCTATTAACAGCACCTGGATCGATGAGTTCGATAAGTTGCTCCGATACAAGAAGATTACTGAGGTGCTTCTACTTCCGGGTATGGAATCGGATCCGAACTTTTCAAAATTCATTCATTACTGTGAAGATCTTGGGCTACACGTGAACTGGATTCCACTTGATTCTGGAAACCTCGGTTACTGGTTGATTCCTTCTCCTCAAGAAGGAATTCCTTTTTTAACATTTGAAAAGTCTGAAATCTCGCTGCCATGGCGTATTGCTAAACGAACCTTTGACCTTGTCTTCTCGATCACGGTCATAATCTTGCTTAGCCCAGTCTTTATCGGAATTGGCATAGCAGTCTTAATAAGCAGCGGTTGGCCGATCTTTTACTCGCAAAAGCGCGTCGGACTTAATGGCCGAACTTTCAAGTTCTACAAGTTCCGTTCGATGATCAAGGACGCTGACCAGATTGTCCATGAAGTCGAAAATGTCCATGCAGGCGATCACGTGATCTTTAAGAATAAGCAGGATCCCCGTGTTACGCCGGTAGGACGAATTTTGCGTAAGTACTCACTTGATGAGCTGCCACAGTTCTTAAACGTCTTGAATAACAGCATGTCGGTTGTGGGGCCACGTCCAGCGTTACCGAGTGAGGTGAGTGTTTATAACTCGATCTATGAGCGCCGCTTGATTGCCAAACCTGGAATTACTGGTCCTTGGCAAATTTCTGGTCGCTCTGATCTTGATCTGCGCACCAGCGTGGCACTTGATTTGAACTATCTAATTAACTGGAGCTTTACGCGCGACCTCTGGATAATTGTCTCAACGATTGGCGCCGTCTTTAAAGGTAAAGGCGCTTACTAAACTCGCTTTGAACTTTTCGCCGGTGCATCTTGGCGCTTTAGCTCTTCTTTAAAGCGTTGGCCCTTGATGTGCTGGAAGTTATCCTCCAATGCTTGGCGATCTAAAATATCGGCGCTAGGTGCGTATTGGCCTTCTTCTGCTCCACGCCTTGCATATGGACGGTAATTCGCACCGTAATAGCGAGGGTAACCATAGCGGTAGCCGTATTCGTATTCGAGTGAAGATTCTGGAATCTTATTTATGATCACACCAAGAATTGTTGAGCCAACCGCCTTAACCGCATCACGAGCTCCTATGAAGTGCGGTTTCTTGGTAACGCCAGCATGTAGCACCAATACACATCCGTCAGCTTTGGCAGAAACAATTGCCGCATCGGTGACGGGAAGGAGCGGAGGGCAATCAATAATTACATATTCGAATTGGCTCCGAAGCACGCTCACGAGTTCGTCAAACTTATTTGAGCCTAAGAGTTCGGATGGGTTAGGCGGAACTTTTCCAGACAGTAAGACCTTCAGACCCGTGGATTCATAGGGGTGAAGCTTGTTTTTCAGAGTCTGTGCCGTGATCTTGGTAGTTCCCGAAATTAACTCACTTAAGCCCTCAGACATAGTCGACATCTCTAAATAAATTGGAACTTTTGGACGACGCAGATCTGCTTCAACTAAAACGACTTTTGCACCCGCTTGAGCAAGTGATAGAGCCAAGTTAATTGAGGAAGTTGTCTTTCCTTCATTAGGAAGCGCAGATGTCATTACGATTACTTGTGGATGTGCATCAGGGCTCAAAAATTGTAAATTGGTACGCAATGTGCGGAAAGCTTCAGTGCGCGCGGCATATCGTCCGATTTGAGTAACAAGTGGCTTTTCATCCGCGAGCGCGTCAAAACCAATTGCGGCAAGAAGCGGAGTTCCGAGCAAGTCATCTTCGTTCTTGACTGTGTTGTCAAGCAGTTTGCGAAGTGAAGCAAGGCCGATGCCAAGTCCGAAGCCAAGCAGTAAACCAAGTGCCAAGTTGATGGCCTTCTTCGGTGAAGCAGGCGCTTGCGCCGGTAAACCATATTCGACTGTAGAAACCTTTACTGGTGAATCAATTCCAATTCCGTAAAGTTCAAGATCACTTACTGTGACTCCGAATTGATCAGCAACTGCGTTTGCAATGTCTGCAGCACGTTGTGGATCTGTATCCGTAACGGTAAGGGTAATCAATACAGTGTCGAGCGGCGCAGAAGCGGTAATCATTCCGGCAAGTTCAGTTGTCGTCATCTTTAAACCAAGCTCGCGGATTACCGGTTCTAGAGTGAGCGGACTGTCAACAATTTGTGCATAGGACTTAACACGTTGCTGTGAAAAGCTAGAACCAGTTGCTAATGCAGAAATGTCGAGAGTCGAGGCGGGAGTTGATACGAAAATTTCTGCCTGTGATTCATAGAGCGGAGTTGTTGTGAAGGTAATGGCGATCGCCGTAATCAAACCAACGAGAGTACTGACTGCGATGATGATGCGATTTTGTACGATCAGACGCCAGTACTGAATTAATTCCATGCCTCACCCCCTTACAACCCGCAGATTTATAGACTAAGCCTAACTTTTCCTTGGGCATTAGCCGAGGGAGTGGGTGAGCAAATGGGGTAATGCCCGTACCTCGCGAGCGGCTACGCGGGATAGCGCTGGGATATAGCGTGCAAAAACCGAATAAGCGCTAGCCCGATTAGGACGCTAATGACATTCGAATAGAGGTCTTGAACGTCTGAGACTCGTCCCGGAATGTAACGCTGCACGAGCTCAATAAGCAGCGATATAGCAGCACCCATAAGTGCCAGTGTGCGTTCTTTTGTGGATGGGAAAAGCAGGTGCGCGATCAAGACAAACGGGGTGAGCATAAAAAAGTTAGCGATTGCGACTTTATTGGTGTCGGCATAAAGGACTTTGTAAAAAATGTTGGCATTATTCTTGAGAAATTCGGCGATCGCAGAAGGATCACCACTTTCAAGTATGGGTCTTGGAAAGAAAACAAAGAGACCCAAGAGGATGAGGTATCCAGCGAAAAGCACAACAGCGATACGATGCTTTCGGAATTGACCCCCTGAGATACCCACGCAGTAACCTTAACTCATGCGTATTGGGGTTGTTTGTACTATGAATCAGGCGCGCTCACCTTTTGCTGAAATTGTCCTGGCAAGTAACTTTCCCCAACATGAGTTTTACTCTTCAGGCGTTGAGGCTATTTTTGGTACCCCTGTCATGGAATCAGTTATTGCAACTGCAAAAGAGTGGGGTATGAGCTCCCCCAAAAAATCTTCTACAACTATCTTCAACGATGAGAACCGAATTTTAAATTCTGAGTTAGTGCTCGTTTCTGAAAATGATCAGAAAGAAGCTATTTCGCAGCTGGGTTTTTTGAATCAACTCCGATCATTTAGCGAAGTCTTCGAAGATCAAGATTTCACACCCAAAGATCCTGAAGGGCTTGCCTTTGATTCGATCAAGCGCGAGCTTGGAAAAGTCGCAGCGGTTTCAATTCGAGCTGTTTTAGACTTAGAAGGATTCAAAACACAAAACCCGATAATCGCCGTTATCCCCCACGGAGTAAGTGATCTGGGGATGGCGCTGGCTCATGCCCAGTTAGAGCGCGTTAGTCGCGGGGCCATTTTGATTGATGGCGATATTAGGGCGCCGCATGATGAAGAAATCTCTAGCGCAGGGCTTGAGAAAGTCTTTTTCGATATTCAAAATTTAGGTGCAACTGACTTTTCGCAGATAACTTCTAAACAAATACTCTCCCACGTTAGAGAAGTTGATTTCCCAGAAAAATTCTTTGTAAAGCCCCTCTGGCGCAACTTCTTGATACGCGCAAGTGAAATAGCCCCTGTCGTAGTGGTGACAGCGCCACGGCACTCGCATCTGCGCAAACTAGCTGACTCATACCTTGCCTCCTATATGGCAGATGAGTATTCGGTAATTTCATGTTGAAACCAAAGTACCTTTGGGCGCTTGCCGCCATTCCAATTGGATACCTGCTAATCCTGGCAGTGCATGTAACTCCTGTTATATCTGGGGCCTCCAGCTACATGGCTGAAGTTCGCGGTACCTCGGAGAAGAAAATTGATTCTGCCGAATTCGCATCCAAGGTTGATCGTGTTGTTGCCGATTTAAGTGTTCCGGTCGTCAAACAAATACTTGGCGCAGCAGGAATAAACTTATCCGCAATCCGTCCCGAGATCAGGGCAGTAATAACCGCGGGTCCAACACTTGCTGGCGCCAATAAACCACAGAAGTATTTGGTCTCATTCCAAAACAGCGCAGAAGCTCGCGGTACTGGAGGAATTCTTGGCGCCTTTGCAATCGTAGAGTTGAATAAAGGTGACTTTAAAATTTTACGAACCGGCTCAAACGCCGCACTCTATTCAATGAATATCTCCACTCTGCCAATCCCCATGCCGGATGAGTTCTTAAAACTCTATGGCAATAACCCAGGAATTTTGCAGAACTCAAACCTTTCGCCTCATTTTCCGTATGGTGCCGAGATATGGATGGGCCTTTGGAAGAAGAAATTCGGAGAAAACTTAGATGGGGTGATTGCGGTAGATCCAAGTGCGCTGAGCTACATTTTGAAATCCACTGGACCAATCACTTTGCCAAACGATGAAAAGATAACAGCCGAAAATGTGGTTTCTGAGACCTTAGAAAAAGCGTACAAACGTTTTGAAAAAGACAATAAGGCTCGTAAAGATTATCTAGTTCAGATTCTAGACGCGGCTGCAGCTAAGGTAATTTCACTTGAGTTTGACAAGCGGAAGATGCTTGCTGGAATAACACGGGGAATAATCGAGAACCGTATTCTTATTTACAGTAAAGATGATGCAGCCGAAAAAACTCTCTCAACTACGCGCGTAGCCGGATTCTTAACAACCGAGCCAAATAATGAGTTCCGCACTGTGATTCAAAATATTGACGCGAGCAAACTTGATTACTATTTAGATCGTAAAGTTGTAGTGGAATCAACAGTTTGTAAGGATGTAAGAGAAACGCAAGTACGAATAACAGTTAAGAATTCATTAAAGTCCGGGGCTGGTCTACCGGCGTACGTACTAACGCGAGCAGATAAAGGAAAGCCCGCAAATTTAGTTACCGGAGCACATCGATTTAAAGTGTTTATCTATGGCCCAACAGAATCTAGGCTTGTTAGTGCATCGCGTGAAAACCGAACAGCAAATCTTGGTGGCGGCGCAACTGAACGCTCACGTCCGGTTTATGTTGCAGATGTTGATTTATCGCCTGGTCAGAGTGAAGAGTTACAGGCTAACTTTGCGGGTGGCGTAGGTAAAATCACTTATGTCGATCAGCCTTTGGTGCGACCAACTGAAATTGAAATTAAGGACAAATGTTAAATATGAATCAAACGATTAAATCCAATCGTTTGATTCTTACTGTCTTCGCCATTGCGCTCACACTTATTTTTACGCAGCTACCAAGTACCGAATCAAAAGCGGTTTCTGTTTGTTTGGGACCTGCCGCATATCCCCCAGATCTTCCTGACTGTCTGGATCCCGTTGAAGAAGCGAATAAACAAGCTGCAATCAAAGCAGCGGCCGATAAAGCAGCGGCCGATGCTGCTGCTCTTAAGGCAGCTCAAGAAAAGGCTGCTTCCGATGCTATCGCTGCGCAAATTGCAGCCGGAAATATTGCAGCCGCAGCAGAAGCAGCGCGCAAGGCAGCAGAAGAAGCAGCGGCGGAAAAAGCAAAGGCTGATAAAGCAAAGGCTGATGCACTGGCTGCGCTCGAGGAGCAGAATCGAAAGATTGCTGCAGCAAAACTTGCAGCAGAAGCAGCGGCAGCAAAATTAGTAGAAGAGCAAGCCGCCGCCCAGGCCAAGATTGATGCCGCAAATGCTGCAGCCGAGGCGCAACGTAAAGAAACGCTTAAGAAGCAAGAAGAAGCAGCGGCAGCGCAGGCGGCTTATGAAGCACAACGTGCTGCACTCGAACGCGAAATTGCAGCGAAAGCTGAAGCAAAACGTTTAGCTGATGAAGAAAATACTCGTAAGGCAAATGCTGCAGAAGCCGCGAGATTAGCAAGAGTCGCTGCCGAAGAAGAATCACAACGAAGGGCGGCAGCGGAAGCGGCTGCAAAGACTGCCGCAGAGGATGCGGCGAAGGCTGCTACTGCATCAACGTCGGCTGCTGCAGATGCAAAGACTGCTTATATAAATGCTGGTGGTAGCGCTTCACTTCGCACTCAAAATTTCATTATTACAGACGATCAGGCTGAACTAAATGCTGCACTAGAAGAACCAATGGCGTTCGTCACCGATGCAGAGTTATTAGCGCTTCGTACTGCATGGCAAAATGCAGAGAAGAAGAAAGCAGACGATGCTGCTGCTCTGTTAGCAGCGCAGCAGGCACAGGAAGCGGCTGTGGCGGCTGCTAAGAAAGCAGAAGATGATCGTAAAGCGGCTTTAGCTGCTGCCGAAACAGCAAAGAAAGCAGCTGAAGAAGCGGCTGCTGCTAAAGCGATTGCCGATGCTGCAAAGAAGGCAGCTGATGAAGCACAAGCAGCGGCGGCGAAAATTGCAGAAGATGCCCGCAAGCTAGCCGAAGAAGCAGCCACTGAGAAGGCTCGGCTCGATAAAATTGCTCGAGATGAAGCGGCGGCAAAACTTAAGTTGGAAAACGATGCGAAAGCAGCGCAAACTCAATACTTACTACGTCAGGCTGAACTCGCAGCAATTGAAGCAGCAAAGCTACTCGCCGATGCTGCATCAACTGTCGCAAATTCAAAGTCGGCAGCACTTGATAAAGCAGCAGATTCACTTGAGTCTGTTGCAGACAGTGGAGCAGACTCTGCTGAAGCAGCTCAAGCGGCGCTGGCATCTTTAAGCGATGCAAACAGTGCATCAGCGGCGGCGGCAAAGGCTGCCGCAGATGCGGCAAAGGCTGCAGAAGATGCAGCAAAGGCTGCAGCAAAGGCGCTAGCAGATCAAACTGCGGCTGAAGAAGCAGCAAGAATTTCCGCAGAGCGCGCTGCGGAAGCTGCACGCGCGGCGGCTGCTGCAGCGGCTTCAAATAACTCAAACCGTGGACAGAATTTACAGATAGCGGCTGCAGCTAGAGCGGCTGCAGAGGAGGCGGCCAAGAAGGCTGAGCAAGAACGTTTAGATGCAGAGAAATCTGCCAAAGAGAAAGAAGAGCAGGAGCAGCAAGCCAAAGAGGCTCAAGATTTACTAGATCGCTTATCCGGTGACCAGAACAACGCCGTAACTCAAGCAGAAGCCAAGAGGAAAGAGGCTGAGGAGTTAGCCGCCAAGGCTGCGGCAGAAGCTAAATCTATGGATGAAAAGGTTGCCGAGACTATCGCTGCAGCAAAGAAGAAAGCTGAAGAAGAGATAGCAAAGATCAAAGATAGGTTGAAAGTTAATAGCGCTTCTGCAAATAAGGCGGCCTCTAACTTTGAAGCCAAGAACGAAAAGACTAATGAGCAGGTAGTGGTTGCTCAGAAAGTTGTTGAGTCAGCCCTGAACGCGGCCAAGGAAGTTGAATTAAAACTCTCCGCCGCCAAAGAAGATGTTTTGAAAGTTGAGAAAGTTTTGGCACAAGAAACCAAAGCTCTTCAGGCAATAGTCAGTGAGAAGAAAGAAATTGAGCAAAAGATTGATTTTGCGACTAATCAAATCGAAAAGTTGCAGGGAAATTATGAGAAATTACGTATCGAGATTGGCAATATTCAAGAGGATTACAATGTTGCAAAGGTCAAGGCTCAGAAGGCCGAACTTGTTGTTAGCGAGAAGGAAACTATCGCTGAACAGAGCAAACGAGCCGCTGACAGCGCGATGGCTGCATACAAAGCTTCTTTAAAAAATGGAGCGCTAAATTCGACTGAAAAACCATTAACTGTGGATAGTCTCGAAGAAGTTAGCGGCGCGAATCTGGCTATGGCTAGCGATACAGCAAGATTAAAGACGGTGGCTGACCAAGCCGCAGCACGGTATTCCCGAGATAAAAAAGAGTTGGAGAAAGCTCAATCAGAGGCAGCTAAGTTAATGGCCTCATTTACTCTCATTGAAACAAAACTTGAAAAAGCCGTAGATTCTGCAAAGGATCTGCAAAGCAAGATAAGAGCAACGAAGAAGGCGATAGCGAGTTATCAAGAACAGGCGGCAAGCCTTGAGGTTAAGGTTCTTGCTGTACAGAAAAAGATTTCTGCGCAAGAGAGTGCGCTAAATGACAAACGCGTGAAGCTAAATGAAATAAGTATTGAGGCACAGACAGCCAAAAATAAACTTGAATTAGCTAAGCAGAAACTAGAGGCAAGCAAAAAAGCCAAGGCTGGGAATCAGGCTGTGGCAGATGTTTTGGCCAATAACGTAGATGTGGCAGATCAAGCGAATAAAGAAATTGACGATATTCGTGACACCATTAGCGAGATTGCTAGTCAAATTGAAGAGGGCAGATCATTTAAGCTGCAGCCCGGAATTTACATCGTCGCCGGAGTTTCTATAATCTCATTCTTCACAATTCTTGGTGTCCGCCGTCGCAGAAAGCGCCCTGAAACCGAGAAGGTTGAACTTCCTGTCGATGATATTTCATTCGAAGATCTTCTAGCGAAAATCAGAACTGATAATTTAAACCAGAAAGCGTTAAAGAAATCTACGCCAGCGAAGAAAACTCCTCCCAAGAAACCTGCTACCAAGAAACCGGCTCCCAAGAAAACTGCTAGAAAAAAGTCGGCACCAAAAAAGATTACTGCAAAGAAAACAGCAGCAAAACGTTGACCTACCTAACTTTTACTTCAATTTCCCAGTAAAAGTATTAAATTATGGCGCTATTAGATATACGCTGTTGAGATGAATTTAGCCCGCCAAAACTTCACGCTCTCCGATGGACGCAATCTCGAATACTTAACTAATGGACTTCAATCAGATTCAGCGATCATTCTTCATGCTGGAACAACGCAAGACATTACTGGCTGGCAAACCTGGCTCGATTACTTTGCATCAATGAATGTATTCGCACTCTCGATCGGCCGAAGCGGTTACGCAAATAGCTCTCCCAAGCCAGGGCGAATTACCATTGATATAGCAAACGATGTAGCCGAGCTGGCGACAAACCTTGGAATCAATAAGTTCGTAAATATGGGGCTCTCAGGCGGAGGACAACATGCGATTGCAACAGGGCTAGATCCACGTTCTGTTGGTGTTGTAACGATGGGAAGTTTGGCCCCGTTCGATGAACTTGGACAAGAGTTCTATACCGGAATGCAGCAAGCAGATTTAGATGAATATGCAGATGCGCTAATGGATATTAACTTGCTAATAAAGCGCTTTCAGAAGTGGACTGAAGGAGATCTTGGAGAAATGATTACCGGTACCGAACTAAGCGAGCGAGATAAGTTGGCATCATCTAGGCCAACCTGGAAAGTCACTCTCGATTCGTGCGCATTTACGATGCAAGCAGGTTGGGATTGGGTTGCTGACGATTACAGCTCCTATTTAAAGCCTTGGGGCTTTGATCCACGCGACGTAAAAGTTCCAACCGTTATTTGGCAGGCAGGACTCGATAAGAACGTGCCGAAACAACACGGAAAATGGCTTGCTGCCAATATGCCAAATGCACGTCTAGAACTACGTGAGGAAGAAAGCCACCTCGGGCTCTATGTGAATTACGAGGAAGAGATTATGCAGAGCGCTATTGCGTTGCTTCAATAAGACTGTAATTCAACTCGTCTAAACATAAACGCCGGACTTGCTAAGGCGGGCTTTCATCTCTTCGAATCCGGCGCTGAATTCTGGTGAATCAATCTCGGCCTTCCAGCGTCCGCTGGTTGCAGCATCAGGAGTCATGGACTCAACGAAGAATTTCTGCATCGCTGGTTCGTCTGAGATTTTCAAGAAAGTTAGGAGCTTGTTATAGGTCTGTTCTCGAGAATTAATCGCCAGATCTTCCAGCGCAATGGTTATTTTCTTTGCGGGATTGATAACTGAAAGAGCTTCATGACCAGCAAGCAAACGCTTCTCAATCCAATCTAAACCCTCAAATGGCGTTGTAGGTCCCCATTTCTTGGTAAGCAATGAGGCGATAACATCGCGAGGATCACGAACCATATTTATGAATAGCGCATTTGGGAATAGTTCCTGAAGCTTATTTGCTTCTGGAATATTCATCGGGGTTGTCTCTACCCAGTAAGTCTCATCCCCAGCATCAAATTGTTTGCTGATGAACGCACCCATGAAGCGGCGTGCTGCCCACTTTCGATTTAGCTTAAGTTCGCGATCTAGGCGTGACAATAAAACTTCTAAGTCACTTTTGGAAATGCCAGAGATAAGCCCGCGCCCATGAGGTGGCGGAGCATCAATATCCCACCATTTCTCCCAGATAAATCTATTGAACTCAGCAAAAATCTTTGCGAATCGCTCTTTCTCTTTGCGTTTGCGTTTGCGATAAGTGCGGAAGTTTAGGATCGAAACTTTTCCTGATTTCTTCTCGATCTCCTGGTTATATCCGAATACAACATCAACCAATCCTGAGCGATTGGTGAGAAACTTGATTTCGATAGGTGTACTAGTTCGAATCCTGGAGTGGTTTGCCAACAAATCTCCAATTACTGTTGTTCCACTGCGGCCTGTGCCGCCAACAAAAACTGGAACAACTCTGTGAGATCTCAGTGAATTTCCCATTACCCAAGGGTAATCCCTGCCATTAGTTTTTCCTTACCTATAGTGGCTACATGGCCGAGAATTTTCAACCGTTATTTGTAGGAGGTTCCGGCCGAAGCGGAACAACCATTGTTGTTAATTTACTAAATCGCCACTCAAAGATTCATGCCAGTCTTCCCAGAGAAATCAAGTATTTAACAAGTCGAAGTGGGTTAATTGACTTGGTCTATGGACGTCCAATTAGCTTAGAAGAAGGCGCTAAAGGAGTACGAAATAATCTGATTACTAGGCTTCTCCCAATTATCGGCAGAAGTAAATTGCACTACCTTCAGAAAAATTTGCATGGAGTTTGGTGGAGCGAAGCTGGAAAGAAAGGCAAGGAACGCGGCTTAATACAAGCAATTAATGAAGAAGTACTGAACGAGGCCGAGAAGAACTTCTTGGCAAATTTTCGAAGACAGCCAGAAATCGCAGCGCGCGATCTTTTCCGTGCGCTGTCGGCCGCACAATTAAAGAAATCAGATATTCGATACTTCGCTGATTCAACTCCAGTAAACATCATGCAAGCTAATCACTTATACAGGCTTTTTCCCGATGCGCTTTTCATTAATATGGTTCGAGATGGACGCGATGTCGCGCTATCTGTTGCCAATGAAAAATGGGGGCCTAAAGATCCCTATAGGGCCTTGGAGTGGTGGGGTAACCGAGTTCTAAAGGCGAAGCTTGCATTAAATGAAGTTCCGCAAAATCAAAGTTTAACAATTAGGTTAGAGGATCTAGTTTCTAGAAATAGAGAGGGAAGCCTGGATGGAATAATCACATTTCTGGATATTGATTCTGAGATAGCCTTATCGAACTTCTTCGAAAGTGAGCTCACCAAAGATAAGTTGAACGAAGGTCTATGGAAGAAAAAGGTAATAAATCCTGAAAAGTTTGATAAGAAGTACTCAGAAGTACTTGAGCGATTGAAAGAAAAGGGAATCGTAGTAGAAAAGTTTTACTAGATTTTAAGCCGCAAGAATTCGATAGCCGTTAATTACGATAACTGCTATTCCAACTAGAATTCCAATCTGCTTACGTGGCAACTTCACAACAATTCGCGCTGCAATTGGAGCCATCAGGCAGCCACCGAGCGCCAGGCCACCAACTGCAGCCCAATTAATATCCAAGCGATGCAGATTTGCTAAGAACCCGACGCTAGCTGAGACAGCAACAATGAATTCT
>Ga0315909_10002867_pt1 | contig 21654 bp, 14 predicted proteins | sample LakEriMetagenome_11_FD_203527 | JGI IMG/M metagenome (GOLD analysis project Ga0315909, IMG submission 203527) | Freshwater fungal communities from buoy surface, Lake Erie, Ohio, United States - Buoy 2 MA125 | ecosystem: Environmental > Aquatic > Freshwater > Lake | place: USA: Lake Erie, Ohio... | reverse complement strand
CCCATATCTTCTCCTTCAGGTGCTGGTGGTTCCATTCCCATATCTTCTCCTTCAGGTGCTGGTGGTTCCATTCCCATATCTTCTCCTTCAGGTGCTGGTGGTTCCATTCCCATATCTTCTCCTGCTGGTGGTGTTCCTGCGTCTGCTGGTGGTGTTCCTGCGTCTGCTGGTGGTGTTCCTGCGTCTGCCGGTGGTGGAGGTGTTGCTCCCGCATCTACTGCCGGATCTTCCTCTTTTTTCTTCTTATTTTGTTTTAATATGAATTTTTTTTTTGGATTGGCTTGTTCGCCAATTAGTGGGGTTTCGTATTCGTTTTCAGTTATTCTATTAACTTCACCGGCCATTATATTTAATCTTTTTAGTGCCTCTGAATATGATCTATAATATTTTCTATGTCTCATAGACTCCGTATATTCCAATACTGATTCATTTAAACCACTTTTAATAATATAACCTGATTTTTCTTTTACAATACCATAAGTTAAACCATCTGCTAATGTAATAGTATAATTTGTTGTTGAAAGTTCATTAATTTCTTGTTTAGGCGCTTCATTATAACGTGCTATTTCCATGATACGTCTAATTTTATCCATACCTTGTAATTTTTCACTACCTAAAGCTTTTAAATCTCCCATTTTTAATATATTTAATTGTTTAGTCCATTAAAACCGCCAATAGTAACTGCATTACATTGAATTGTTCTATTACCGTCAGAGTCCGTCCATTCGGGTTTAGGTGTGTTAAATGTAACGACCGACCCAACTGTAGTTCCTGTTCCAGGTACGTAACCCACGACTACAGTGTTATAATAGTTATTTGTGCAAGCAGTTGTTGGCATAATTTTTTATATATAAATATATCGTTATTTTGTAATTTTTTATAATACAAAAATTTTATTCATCCATAGATAAATTTTTATCTATAATTTTGTTTTTAAAATCATTTAATTTTCCAATATATCCGTTTCTTCTTAAAAATTTAAACACTAAATTTTCATAAGAAAATTCACCGTCTTTTTTTAATCCACAAGACCTATATTTTCTTATTTTTTCTTTATATTTGTCTATTAGTTTAATTGCCGTTTCTAAATCCTCATCTTCGGCGTTTTCAATAACACCATCAATAATGTCCATCCACTGATTTGCTTTTTCTTTTATTTTTTTCTCATTTACTTTAAAATTTTCTTTTTCTGAGTTTTTTATCCACTTATCGTAAATTAAAGAATAAACACCCAAACTTTCATTTTCCTCATTTATATCTTGAACATACAACTCAACTTCATAACCTTTTATCATGATGTCGTGACTTGAATTAAATACTGTTTTTTTTAACCTAAAAAGTTCTTCGTAAGCTTCCTTTTTTTCTCCTGCATCATTAAAATCATAAATTATGTGTAAGTCAAAATCAGAAAATTCACTCCAATTATACCCAGTTAGAGATCCAACAAGAATAATATCGTGGACAAAAATTTCAACATTTAAAAAATCAATAAAATAATTTGCTATTTTTAATAGTTTATCTCTTATGTCTGATTTTATTTTTAAATCACTATCTTTATAGTTCTTATCGTCTTTATTTGACGGTAAGTACCAAATGTCAGGGTTTAATTCATCTTGTAGATAAAAACTATTAATTATTTTTTGAGTGTTTGACATATTAATAAATATGCAATTAAAATAATTCTATACTTTTTTGTATTTAAATGATTTAGCAATAGACGTATTAAAGAATTTACCTTGTGATTCAGAAAGTCTTAATTGTGCAAAAATGTTATGAGGGACCTCATCATATTCATATTTAATACCATTCTTAAATTCTACAACTAATTTTTTTGATTCTGTATCATATTGAGTTGATTTTAAATTACTCGATTCTATTTCACAAATAATTTTTGTTCCGTTAATTTCAGTTCTTTTAATTGCCATAACATTTTTATTTAATAAATAATTAAACGTAAAAAAAAATCCACTCTTTAATCGAGTGGATTCAAAACTTGTATTGGAACAATTTATTTTAAACCCTTAATTTTATCTCTTAATTTGATTGCATTTTCAAAATCTTGTTTTTTTATACATTCATTTAGTTCCTTATTAAGTTTTGTAAGTTCTTCTTTATTTGATTCAAGTTTTTTAATTTTATCTCTTAACTCAACCGCCTTTTCAAAATCTTGATTTTCAACACTTTTATCTAATTCATATTTTAATGTGTCAATTTCGTTTGTTGAACCATTAGTCTTTGATTTTTTAGTTAAAAACGTATACGAGAATAATCCTGTGTCTGATACGTAGGTTCTTTTTTCCCATTCTCCGTCTTCATCAAAAATATCCTCAACTTTTTCTTTATTTTTAAGATGAGGTTGTTCAAAAAACATTTCATCAAATTCTTTAAATAATCGGTCAAAGTTTCTAAAATTTCTAAATAACATAATTTTTAATTTTTTATAAGTTTATTTTGGTATGATTTTTCACTAATAAAATGCCAAACTTAAAAACATGACAAAATGTCAGTATAATATGACATTATTACAATTATTAAAAAATTATTGATTATAGTGAATAATTTGTTTAAAATTAAATAAATAAATTTTTAAAACTTTTAAGATGATTGAATCATTTGACGACTCAGAAAAATCAAAAAATAAAACTAACGATACTAAAACAAAAACACCAGTATTAGATAATTTTTCAAGAGACTTAATTAAGTTAGCCGAAGAAGGAAAATTAGACCCTGTTGTTGGTAGAGAAAATGAAATACATAGAATCGCTCAAATTCTTTCAAGAAGAAAGAAAAACAACCCAATTATATTAGGAGAACCAGGTTGTGGTAAAACGGCAATTGTTGAAGGATTGGCTAAAAAAATATTTGAGGGTGACTGCCCACAAAACTTATCAGGTAAAAGAATTGTTTCTTTAGATATGACATCTGTTGTTGCAGGAACAAAATATAGAGGTCAATTTGAAGAAAGAATGAAAGTAATAATGGAAGAGTTATATGCGAATCCTGATATTATTGTTTTTATTGATGAAATCCACACGATGATAGGTGCAGGTAATTCTTCAGGTTCCATGGATGCATCTAATATATTTAAACCGGCACTTTCAAGAGGAGAATTACAGTGTATTGGAGCAACAACATTAGAAGAGTATAGAAAAAATATTGAAAAAGACGGAGCACTTGAAAGAAGATTTCAAAAAGTAATGGTTGACCCATCAACAAAAGAAGAAACATTACAGATATTAACTAATGTTAAAGATAGATATGAAGATCATCATAAAGTAACATATAGTGATGAAATATTAAAACTTTGTGTTGAGTTAGCAGACAGATACATTACAGATAGAGAATTTCCTGATAAGGCTTTTGACATTATTGATGAGGTTGGTGCTAGATCTCAAGTCGAAATTAAACTACCTGAAATTATTGAGGATTTAAAACGTCAGGCACAAGAAATAAAAGATGAGAAAGTTAGAGTTATAAATAGTCAAAGATATGAGGAAGCAGCTAACTTGAGGGACAAAGAAAGAAAAATTTTAAACGACTTAGAAAGAGAAAAATCTGAGTTTGAAAAAAATAGAAATTTATTTAAAAGAGAAGTAACAGATGATATTGTTTATGATGTAGTTTCTTTAATGACAAAAATTCCAATTAATAAAATTTCAACAGATGAAACTGAACAATTAAAAACTTTAAAAGAAACTTTATCTAAAAAAGTTATTGGTCAAGATTATGCGGTAGCAAAAATATCAAGAGCAATACAAAGAAATAAGGTCGGATTAAACGACCCTAAAAAACCTATATTTAGTGGATTACTAATTGGTAATTCAGGTGTCGGTAAAACTGAATTAGCGAAACAATTGGCAAAACACATGTTCAATACTGAAGACGCACTTATTAGATTAGATATGAGTGAATTTTCAGATAAAATCGCAACATCAAAACTTACAGGAACATCTCCTGGTTATGTTGGATATGAAGATGGTTCACCATTTTTAAATAAAATTAAAAACAAACCGTATTCGGTTATTTTGTTAGATGAAATAGAAAAGGCGCATCCTGAAATATTTAACGTATTTTTACAAATGTTGGATGAAGGGTTTTTAACTGACGGACACGGAAGAAAAATTAACTTTAAAAACTGTATTATTTTAATGACATCAAATGTTGGAACAAAGGTTGTTCAAGATTTTGGTACAGGTGTTGGATTTTCAACTAACTCAAAAGTTGAAAAGAAAGAAGAAGAAATTAAATCTGTTTTAGAAAAAGAGTTATTTAAAAAGTTTGCACCTGAATTTATAAATCGTTTCGATGAAATAATTTACTTTAAAGATTTAAATGAAAGTGATTTATTACAAATTGTTGAATTAGAACTTGAAAAATTATATCAAAGAATTGAAGCTATTGATTTTTCAGTTGTTGTGGAAGAAAGTCTTAAAAAACATTTAATTAATGTTGGTACAGATACTAGGTTTGGTGCTCGTATTTTAAAAAGAACGATTCAAAAGTGGGTTGATGATGAGATAACTGATAAGATATTATCTGATAACCCAGAAAAAAATTCAACATTTATTTTATCTTACGATGAAAAGGATAAAAAAACTGAAGTTAAAATAAAAAAACCGACAAAAAGAAAAATAAAGCCATAAATTTGTTTGGTAAATATTAAAAGTTTTTGTAAGTTTGTACTATAATTATTAAATACAACACTTATGAACAAATTATTAACTTTTTTATTTTTAATATCTGTTAATATAACACTATTTTCACAAATAAATTTAGATTCAATTCAAATTTATTTTGATTCAATTTATTTATCATCTGTTTATCCTAATTCTTTTAAACCAAAAAAAGATAATAATTTAAATCAACCGGCGTCAATCCAAATGGATTACCTAAAAAGTGAAAAAAATCTTTTTTTATCTCATACACACAAAGATATCAAGTATTGTGAAGTGTATAATAGATTTAAAGAAACAGTAAATAAAAATAAAAGTTTTGAAGATTGTTATACTGAATTTTCGGAAGTTCTTTGTCGAGTAAAAAATTATCAGTTGATGTCAAATCTTCAAATTGCTAATCATATATTAAATTCTTTCATGAAATCACCGTCACATAAAAAGGCAATATCTTCATTCAAAACAAAATATCTATTTTTATTTGATTATTCTGTTGATAATGATATAATTTGTTTAGGTTTAGTTGCTAATAAATAATTTTACCATCCTGCACAACCAATAGTATTTAGTTTTTTACCTACAAAACTTTTTCCGCCTAACTTAACTCCTCCTCTTTTCTTAAATAAATTTTTAACCCAATTCGCTTTTCTCCATTTCCATTTTGTTTTTATGACTGTAAATTGTTCACCACCATAGAAGTCAACGCTATATATATTGTCACTAGATTTAACCTCAGTTGCCGGTGTAGGTACTTCATCTGGCGGGGTTTGTGTAGGTGTTGCAGGAGTTACTTGTGTTTCAGGTGGTGTTGTTGTGTTTCCTGGCGGTAATGCTGCCGGTTCATCAGGGTCAACCAAATCAAAGTTAAATCCAACCTCAACACTTAATTTTGTGTATTTATATTGTTCATATTCTTTTTTAGATGCGTGTGGAGTACCAAATTCGTCTCTTTTTGCAAAAACTTTTGAGATCTTACTTTTACCTTCATCTACATTATATTCAATATAATCTTTCATGTTGTAATCTCCTTTTGGTATGTAATAACCGACATTAATAGCTGGGTTAGGCCCACTTGTACCGTCACCATTTGCCCCGTTAGGATTTAATTCTATTTGTGGGGTGTCTTTTTGACACCAAACCAATTTATTATCGTCAATCAATTTTTTTACTAAGTAATTTTTTGCATTTTCTAATCTTGCGGTTGCTAATTGTTTAAATGTTAAATTTTCAGCCGGACATCCAGCGGTTTTGTTGTTGTTTCTAAATCTACTAGCACTTCCACTTGCAGTTATTTTATTAACACAGGCTCTCCAATTAACTTTTGCTTTTCCTTTCAATTTCTTCGCCTGAAGTTGGGCTTCTGTTGTATTAGGGATCATAGCAACAACCTCCAAAATAGGGTTTATTATTTCTTCATCGATTCTTGATTGAACTGTCCCCGTTACTTTAGAACAGTTATCAGGATATAAATTATTAGACCCTTTACTATCAATATCAAATGTAGTACCAACCATTTCAATAACACCACTTTCACTACCATCTGTTGGTTCCTCAGTACCTGGAGTTGGTGTTTCTGTTGGTTTTTTTTCATCCTCTGTTCCTGGTGTCCCAGCGATAATATCATCAGGGGGTATTTCGCTTTTTTGTGCTTCCTTATGTAGTACTATTCTTTCAATCCATTTATTAGCCTCAACATATACTACTATATCAGCAGCGAATCCTGGTCTATTTAGTTTCATTTCTTCCCATATTTGTAGTTGTTGTGTAAAATAATCTGTTCGTACTAAAAGGTTTGTTACTATTCTTTCTTTTCTTAATACTTTGTTAATACTTCTCCATTTATAGTCAAATGCTTTAAATTCTTTTGCATAATCTAAAATTCTTTTTATTTCATTATTGTAATATTTAGTTCTACCTTTTTCGTCTTTTGAAAATTGTTCTATTTTTGGTACATTACCATTTCTATAAAAATCTTCGATTAATTTGGCGTCTTCCGGGCTCTTACCTTTTATTTGTTCAACTCGATTCATAAGTATCTGATATCCCCTACCAACAGGTGTTTGTTTGGTTACAAGATCATTTTGATCGTCAATTTGAGTCATTTGTTTTGATTTTTCAAATCCTCTACTATATTTACTTTCAGCTCCTTTTGTAAATGTACCAAAACCTAAATTTATTTTTTTTCTTTTTCCATTATCTTCTTCAATTGCCTTTTTATGTAAGTTTAATATTCTTTCCTCATCTGTTTCAAAAAGCTCTACCAAAAAATTATTTTTATTTTCAGATAAAAGACCATCTGTTTTTTTTGAGTTATGATTCATTAATTCTTGAAACCTTTTTATTTCTTCTGATAAATTATTTTTTTCCATAATATTTTGTTTTTTAATATAAATATATTACTTTTATAAAAAAATACATAATGAACTTAGACAAATTCAAAGAGTTACTATCAGTCCCTTCAAAAACATATCAAGAAGAAGATATGGTAGAATATCTTTGTAATGAACTTGACACATTTCCAGGCGTCTCTTACTACCGAGACGAAATGATGAATTTATATATAACAAAAGGAGAATTAAACGAAGGTGAATATTACCCAATGTTTATTGCCCACACGGACACCGTTCATCAAAAGGTAGATAAAATCATAGTTAAAGAAGAAAATTTAATTAGACCAAACACATTTGGTAAGCAATTCAATAACGAAATGGTTCCATGTTTAAAGGCTTACACTGAAGACGGAAAACCAACAGGTATTGGTGGTGATGATAAATGTGGTATCTTTATCTGTTTAGAATTACTTAAACAATTAGATAAAGTAAAAATCGGATTATTTGTTAGTGAAGAAACAGGTTGTCATGGCTCAAGCAAATGTGATGAAAACTTCTTACAAGATGTCGGATACATTACACAATATGACGCACCTGGTAATCACCTAATTACCGAGATTTGCTCGGGAGTTCGTTTATTTGAAAGAGATAGTGAGTTTTTTACAAAAACGTTTAAAGTAATTGAAGAATCGTTTGGTAATGAGATGTTAGTTCAATCTCACCCTTATACTGATATATCTCAATTAAAAAAGAAAATAGACGTTTGTTGTATTAACATGTCTTGTGGATATTACAACATGCACTCATCACAAGAGTTCGTATCAATTGAAGATGTTAGATGTGCAATTGAAGCAGGAAAAAATATGGTTAAAGAGTTGGGGTATAAAAAATATCAATATGAATACAAACCTATTGTTTATACCCCACAAACTGTGATGAACTCATTAATTCAATTTGAAGATGATTTTGAGGAAGAAGTGTATAACCTTGAAAGTATTGATGTTATTGAAGATAACGATGGGATTTATATTTGTGATCCTTTAGATGGCGGTTCATTATTAATTTCAGATGAAGATTTACCTGAGTTATATGAAATAATAAGAAATAGATTATTAACTAGGTATTAAGTTCTATATTCCGTAGGATCAAATAAATGACCTTGATTTAAATAATTCAATAATACTTTTATATCTGATTTAGCAAGTTTCATTTTACCACCCCAAGCATTAGCACTTATATCATAAGTTATTTTAGCCGTTTTTGGGTCAATATTTCTTACTTTTATTTTAAATTTTTTATCCTTTGATTCAATCCAAGTACCAACACCCCCAATTTGAGAAATCGCCTCAACTGTTTTAAAATATTTTGGGTTATAATCTTCATTTTCTAAAATGTCTGAAATCTTTTTTTCTAAAATTTTATCTACACCAGGATAAAAAGTTTCATCAAATTTTTCTCTATCCCAATAGTTATATTGCATTTCATAATACTCCGGTAAATGATTTCTTGAATTAGAATCAGTTGCCTCAAATAATAAATCAAGTAATAGATCATCTTCAGTTCCAAAACGAGCATATAATAAAATTGCTGATCCCCAATCTAATTTATATGTTTTAAAACAATATCTAGAGTAATTTTCAATACCAATATCGTAAAAACAATTACAATACGTATCTCTAACACCCTGTTTACTTGCTTCTTCAGTTGCATTAGTTTGCGCTTCAACATAAACTTCAGTTATATCGTCATCTATATTTAATGTTGTTAAAAAATCTGATATTCGTTTATCGTCGCCATCACCAATTTGTTTTTTTTCACTATCTTTATAGTATGAAATTTTAGATAACAAAGAAGGTGATACCATTTCTATTAAATCTTTTAAAAGAGTCATATTCCCATGTGAAAAAGAATTTACAACATACCCCTCACTCCAATCATCTCCTGACCTATCACTAAAATCTTCATAGAAACTCCATTGACCATAATACATTCTATCATAATTTTGAGCATCCCATTCTCCGTCAGTACCTTCTTCATATGTTCTTGGAAAAAAAAATTTTAAATACTGTTCTAAATCTTCAAAATGAAATAATAAACCATCTTGTGTTACTTCAATAATATCACTGAAATCTTTACCATCACTATTAACAAACCAAGCATCACTAGGGTCTAGTTTTCTTTTATTAATAGCCAAGATTTTTCTAAAGTCATTTAATTCTTCAGGATCAATTTCATTTTCATTTAAATTTTTGTAAAATCTTCTCATATTTATAATAAATATATTGGATAATCAAAACAAATATATTATCTTTGTATAAGTTCTTTGAAAATATGGGGGTGTTTTTGGATTTGACAGGTATTGGCTGAGGAATAAGGGCACGTGGGGACTGAATTAATCTCCTTAAAAACTGATTCACATTATATACGGCAACGTACTTGATAACCTTTCAGTGGTTGGTTTAATTGCAACTGAGCAAGTTACTGTAGCTTAAGTTAAGCACGGAAACGGGGGGTCGATGGACATATAACCTAGCAACAGAAGTCTTTACAAAGGTGGAGTGCGACTGAACCCGAAATCGAGTCGCTCATTGGTTGTTAATCTACGATGGTAAAGAACAGATTAACTTTGTTTTTGATCAAATTAAAATCAAATATTTTGGAACATTAGAAAATGTTAACCTAAACGTGTAGTCCTTATCTGACAGGATATTATGGACGAGGGTTCGAGCCCCTCCACCTCCACCAATTAAAAAACCCACTCTTTTGAAGTGGGTTTTCTTTTTTGTAATCTTTTTAATTACTTAACAACTGTTGTATCTTTAACAACTTCTGTTGCGTTTGATGTTGAGTTACAAGTACTGTTACAAGTTGAATTGCAAGTAGCATTTTCTGTCGCAGTTTTTTCACCACAAGAAGTCATTAGAGAAATTGTGGTCAAAATCGTAAGACACACTAATACTAATTTTTTCATTTTTTTATAAAAATTAAACGTTTATTTAATTAATATATATCTAACTTTTTTATTAAAATCAATAATTCAATATTATAATACTAAAACTTTTTTCTTTTTTTATAATATTCTTCATATAAATTTTTTCTGATTATTCTCTTTATAACGGCATTTTCATTCAGTTTAGCTTCTGAATTTAAAATCTTTTCTCCTCCTTTTTCTACCGCCTTAGTTAATAAATTAGTTAATGTAGGTGCTAGTGACTTCCATGTGTTTGTTAAAAATTTTGAAAATCCTGATTTTAACTTTTCGTAATCTTCTTTTTCTGTAGGTAAAATGTTAGTTTTTGGGTACATCTTATGACAATATCTGAAAGTTTTATTTTCATCCTGTTTTATATCTTTGGCTATTTTTTTCTGAACATTTAAAGGTTGACCTTTCATCTTTTGTTCATTTTCTTTAACTCTATTTTTAAAATCTTCCCATATTGTACCACATTTTCCCGTTATTTTACCAACAAGTGTTTGTTCCATATTCGTACCTTGTTGTTGTGAACTTTGTTGTTGTGTTGGTGGTGTTGGCGGCGCTCCTGTATTAATTTTTTCCATTACCGATTGAACCTCTTTTATTGGTGACCATTTACCTCCTGTGGATTCTTTATTATAAACTTGGGTATCTGTAGTTATTTCTTTTGCGTTAATTTTTGCTGTTATATCTTTAATTGAAGCAGAAACCCACCCTTTAGGTGCTTCTGGTGAAGGAGGTACAGCAATAAACCAATCTTTTGATTCTTCGGCGGTTGGTGACGGTGATGGTGGCTCATCAACCTCTAAAAGTACTCTTTTAATAATTTTTTTTAAATTATATTCTTTCATTGTTTTTTTATATATAAATATGTGCTTTAAATAAAAAATTATGCGTTTGTTGCCTGATTTTGTAACGTTGGTGATGGTGGGGGTTCATTATTTGCTTGATTTTGTAACGTTGGTGATGGTGGGGGCTCATTTGTTGCTTGATTTTGTGATGCTGCAGGTGGTGGTGCGTTATTTTGTGCAACAGGTAACGGTGGGGGTTCATTTGTTGCTTGATTTTGTGACGCAACAGGTGATGATGTATTATTTTGTGCTGTTGGGTTTGACTCTTCTTTTTTTATCTCTCCATCAATTTTTGCAACTAAGTCAGTGGTAATTGTATTGGTTTTAGACTCTGACTCAGCAACAAAACTTGCTTTTAATTTTTTTTGCGCAAATGATGAAATTTTTTTGAGCCACGTATCTAAATTAGACATTTTAGTTAAAAGAGGTTTAATAATGTTTCTTATTTTTTCGTTTTTTGCAATCGCCTTTGCCACATCATCAATACCTTTTGATGCTATGCTTTGAATGGATGCCAATTTATTACCGACCCAACCTCCACTCACAATAGAAACAAGATCAATAATGATATAAAACCAATTACCGTTACCTTTTATTAAATTCCATAAATCATATAATGTCAAAATTCCCCAAGCTGTCGTTGTACCAATAGCACCTACACCCGTTGTACTTAAAAATCTTTGTACTAATTGACCTCCTGAACTTTGTAAAACTTTTCTTAATCCTTCAAAAAATGACGACCATTTAAATTTTTTAATCCAGTTTAAAAATTTATTATTTTTTTTTGTATCTTCTGTTTTTGAATTACCTGTTGATGATTTTTGTGATTCGTTTTGTTCTACTATTAAATTAGTATTAATATTTTTAACAATTAAATTAAATGATTCATTTATTTTTTTTTCAATTTTTTTTTCTACTAAAGGTAAATCATTTTTTTTAAACTCTAATATTTGGTTTTTTATATGTAATTTATTATTAATTTCATTTATTGTTTTATGTATAAAATACAACTTTTCTGAAATTTTTTCTTCAGAACAAACTAAATAGGCATTTAATATTTTTTTTATATTATTTATTTCTAAATCAATATCATTAAATGTTTTTTTTTCTTCTATTTTATTTTTTAAATATTTAACTTGTGATTCTGTAACAATAATTTTCATAAAAGTTTTGTATAATTTATAAATATAATTATCTTTGTATTATGCAAACATTTCTTCCATATTCAGATTTTAGAAAATCATTAGAATCTCTTGACAATAAACGTTTAGGTAAACAACGTGTTGAAGCGTATCAAATTATATCTGCAATCACTGGTAGATTACGTAAAGATGGTAAACCGTATAAAGGTTGGTTAAACCATCCTTGTTCAGTTATGTGGCGTGATTATGTTAATGCACTTAAACAATACTACAACGACTCAATTGACGTTTGGAAATCTCGTGGATTTAAAAATACCATGGAATACGAAGTTATTGAAGGTGAATTTATTTTACCTCATTGGTTGGGTTGTGAAGAATTCCACTCTTCTCATCGTGCAAATTTATTACGTAAAGATTTTTCTTATTACTCACAAAATGGTTGGACTGAAAATCCTGATGATCCTTATGTATGGTTAGACGATAAAGGATTGTGGTATAAACAAATGGTTGGTAGTAAAGAACGTATATTTTTTAAACCTGAATTAACTTATCAATCTGTTTAATAACCATTTCTGAAGTAATTGATTTTGTACATTCAAACATTCTATTGGTGTCTTTTAACATTGGGCACCAATTCCAATCATGAGCATCTAATCTACACATATTAAAACATCCATGACACACATTATCATTAATTACTCTATATGTATTTGATTGTGTTTCTGTCCATTTTTGACTAAATCCCGAAATTAAAATTACCGGTAAGTCTATTGACCAAGCAAGCCAAGATAAACCAGAACCAATACCAATAAAAAATTCACAAGTTGACATATCTTTTATTAAATTAGTTAGACTACCTTCTTTAAATTTTGTTGCACCATATGGATGTTTATTACCCATATATCCACTTTCTTCTTTTGAATATATTACAACTTCATACCCTTTATTTGTTAAATAATTAACCACTTCTTGCCAACCATCAGGATTATTCCAATACTTTGATTGGGTGGTCCCATGTATCCCTATACCAACTTTTTTATTTTTAGGTAATCTTGGGTATTTTATATTTGGTTTTATTTCTTTAAATTCTAAACCTAAAATATCAGATGCGGTTTTTTGTAAAGGTTGTGATTTAGGATCATACGGATGTTTATTTGAATCGTACTTACCATTTTCATTATAAAACCAACCTATTCTATATAATGCATATAATTCATTAACTGTAACATTTGGGTTTACAAATTTAATGTTGGGGTATTGGTTTTCTAAAATATTATTTAAAAATGTTGAAACAATAACGGTACATTCGTGTTTTTTTCTAAATTCCTCAACATAAGGTATCCATGATAATGTATCACCCAAAGACTTACTTTCAAAAGAAATATACACTCGTTTACCTTTTAAATTAATTAATTCATTATAAATTAAATTACCGTCCTCATAAATTTCAGTTCTCCAATTAGTGTAGTATGACCTATTTAATTTTACCCAGTGATTAACTTTTATTGTGTTTAGATAAACACATACATTATTTTCATCATAAACTTTAATTGTATAGTCAGAATCACTTTGACCTTTAATTTCAATAAAAGGATTATCAACAAAATGGTTTATAATTTGAATATTTTTTTTCATTTCTTTTTGTTTAATAGGTTTTAAATATTGTATTTTTTTATAAAAATCTATATGATTTTTTGAAAATTCAAATGTCTCATCTTTAACTTCATTATATTTATTTTCATTTTTTATCGCATACAAAATGGTGTCTTTTAACTCTTCTAAATTATATGACTCAATTGGAAAAACATAATCGTTATAAACTCCCATATATTGTGGTAGTGTTCTTGTTATAATTTTTAATCCGTGAGATATCGCCTCTCTTACAACAAGCGGATTACACTCTAAAGTAGAGTTAAACATTAAAATATCTGAAGCATCCATAAACATTTCAACATCATCCCTTTCACCCCATACCCTAACATTAGGTGGAATATCTGACATTATTGGTTCCCAATAATCCTGAAAATTTGGTGCTTGATTTCCAATAAAATGGAACACTATTTCAGGATTTGTTTTATATAAAAGTTTTGCAACTTCAATACCCTCCTTTTGATTTTTACCACTAGTCCATAAACCAACATTAATAATATGGATTTTATCTAATTCAAAGTTTAATAGTTTTTTTGAGTATAATTTTTTTTCTTCTGTTGGTTTTTTATTTTCTAATGGAAACTGTATTGTTGTTTTATGTGATGGTAATTCTGAAAACGTATTTAATTCATGCCAAGAAGTACAAAATATATAACCGTCAGGATTATATATTTTATTTTCATTTGCGTTAAACCAAATATTGTGACAAGTTTCGATTATTCTCCATGTTCTATCTTCAGAATAAATTTGATTTAAACAATTTTGAGACATTTTATCATTTAACATTTCAATATTTTCGTCAAAATGTACAATATCTATGTTATTATCTTTTATAATATTAATTAACTTATCTTTATTATCACCTAACTCAATAAAATTATTTTCACCAATTATTTTAATTATTTCATTTCTTTGTACTACGTAAGCCGGACCATAATATGAATACTCCACAACAAATATTTCAATATCTTTATTATGATTTAAAAGTTCTTTAATTCTTTTTAATAAAAAAGACGGCATACCTCCTGTTGAAAGATGGGGAGCAACAAATAAAATTTTTGTCTTATAGTTTTTTTCAATACTTGTTATCATTTTATTCATAATATTAATTCTTTTTTCTCCATGAAAAAATAATAAAGTTTCTTTGTCTTTTGGTATTTGGTATAGATCAGATATTAAATTATTTTCACCATTAAATTTAATTTTATTATATATTTCGTCAACCCTTTCTATTGATCCGTTTACATAAAGATATGGTAAATATCCTTGATAGTTATATTTCCATAGTAAAACATTAACGACCGTTTCTTCGTGAAACGGTGCGTAATATTCGGGGTTTTCTAAAATTTCTTTTTTAGTGCACGTATCATACCATTCGTTTAAAAAATTTACACAGTTTTGATTTGAAATAAAATAACCCGTCTGCCTATAAAATTTTCTGTTTTTTTGGTCGGTATTAAGTATTTTACACAAAGGATATTCTAAAGTATTTGATTGAATAGAATCTATTGGTAACCCTCCTCTTCCATAAAAATTTAAATACCCATATATTCCTTTAACAAAGTAAGGGTAATTTACTTCTTTGTTATAATAATTAAATATATTTTCAATATAAGGAGTTGCTATTGAATCAGAATCAATATAACAAACTTGTTCTGAATAATTTTCTAAACAGTCTTTTACAACTAAAGGTCTTTGAATTAAAATGTTATAAATATTTTTATTTTTTCTATTTATGTAAAAGTTTTTATTTTCTAAAACTTCATACATTTCTTCATCAAAATTTATATTACATTTCCAATTAATTGTTATTGTATTTTCTATATCTAATTTTAAATCAGAATTTAATAAATAAAGATAAATTGGTAAGTTAGTGTATTTTTTAACAGATTCTATTGATTTTTTTGCAATATCAAAATAACTTTCTGTTGCATAATAAACAAAACATTTTTTATGTTTTAACATAAAAAAAAATAAATAAAAAATATATAAATTAAATACTCTAACTTATTAATTTTACCCTTACAAAAGAATTTACAGAAATTGTTGAGTTTGTTGCCGTATTATTTACTCTAGCAGCCTGAATATACAATGTCCCTGCGGTGCTAATAGTAGTTGACATAGTACTTCTAAATACTCCACTATCTGTTGTAGTAGGAGTGTATTGGCCTTCAATAGTATCAAATCCTGTCCCTGAATGTAGATTAACAGAAACAGTGGATCCACTATCCACACTATCAAAATAAGATGAACTAGTTGTGGATCCTACGGTACCACCAGATAAAACATACCTAAACCTTAATCCGCTTGTGGCTATTGTGCTTAGGTACATTTGACATTCAATAATATAACCACCAGCACCTGAAAATGATATTTGGATATCATTAACGTTAGTAAACGCAGTTGTTGATATAGATTGACTACCAGATGTCCTATCTGTTATTTCTAAACATATCGGGTATCTTTGTTCTGAATTTGTAAAATATAATAAAGGTTCGGCATACTCAATTGACCCTCTTTCAGGTGTTGTCATTAAAGATCCTGCGTCTATTTTTATAGGTGCAGTGCTTGCACTTGTTGTTCCTGACCCTATATGTAGATTGGCACTTGGCGTACTGGCGTTAGCAATAGAAACTTTCGCATTTTCATTAATAATAACTTTTCTGCCATCTAAACCATTAACGTTAAATACTGACGAATCGGCTGTTGGTGTAATTTGTATTAAAGGTGGTCCTGATGTTGTTCCTGAAATATCTAAAACTGACCCTCCACTTGAAGGCCTCAATATAATTTCTCCATTATTACTTATTCTAAAAGGAGATGTGTCAGGATTTGTAGAATCTTCAACAACAAAAGCATTACCGGACCCTACTTGTGTAACCCTTAACATATCTGTTGATGTGTTACCACTAATCCAATTTACGCCTGAAGTTGTTTGTGCACTTAAAGTACCATTTATTAATGTATTTCCTGAAACTTCTAATTTTTGAGATGGAGATGTTGTACCAATACCAACATTACCGGTTGATGCTTGGATAACCATTTGTTCTGAATTATTTTCTCTAAAAGAAATATTTCTTGCGCTTGGTCTATTGATATATAAATTAGTATCTCCGGTAGAAGAAATAAAGTTGTAATCTGTTTGTCCTGTACTACCATTTAAAGTTATACCATTATATCCTGTAAAAACTTCACCATATCTTGCAACACCAGAATTAGTACCTCCTGAAATTGTTAGTCTTGCGGTTGGTGTGTTAGTACCAATACCAACATTACCGTTACTTGACAGTATTGTCATGTGTTCAGATGATGCGGTTCCTGACGCATAAAAAGAAATCTTATTGCCATTTGAACCTACAATAGTGGGTAACCCTGTACCAAAAGTGCTTCCCCAAGATAATGATGATGAGTCTGAAATTAGTACACTACCATTTATATCTAACTTAGTTGATGGTGGTTTTCCAACACCAACATTTCCACTATTATTAATTATAAATGTTGCCTCATCTGGACTAGATTGATCTTCAACAACAAAGGCGTTACCAGTACCTGCTTGTGTTATTCTTACTAAATCTACGGTTGTACTACCACTAATCCAATTTATTGCAGAGCTACTACCACCACTAACAGTTATATTACCAACAACATTTAAAGAACTACCATCAAATGTTAAATTTGGTTCCCCATTAATAACCCCAGATGTCCCTGTTGCGGTTAATACATTATTATTTGTATTATTTAATATTGTTGCAGCACCGCTTGTACCAGAACTACCCGAAGTCCCTGATGTACCACTAGTTCCAGAACTACCCGAAGTCCCTGATGTACCTGAAGTTCCGCTTGTACCCGAAGTACCTGATGTGCCACTTATCCCACTTGTGCCACTAGTACCATTTAATCCATTAAATACGTAAGATATTGTATATGCCTCTTTATCTACCAAAGTACCTGTACCTACTATTAAAGTTAGAGTAAAATCATAATAAGAGCCTTGATTTGAGGAAGAATCAACTGTAAAAATTCCAATAATATTATTAGATCCTACTTTAGTTATTTGTAAATAAACAGTGTTTCCATTTTGAACAAAAGTATCTATATTTGATAACCAAGTTGAGTAATCTGTACTATTAATGTCACTATTATGTATTGAAATATTAGCAATGGAAGAAATTGTTGCGGTGTCAGTGGCAAAATAAGTTGGGTCTGGATCATTAGGTGAAGTGGGGGTTCCATTAAACTTCCACCTACCGCTATTTGATCCGTCATTACCCGATAATCCTGAAGAACCACTTGTTCCTGATGTACCTGATATACCTGAAGTACCGTTAATACCACTTGTTCCGTTGATTCCGCTAGTACCATTTATACCTGACGTACCTGATGTTCCACTGATACCACTAGTACCATTTATCCCGCTTGTACCTGAAGATCCTGATGTACCACTTGTTCCGTTTATTCCTGAAATTCCACTAGTTCCTGATGTACCACTTGTTCCGTTTATTCCTGATGTACCATTAATACCGCTAGTACCACTTAAACCAGAAGACCCTGAAGTTCCGTTTATTCCTGAAGTACCATTTATACCACTTGTACCTGATGATCCGTTTATTCCTGAAGTACCATTTATACCACTTGTACCTGATGATCCGCTAGTTCCATTTATACCACTCGTTCCTGATGTGCCTGATATTCCACTCGTACCATTTATTCCCGAAGTTCCTGATGTGCCTGATATTCCACTCGTACCATTTATTCCCGAAGTTCCTGAAGAACCTGAAGTTCCACTAACACCTGATGTCCCTGAAATACCACTCGTTCCTGAAGAACCATTAACACCTGATGTTCCGCTAGTACCATCTCTACCTGATGTTCCGCTAGTACCATCTCTACCTGATGTTCCGCTACTTCCTGATGAAGTTGCTCCACCTGTTAAAAGATTTGTCCCAACACCTGGATCACACGCAGTTATATCGATATACGCACCTCTAGCACTACCACCTTGCTCAAAAAACCTAACTCTATTTTGCCATACATCAAAAGTAACACCTGTACCTGAAATGGTGGTATTGGTTTGGGGTTTATTTAATAATATTTCACCACCTTCATCACCGGCCTGATATAGTACACTTAATTTTGTTCCGTCAAATGTTAAAAGAGATTCCGCAACAATTTCACCAGCACCGTTTGAAGTAAGTATTTGGTCATTAGAACCTGGTACTGTTGGTGATATACCACTAGTACCTGAACTTCCACTAGTCCCATTTATTCCTGACGTACCATTAACGCCACTCGTGCCAGAAGTACCATTTATCCCTGATGTGCCATTAATACCACTTGTACCCGAAGTTCCGTTTATTCCTGATGTTCCACTTGTACCGCTAGAACCGCTCGTTCCATTTATTCCGCTAGTACCATTAATTCCTGAAGTTCCACTTGTACCTGAAGTTCCATTTATACCCGAAGTTCCAGCAATATTTGCAGCTAATGTTGTTACTACATTTGAAAGAGTTGAGTCTCTCATTTCAATAACAAATGATGTATTTGCACCTGTTGTATTTGCGTAAATACTAACTCTAATTCTAGAATTTACTGATGCCAAAACGTATAAAGGTACGTATTGACTATAAATGTAATTAGTTTGTGTATTTCCAATAATAGTACCTGAAGTACTAGTTCCTGAAGCAATGTTAGCAATAAAAGTGGTTCCATCAGATTGCATTTCATCAATAACAATCCAATAAACAAGAGTACCAGTACCTGCTGTTTTCTGTGAAAATAAGTTATTTACCCACACACCAGGAATAATTGTAGTAGTATCTAAAGATGTTGCTGGTGTTATATATTGTATTATTTTGGTATCCCCATCTGCGGGATTAAAACTTGTTGTTGTGATAGTTGTTTGTGTTCCCGTGTTTGGAAATAATAACAAATTATCGGTTATGAGAGATCCAATAGGAACTGTTTGTGAGGCAGTTGTACCGTCATAATAGTAAACTAACCCACTTGATATACCGTTGATCCCGTCAATTCCTGAAGTTCCGCTTGACCCAGATGTACCAGAACTTCCACTACTTCCACTTGTACCTGACGTTCCACTTGTACCTGACGTTCCGCTTATACCTGATGTGCCATTAATTCCGCTTGTTCCATTAATACCACTTGTACCACTAGAACCGCTAGTACCTGATGTTCCGCCGATACCTGATGTGCCACTTGTACCACTAGAACCACTAGTGCCCGATGTACCATTTATCCCACTAGTTCCGCTGATACCTGATGTACCACTAACACCACTTGTACCCGAAGAACCACTAGTTCCGCTAACACCTGATGTTCCCGAAGTTCCGTTAATACCACTCGTACCTGATGTACCGTCAATCCCACTAGTTCCATTAACTCCACTTGTTCCTGATGTTCCATTTATTCCACTAGTACCCGAAGTACCTGATGTCCCATCAATACCTGAAGTACCACTAATACCGCTAGTCCCTGATGTTCCGTCAATCCCACTAGTTCCGTTTATTCCCGAAGTTCCTGATGTACCACTACCGCTTGTACCAGTACTACCTGAAACAACATTACCATTAGCATCAACTCCTAAATTAACTACTGAAGTACCTGAACCAATTGTTCTAATATTTAAAGTATTGGCGGTTACTGTCGTTGCGGATACACTATTTAGTGAAATATTATTATCTAAATTTAAAACAACCGTTGATGTTCCTGATATAAACGAACCAATATTTGTTCCTCCTGATATTGTTAATGTTGCATTTGGATTTGATGCGGTTATTGTTGTCGATGCGTCCCCTTTTATTGTGGTCCATGAATTTGATGGAGGAGCAGATGCAGAACCTTCTACAAGTCTGATTCTATCAAAATAATGTCTAGCGGCGGTAGTCCCAACAGCATAACTAAATCTAATACCAAAAACATTAGTATTTGTTAAATAAAATCTCCATAAAGGTATTGAAATAAGTTGCCAAGAAGTAGTATTAGATGTTGCATTATAATTTATATAACTACCTGAAGGTGCGTTGCCCCATAAAATAACATTAGCACCATTTAAAACACCGCCTGTTGAATTTAAAAATTGAATAAGTATTTGAGTATTATTGGTATTTGCACTCATGTTCCTTATTGCAAATTCTAAAGTTGCAAATTGATTAGTATCTGTTGAAGTAGTTGCCGATAAAATAAAACCATTACTCCAACTACCACCTGAAGTTGTTAAACCACTAACGCTTATTGATTTAGTACCACTATATGCCTGTGCTGTAGAATCACCTGATATCCTAAAAGTTTGATTACCAAATCTTAAAAAATTAAACTCAGTTGGTTGACCTACGTTTTCATCGTATATCAATCTAGTTGTAATACCTGCGGATGTTGAATTAGCAGGAACACTTACAAATGTGACCTCAACTTGGGAGGTAGAATCGACAATTGGTTTTTCTGGATTAGCTGAAGGAGTTCCTTCTAAAACACCCGTATTACCACTAATATCTGCAAATATAACATCTATTCTATCAAAATTAGTATCACCTGAGTTTAAAGTAACTTCGGTGGTTGCACTTATATTATATATAATTCCATCTATAATATAACTTAAAGGAGTTATACTAAATGTTAATCCACTCACATACGAAACACTACCATCAATAAGTCTATTACCGTTAACAACTAACGGCCATAATGTTAAATTTTGTTCATTAATACCAACTTCAATAGTATTTGAATTTAATGTTGTGGATATTTTTTGTGTTGTGTCTCCGGTTATTGAATTAAAATAAAAAGTATCTGTACTTGCTGAAGTAAAAATATCTAATCCATTACCTAATGTTTCTCCACTAAGAATTCCACTTATTCCACTTGTTCCTGACGTTCCATTTATACCTGACGTTCCGCTCGTACCTGACGTTCCATTTATACCTGACGTTCCGTCAATTCCTGATGTACCGCTCGTACCTGACGTTCCGTCAATTCCTGATGTACCGCTCGTACCTGACGTTCCGTCAATTCCACTAGTTCCAT
>Ga0315909_10002865_pt1 | contig 21669 bp, 11 predicted proteins | sample LakEriMetagenome_11_FD_203527 | JGI IMG/M metagenome (GOLD analysis project Ga0315909, IMG submission 203527) | Freshwater fungal communities from buoy surface, Lake Erie, Ohio, United States - Buoy 2 MA125 | ecosystem: Environmental > Aquatic > Freshwater > Lake | place: USA: Lake Erie, Ohio... | reverse complement strand
CAATTCTTCTTCTATTGTGCGTAATTGTTGAATGTTTTCAAGGAAGCCCGGCTTAACATCTTTTAGCGCAGTCATCCATGTATTTATATTTCCGTCGTAATATTGTAACCCTAACTTTTCACTTGACTTAGCGGCTAACTCGGCAATTTGGTCAAGTTTTCCTATTGTCTGAGTATATTCTTCCTCTCCAACCGTCCCTAACCGAACTTTCGTAGCTCCTTTGGGGTCAAGGGCTAGAGCGTCGACAAAGGTTTGTTCTAATCCTTGAAGACCATTGAGTACGTCTCTAATTTCCCCAGGTGTTGCACCTTGGTCTTGTAATGTTTGAATGACAGATTGAAAATTAGTTAGTCCGTCTCTGTTTTTTACTTCATCTAGTATTTTTTGAGCATCGGCTAATTTCAACCCATCTTGAGTTAAACCCATTAGTTGACTCTCTGAAAATATCCCAGATGTTGCCAGAGATGCTATTTGTGAAAAATATTGATTAGATATTTCGGCTCTTTGAGTATCTACTGTTTTAATTCCGAAGGCTTCCTCTATAGCTTGCTGAACTGGTCTAGAGCCTTTAGTAGAATCATTTCCAATAAAGCCTAGAATTCTGGTTGCTGTTTTAAGAGCTTTTGTGAAGTTTGCTATTTCTTCATTTGTCCCAGTCAACTCCTCTCCGTTAAACAAATATTTTCCGTCTTGCATATTTATAGATTCAAGAGCGGTCTTAGTCATTGCATAGTCTCCTGAGTTTAGCGCTCCGACTAAGCCTGCTCGAGCACCACCACTTAAATTTTGTTGCTGATTAATAAATCCGCCTACTGTTTCTAATGCAGGGTCAAGATTAGCAGAGCGTTGTTCCATTATCTTGGCTGCACCTTCTCTCCGTCTGGTTGCAAATTCCCAAATGGCAGCAAAGCCTCTTAATGGCTCTCTTAGTTTAGCTGCTGCTACATCTAGGTTTTCCCCTAATTGACCTAACCCACCTAATCCTGATTTTGTTTCTTGGATTAACTGATATTGTTTGGCTAGTTCATTAACTCTGGATTCAGCCTCTTTAATAGCTTGGTCGACTTCTGCCAGTCTTTGCTCTCTAGCCGTGTCGTCTACCTGAATAGGTGGGGCAACTGTTTTTACTTCATCTAGAAACGCATCTCTTTCAGCTCTAAGCTCTTGTAACTGAGTTTGTAGCTCTTTTAATTGTTCCCCTACTGCGTAATAGTTGTCTAATGCGGGTTGGAAGTCTAACCCTTCTGCTGTTGCCTGATTATAATCAGAATAAGCTTGGGCTACTGTTTTTCTTGCAGATTGTATTTCTCTTTGTACACTTTCTTCTAAAGCTCGGAAAACATCTAGCTGTTGCTTTTGTTCCTTAGTAACATAGCCTGCACTTCTTAAATCTTGTTCGGTGCGCAACATGGGGGTAGTTGCAATATTTTCCCGTTCTGATTTAGCTCTAGTTACGGCTTGTTGGGCGGGAACTAAATCTATTAAAATGCTTTGCTCTAATTGAGCTAAGTTAGGCAATGTGGGAGATTGCCGGAATTGTTGTAGTGCCTCGGATTGAACAGGATTAGTTTTTAATGCTTCAGATAAACGAGTCAATGAGCGTGCAATCCTGGTATTTTGTAGCTCTTGTTTTCCTGCACCAAGATCCACATAACTCTGAGAGATATCTAAGAATCTGTTTAATCCTTTCAGCCCAACAAGTCGATTGTTGAAAGACTTTAGCTCTTTATTTAATGCGGCTAATCTGTCTTTAGCGCCTTCTCCTGTGGTATCTAACCGTGCTATTTCTTCTTCTATTTCTCGAATTCGATTAGCGGTTAAATCTCTTTCTTTTTGTACGTCTCTTTGTAATTCAGGTAAAACAGCTACTAAGTTACCTTCACTTAATCTTTGAGGATTAATTCGGTCATTTTGCACCATAGAGAAAACATCTAATTGCTGAGACACCATTTCTCGAAGAACAGTATCATCTTGATTAAACGCATTATTGAAAACTCCCGGCGTAGTAGCAAAGGTTTGAATTGCTCGTAAGTCTTGGGTTACCCGAGCTAACTCTTCTCTTACTGGAGCTGCTTTTGCAGATTCTTTTTGTGCTGAAAGTGCGGTTATTTCCGCCTCTAATCTCTGAACTTCTTGTGCTTTTTCTTCATTAACTGTTTTCCCATCAGCAACACTTGGAATATTTAATTCTTGAATGCGGCGACTTCTTTTTTGTATTTCTTTTTCTAAGTCATCAACAGAAGCCCCTATGGTTTTCTGTAACTCTTCTATAGATTTAGCAATAGATTCTCTTCTACGAAGCAATTCATCTCTTTCTGTCAATCTAGAAAAGTCTTGTATAGCAGCATATTCTGGAGTAGGAGCTGTTTTGACTAGTTCTTGGAATCCAAACCCTGGCATAGGAATAGAGATATTATCTTGAAGGTTTGCAACTTCTATCTTGTTGTCAACAGTCTTAAGTTCTTTCTTTAAAGTCTCTATCTGTGCTTCTAATGGAGTTAATCCAATCATCGTATCACTACCTGGATTTAACGCCCTTTGTTGCTCAAAAGAATTAATTTGAGACTGTAACTCTGCCCTGCGTTGATTTAAAGGCAGTTCTTGTCTTACTCTATAATCTGCAGATTGCGCTCCAATCAAGAAACTGTTTATAGCATTGGGGGCAACTAATACCCCAGCACTTCCGCCAGCTATGCCAGTATATTTAGAAATATCTCTAAACATTTTCACTGTTTCAAGTAAACTTTCATTTAAACCAGGTAAATTTTCTTCTCCTCTAAACGCATTAGCTGTCTGGGTAATGATTTGTCCGATAGAGCTTTTTTTCCCAAGTTTTTCTCGTTTTTGTTCAACATCAGCTAATTGATTATCAACATCCCCTAGCTCATTTTTTAATCTGGTTAATTCATCAAAGGTGTTAGTTGCATCAAGTTGAAGATTTAATGTTAAATAATCTTCTAGGCTTTTTCTTTCTTCAGCTAATTTATCTTTTAATGAAATTAACTCATCAAAACTTGTTGGTTGATTTTGTTGACCCACTTGGCTAGTCAATACATTTCCCAGCCCAGATAAATTACCCTGGTCAAATAAAGAGCCTCTAGACTCACTAAAGTTATCTGGCAACAAAGGCAAATCTCTACGATAAGCAGTAGAGTCTATCCGCTTTTGAATCATGCGAATAACGTCATCAGTTGTAAATTGTTCTTGGTCTTTATTTCTCCACGGAGTTAAATTTAATCCTTTGTCTTGGAATGGAGTATCTCTGACACCTTCCTGGTCTAGCTGAGTAAACCTCGTGGTAATCTCTATTTTTCTATTAGTCAAATTATCTAGATTTTTATTTAGCCCTTCTAATGCTTTAACACTATTGCTTAACTGACTAAGAAAACTATTTGTGCTAGATGATTTAAAAGCCATTAAGACTACCAAGGTAGCTAATGCGGCTAATAATAGATTTAATCCAGAAAACCCTAGAGTCAACATACTTAAAATAGACTTCCCGGTTTTCATGCTTATCAAAGCATCTTTAAATTTTCCACCAAATACTTTAAATGCTTCACCCGCTTTAAATACTTGTTCTCCAATTATTCTTAATAAAACCATTGTTTGTATCATGATTGCAAACAATGAAAAGAATTCTAAACTTGCACGAGCGATCGCTTTTCCATTAAAGATAGAAGCAAATCCGTTATCATTACTAGATTCTCCCTTGGTTGCTGTCTGAGGAGTTTCTGCTTGAGGTGCGTAAATTTTACTTATACTGTTGTCAGCAAGTTTATTAATAAGTCGTTCAGCATCTCCTAACTTCTTAACAAACCAAGTTAACTCGTCTACTCCCACACCAATGCTAGAGCGAATAGCTATACCAAGATTTAAAAATGCTTCTGCCGCGCTTTTCACCCCTATTGATATTGAGCGAACAATATTAACTACGCCTTCCATAACCTGTTTTGGGTCTTTAGACAAATCAATAACTGTTTGAATAACACGCCCCACAAGAGTACTGAAAAACCCAGTAAGTATCTCAACTGCGTTATTGATTTCAACTCCCAATATTTTGGCTAAAACCGTTCCTATGATTTCTTGAAATAATCCAAATACAAACGGGATAAGAACTAAAGACATCTTGCCGTATCCACCAGATAACGCTTTAGCAAGAGCCATAGGTAAATCTAGTTTGCTGAAGATAAATGCAGTTCCTGCGATAATTTGTGCTTGTATTCCAATAATGGCATTAAACATTAATCCACTCTTGAGTAAAACATTGTCCATAAGCCAAAGAACTGCATCTAATGCTGTTGCTGCTGCGTTGGCAACCCCGGCAACGATTCCCCCAAATTCGTCGGTCATTAATCGACGGAAGTTAAAGAATGAGTTTTCTATCTTATTTAATGTCCCCAAGAAACCTTTACTAGCTGCCTTTGCTCCTGCTCCATATTCTTCTTGAAATGCTTTGGCTAGTTTAGGTAACAAAATGTTAGATGAGATTTCCCCTCTATCCAAAGCTGCGCTAAAATCAGCAACACTCATGCCCATTGACTTAGCTGCTAACTGAATAGCACCTGGTAATCTTTCCCCTATTTGCCCTCTTAATTCTTCTGCTGCTACCTTTCCTTTAGATATAACCTGTTGAAATGCTAGAAATATTAAGGAAGCATCCTGAGCATTTAATCCCAGTGCAGCCATGGCTTGAGATACCCCCTTGAACAACTCTTCTGTGTCCTGTCCCTCTAACTTACTTCCTTTGGACGCAGCAGCTAATCTAGAGAAACCTTCAATACTAGCTAGTAGAGGAGTATTGTATTCTTGCGCTACTTGTGCTGCAAAGTCAAGCATTTGTTGCCCATTCTCTGGATTCCCCCCAATAGTTTCAAATCTAGTCTGAATAGGAGTCATCGTGCGCATTGTGTCAGCAAGCATTTGCCCAATAGGAGCTAGTTGGCTAACCGCTGCTGCTATTGGAATACCTAGAGCAGAAAGAGAGGCAATCACTGGAGCTAATGCGACACCCATCGCACCTGCCGGGAAAAAGGCAGAAAGATTAGCAAACATATAGCCACCTGCTTGGTCGGTCATACCTCTAATCTCATCCTCGCTCATCCCAGCGTCTTGCATTTTTTTGTTAAGCCGAGATTGCATATTGTCTATTGCGTTCTCAAGCTTTGTCCCTATCTTTTCTCCAATAATGACAGCTCTCGTTTTTTCTTTTTCCCCACCCTGTTCTTTTTTAGTTTTTTTGTTGTCTTCGGTAACACCTCTATATAAGCTGTCTATAGTAGACATAGATTCTGCACCCAGATTAAGCTCTGGGCTTACAGATGCTCCTAATTGTGCCGCTATGTTATCTAATAAAACAATAATTCTTTCAACGCTAACCTTGATTGCCTGTAATATGGTTTGTGCCTTATCTCGCATGCCAGAATCTGCAAACAGAACAGAGTCATCCTGCTGATTATTTGAAGCAATAGTAGGCATGGGGAAGCTTGTGTCTGGAGATACGGGGGGTTCATTGGAAAGACTAGGTAATACAGTATCTAGTGACTCAGTAGTTTCTTTAGTAATTATATCTGGGATATCAATTGTGACCAAATTTGCCAGGTTAGGATTAGTTGGTTGAGATGACATAGTTTTATATGTTTTCCCTAAATCCTTGATTCCTTTGTCCAAGCTTGATATTGTTTTTTCCTTAACAGCCGTACGAGAATCTAGAGATTTATCAGAATTTGCTACATTAGCTCGAGGGAGAATATCTGGGACTTTTTCGCTTAACCCATAAAACACATCAGCTAAATTTTGAGCAAACACTTCAGCGTCTACCTCAAGTGCTTCAATCCCCTTAGATAAAGCACCCGGTTGAGTCATTGCCAAGCTAGCATCTACTTGTTTGCTGATTTGTTCTGCTTTGGACGGATCAATTAAGTTTTTCTCTGTTTTAAGATCGATTTTTGCATTTTTCCCAATGGGGAGAGAACTACTGTCTTGTGCTATTGCAGCAACAGCATTAATATTATTTTTCCCAAACGATAACTGCATAGCGTGTCGTAATTCATGTGCTATGGTAGTAAACGCTTCTTTTGAAACGCCTTCGGATGAAGACACCATTTTGGCTATATCTGAGCTTAATGTGACCTGATTATCTTTAACAGAATAGGCACTAGCCCCTTTCAATTTATTTTCAGAGTCAATACTTACCTGTGGGAATAATCCTGCTTTGTCTATTTTGGATGGATTTAACCCAGATACGCTAAAGACTTCATCAGCGATCGCTTTAAAGTTCTTATTTAACTGTTCCATTTCTGTTGTAGCAGAAGTATTCCCACTATTTTTGGCACTAGCTTCTGCAAAAGCTTGTGGATTAGAAAGGTATAAATCAATAAAATCTTGTTCTGCTTGTTTTTGCTCTTTTTTAGGTAATCCAGAATCTTTTGTTACTTGTTGAGCTAATTTAGTAGCAGATTCGAAATTCACAGCATCTTGTGAAGGATTTATAACTTCTTTTATATCAGTTTTATTTTTTTCTCTACCAATAAGAGATGATTTTTGAGACAAATCAACAGAATCTATCCCAGAATCAGAAGAGCTTTGTTTGAACCCGTCTACTATTTTGGGGACAACATCTGCAATTAGTCTACCAATAATAAGACCAGTCAATAATGCTGGGAGCTTGGAGAATAAAGATTCAAACATTCCCCCACCGGATATATCTCCATCGTTGCGGGTTTTGCCAGTATAACTAGCAAATTTTTCATCTATTTGCCGTCCTCTGGTTCTAGTTTGATTCGTTAATCGCTCAAATAATCCCTTAGTTAGTTTTTCCCCTAAAGATTCTTGACGGTCACCACCTCGTATCGACTTAACAGTAGACCCGATAAAGCGTGCAGTTAAAGCAGCCGCCACAGCAATACCAATCGCTTTAGGTAGATTTGAGTTACTCAACTTTGAAATATCTGGAATATCTCCCTTCTTAGGAAGTAGTGGGGCATTAGTAAGTTTAGCAACACTTATAGCAGCGATTAAACCTTTGGTTAATGTGGATTGCAAGTTGTTAACAGAATCTTTTCTTTCAACACTGGCTTTACCGGGTAACGCCTTGTTTAGTAATGAAGTACCTAACTTAGCTGCTACTAACCCAGCTATAGTCATAGGTAGTGATTTTTGAATAAAGCTAGGAGAATCGGCTTGTCCTTTCTCCTGCTTATTCTTTTGAGTTGAACTATTGTTAATGGATGGTTCATCTCCTATTGGGTTTCTAAATAAATTATCTAAAGGACTCATCCTTTCTAATGGCAAAAATCCCGAGTTATCTAGTGACGAAGCGTTAGAAGAGTTATTGATTTCTAAGCCTGCTATTAACTTAGCTAGTTCATCGCCAGAAAAACCTGCATAAGGACTAGGCTCTGGTTGGGGAGGGACATTAGCAGGGTTACTAAATAAAGACTTAACCCTGTCACTTAACGTCACATTTTTATCGGTTGTAAAAACTTTACTTAGCTGAGGAGCTAGTTTTTGCCCTATCGCAACAGTCACAGCTCCAATTAGCGCTTTGGTCAAGGTAGACTGCAAACTATCAACAGAGACCTTTCTCTCAATATTTGATTTACCGGGTAAAACATTATTTAACAACGAAGTTCCCAGTTTAGCTACAACCAGTCCAGCAACAGCAATGGGTAAAGCTTTTTGAATAAATGTAGCCAAATCGACTTGTACTTTATCTTGCCCCTTATTGTCTTCGCCAGAAAGTTTTTGCTCATTTCCCTTGCTTGGTTTTTCCGGGTTAGCCCATGGGTCTGGGATATCCGTTGAAGAGTCACCCATCATGTTTAGAGGTGAGATGGTGACTAAGTTTTGCGCATCAAATGCAAATTCAGGAGACGCTTGGGTTAACTTATCATCCCAAATATTTTGAGGCATATCAGCCCTAAACAAAGACTCATTATTTAATGGATTAGTTCTAGCATTAATTTCTGTTTGAACATTTCCCAAAAAGTCTTTAACTGCGGGTACAGATTCTCCACTATTAATCGAACCTCCCATAGTATTAATTAGCTGTCCTATAGATGCAAGTAATTGCCCTCCTAGATTGTTTGCTTTTTCTAACACGGATCGGAGGCTATCTATTGCGCCGCTATCATTTACTTGTTGTTGAAGGGCTTGGAGTTGACTTATTAACTCAAGAGGGATAGCATCCATGATTCTATTTTTTGCCGCACCAACAGCATCTCTGCCTTGACTTATTAGCTCAGAAGGGATAGCATTAGTTACTCTATTCTTTGCTGCATTAATAAAATCTCGACCTTGATTAATTCTGTTTGCAATAGAATCTCTTTGAAGGTTTGGATTAGACCGTACCTGGTTATAAAACTCTGTTCCTTTTCTTGCTATCCCTTCTATTCCCTGGGTAGCAAACCGAACACTATCATTAGCTACTGTTTTACGAACATTTCCAAATGAATCAGCTAACGCAGGGTTTATAACTTTTAATAAGTTTGCAAAAATATCAAGATATTGAACAAAATTAGTTACATTATCAACCCACCCAGTATCAGGAACTCCTACAGCCTTTGAAGCATTAATTGCAAAATCTTTTAGTCGGGTATTAAATATATCGGAAAAATCTCTATTAAGATTTGAAGTAAATCCTTTTATTTCATTAACGATGCCTTCTATTCTATTAGAACTCGGATCGCCTCCTAACTGAGTAGATGATTCATTGACAAACTTGTCCCCACTTAATCTGTCAATATTTGTCCTGTCTCCCTGAATTCCTTCTCTCAGTAATACATTAGATTCATCGGAAGATTGAATTAAATCTGTAAGCAATGACTCTAATTTGTCATTCGACTCTTTTCCTTTGTCCCCACCACCAGGAGCTTTAAATAATTGGTCAATTTCAGGAATATCAATGGGAGTACTAAAAAGTTTATCTGCCAGATTTTGAGCAAATACTTCGGCATCAGTATTAAAAGCTTCTCGCCCTTTTCTGATACTAGGTTCAGCACTAGTAGTTCTATCTCGCTGATTAGCCTTTAAAATATTGTGTTCAACTATTCCCTCTTTTCTGCTATCTATTAAATCTTCTTTGGTTTGCAAAGGTATTCGAGCAATAGGAGCTATTCCCCTTCCTGCTCTACGGACTTTGTCTCTATAATCTGTATCAGTAAAACTAACTTGTATTGCTTTTCTTAACTGCTTGGCAATAGTTATAAATAAATCTTTGCTAATATCGTTTTCAGACGATAAATTTTTAGCTGTACTTTCTGAAATAGAAATCGTATTATTTCTGCGATTATATTTACTGCCTTCTTTTAGTTTTTCGTTAGAGACAACATCTAGTTTTGGCAATCTTCCTTTGTCAGCAACTTTTTGCACTGAAGTGCCTGCCTCTTTAAAAACATCTTCAATTATGCGAGTAAAATTGCTCACTAATTTATCAGGGTCAATCCCAGGAATCTCGATTGGAGTAGATGGAACTATTTGCGCAACAATATCTTCAAAGGACACATCTGTATAATCTGTTGCTGCGGGTAAAAGATTGTCAGTGCTTTCCCCTAATACTGATTGTCCTCCACTATCAAATGATATTAGTGAGATTTCCGACTGAATCTCCCCTAATATCTGGTTTGTTGTCTCTATTTTGTCTGCAACGTATTCTAATGTTGCAGTCATCTGAATAGGGTCTGTTAACCCAGCCTGTAATTGCCGTTGCTGGTTACTACCGCCTAAGCGCCGTTGTTCGGTTATATCTTGATCGCCTGCCTCGATAGCCCCTACGATATTATCCAAGATAATATTAGATGCAGAAATATTCCCTGCTATAGTTTCCAAAACAGCAGTCATCCGTATTGTTTCTACTTCAGGAGCTGAATCAAGTTGTGCTTGACCACTAGGTTCAGCGATCGCTGGATTTAAAACATCTAACTTTTTACTGATTTGAGATATTGCAGACCCGAGTAAAGCCGGATCGTTAGCAGCAAATCCTTCCCCAAAAGCCATCGTAGCAGCAGCCGCGGGGTCTGATTGTCTAAACACATTGCCGGTAATTACTCCCTCGGCTAACTTAGCAGCCCCACCAGCAGACTGGTTAATTAATACAGCCCCTAATTTTTCTACTGCGCCGCCTATTAAAGATTTAAAAAAATCAAATTGCAGTTGTGTAATAACTTCTGGGAAAAGTTGCCCTGTTATTTGCCCAAGTTGCTCTGTTAAGATTTCTTGTAGCCTAACAATTACAGAGATTAACGAAGATATACCAGAAGATATGGTACTTCCAGTGTTATCTCCACTATCTTTTTTCCCTGTATTTTTTTGACTATTACTAGAAATATTTTCTAAGATTTGTTTAGTTAAATTTGCTAAAGTAGTTTCTAATAGTTCAATAACAGAATCTTGTATCTCTGTTAATATTTCATCTAATGAATTAGCAATAATTTTAGTAATATCTATTGATACTGATTCTATTATGGCTTTTGTTGTAGAAACTAATTCCGTAAAAGAATTATTAGCAATATCTGTAATTTCTTGAATACCAGAAAATTGATTACCAAGTGATTCTATCGATTGATTAATATTTGTGCTTATTTTATCAATAGCATCTTGCACCAATGGAACAATATCAGTAGAATCTTCGCTTACTGATTGATTTACTCCAGCAATTGGTTTAGTTCCTGATATTGTTGTTTCCCCAGATAAATTAGCCGGAGTTAATGGCTCTTTTTTTTCTGATAATTGATTAGAAATAGTAGATAATACCGCAACAATATCTGTTAATTGATTAGTGATTTTTTCCCCAGATTCTTTTACAGCAGTATCTAATGTTGAGTTTATTGGAACAGAGCTTACTTGCTCGCCTTCTTGTGTTTTTGAAGCTGGGGATAATCCGTCTAATGCGCCACGGATTGCCTTAACTTCTCCTAAAATTTCAATCAAACTATCATTGACGGTATCTATTAGCCCAAATGTTTCATTAAATTTTTCATTTGCTAAATCAGATAAAACTCCAAAATCTATATTTTCTTCATTTTCTGGACTCTCGAAAGATTTGGGAGATGATTTATCACTAGACTGCCCAGATCCAGTATCCTGTGTTAATTGTTCTCTGTCTACTCCAATTTTAAGCTTGTAAGCATCAAGCTCTTTTTGCATTTCTTGTAGTTGCCTGTCAATCTCAGACTTATCTAATTCAACCCCTAGAGTAATTTTTACAGAACTTTCTGGCATCTCTTATATCCCGCAGCGCATTACTTCCTAGTATAAATTACCTATAAATATTTAGCACTTCTATATCATGTTTTAGATAAAATAGTAAAAACAAAAATAATTACACCGACTAAAACAATGTTTACATCAATAAAAGTGAAATTAGCTTTTTTAGTTATTGCCAGTCTTTTGATTGAATGGGGGTCAAATAAAGTTTTGGCTCAATATCCCAGTCAAAACTTAATCACCAATAAACAGGAAACCGTTAATTATCAAACTATTGGATTTGGTAAGGCGATCGCATTGGGATTAGAAAAAGTTTCCTATGATTATGCTGATTACTGGAAAAGCTATTTAAGATCTGAAAGAATGCAAGGTGTTATGAATGAAGAAACTTTAGATGATTGGGCTAGAAGAGCTTGTACCGAAGCCGGAGAAACTATAGATATTACTGAAGTTCATAAACATTTTTACCTTCTTTATGTAGATTTTGTTACAGGATATACAAATGACCTCAACATTGAAGCGTATCGGCTTGGGCTTACTTCCAGAAGTTCACTGGTTGACCCAAAAGAAATTTATGGGTTAGTGCTCCAGGAAGCGGTTACGATTAAATGCCCAGAAAAACAAATCACCGGAGTGTTAAACTTAAATCGGTGATGGTGAAGGGATGTAACAAGCTTAATATGAGGTATTGGCAGGAATCGCCTCAATCTCTACCTTCTCTAACTTAAAAAGAGGAGAGTCGACAAGGAATAGATTCTTTTTTGCCCGAGATAATGCCACGTAAATTAAATTCTGCTCTTGTTGCAATTCCCAATCAGATACGGCTTTATTGGTATAGGGCAAATTAGTATAGCCCAAAACATAAACCGTATCTGCTTCATCCCCCTTGGCTCGATGAATAGAGCTAAGAATAATTCCACCGTCAGACTCATCGGTAAATAGTTCTTTGACTGATTCCTCAAACACGGCAAAAGACCTGCATTTATCTCCAATATCATTCATCAGGATACAAATACATTCAGCCTTGTCTGCCAATATTTCTGCCAATGATTCCTGCCCATTATCTTTTAACTCCTGGATCTTCTTATTGGTCGCCTGATTCCAGTTATCAAAACCCTTCTGCCCGTCCCAATCAGCTTGCGTTTCATGGTAAGGCTTTAACATATTAATTAATTCCCAGAATAAGTCTGCACGCCCTCTTATTTTGGCTGGCTTCTTATGCAAATACAAGGAAACGCATAATCTTACTAATGGCGCGTTCATTCTTGAAACTACCAAGTCTCCCGCTTGCAGTCTCCAAATTAATGAAGTTTGCTTTATGTGTTCAACATACCCTTGACTATTTTTCTCGTAGGCAACAAAATTATTGTGATACCCTTTATCAACGATGTAATTGACAATATTTTTACCGCAGCGATAGGTATAACTCATGTCTATCTCAGTCAAATTAAAGCGCCTTTTTAACTCATCCCAACATTCTGGCACTGCATACTGAAACCCATAAATACTTTGCCGAGGATCTCCTACAGCTATTATTCTTGCTCCCAACTTATAATATTTTTCGATTAATGTTATTTGGGCATTGTTGAGGTCTTGACATTCATCTACGAGTAAAACGTTTTTACTTGTAGCAGGTAAATCTAACTTGTTAGGGAGATAAATCATGTCATCAAAATCGATTAAATTCGTTTTGATATAAATCTGATCGTTTTTCTCTAATACGTCTGGGATTGCCAATAAAATAGCTTGCTCTAGTATTTTTTGAAAGGGAATCCAGTAGACTTCTGCTTTTAATAATAACAAATTCAATTTGTAAGTGCTAATCAAGCTTTCTAGATTTTCTAAGGTGGGAGATGTTAGGGTTTTCTTGCAAGCCCCTACTATTTCTGTTTGCCAGTCTATTAAAGCTTGTTTGTTTAATGGTTTCTTTTCTCGTTTAACTGGTGTTTTGAGGAAATCAAAGAATTTACCGAGGGAGTCTAATGTCTCGGATGATAAGTATTTTGCATAAATAGACTCATTTCTCTTTTCCTGGTCTTTGGAAAAAAGTAAATCTATTTCGTTTGTTATTATTTTGCGTACCTTAGACTCTTCAACCTTGGGCCTTCTTCCATAACTATTTTTTATCAGCAGCGAATAACCTAATCCGTGGGAAGTTGATACCCCTTGGTTACTTTTGTCCAATACCCCAGACTTGTCTAGTGTTTCTGCAATATGCTTATTAAAGGCAACAATTGAAATTTTAGAGCCTTTTAAGAAAAGAAATATTAACGCCTTTAATAAAGTGGTTTTTCCCCCTCCGGCTTTAGCGTTAACAATATAGTTGCTTTGAGTTTCAGTTATTGCCTCAAATATTTTCTCCTGTTCATCATTCCATGGAAATTCTCTACAGTAAAACCACCAGCTAGACGGAGTAAAAGGGTATTTACTAGATTTTCGAGGAGAAGAATAATTGAAATATTTATCAAAATAAGTAGGCAGGAATAAAAAAGTATTCATTGTTTTAATTTCTGTTTGTTGTAGTTTATTTATATCAAAATTGCTGGTTTTTATTTCTAAACAAAAACCCCGGTCATCACCCGGGGTAAATAGAAAATGGAAAAGCAAACTAGTTAATTTTAATACTATCTAGAGCAATTTAACTGTAAAAAGTATTGTTTCATTGCATTTAAAACCTTGTTTATTTTTTCATGTAATTTATTTGATTCTGTATTTCGTCCTGCAACAATAGCATCAAACATTGGTTTCGTTGTTAAATGAACTGCAAGTAATTCCACAGCATCATCTTTTGAAATATTAACGCCTGTATGCACTCTCATTTGCAAGAACACAATTAATTCATCAACAGCTTCTCGCACATTTGAATCTTTTAAAATCAAAAACCTAATGCCCTGCTCTTTCTTTGTCAGCTCTTCGTCCCAATCTATTTTTTTTAATTGTCTTAGCAAATCATTGATGTTGTAATTACTGTCATTCATATTGGTTGAGGAGATTTTGTGGAAATTAAAACCCCGGGTAATAACCGGGGTAAAAAAGGAAACAACAAAACTAGGTATTTATCGGCAATCAGTTTAGATAAATAATGCGATTACGTCTTCTGGGTATGTGTTTACTAGTCCAAATCTTGGATCGGCTACCGGACTAACAGTGATACCATGCTTCTTGCAATAAGCCGTGGCTTTTCTCCCAATAACTGCAGCTTGTTGAACAGGAATTGCACCTAGATTATGTTTTTTGTAGTAACCAACTACAGCTAAATAATGTCCGTTTGGATTAAATATGCGGTCAATTTCGGCATCATGCTGATGAGTTAATAATTCTAGTTCAGCCAATTTTTGTGATTGCAATTGCTGTTCAAGTTCTAATCGTTGCTGTCTCTGTTCAAGAGCTATAATAGCTTCAGCCTGAATTTTTAGTAATTCGCCGGGAGTTAATGGATTAGGTTCGTATTTACCTGTCTTACGAATTTGGGGAAGTACTTCACTTGTTACCCATTTTTTAAAGGCTTTGGCTGATGGTTTTGTACTGCCAAAAATAGCAGCGTAGAGCCCTGACTCATTAATAATTAAAACCTTAAAAGTATTGCTGCTAAAGGATTCCGTCATTTCAACGGAATCTAATTTTTGTGGGTTGATGATTTGTTTGTCCTCATCGTCAACGTGCTTAGCCATCATAGAGGGATCGACGTATTCTAATACTTGTGCCACGTCTTTGGCGACAAACCATGGCTCATTGTCAAGAACTAAAAGGCGAACTTGATTAGACTGAAAAGCAAACTGTGTTAAAATGCTCATGTTGATCCTGCTGTATAGGGTTGACTGCCTCTGGGTGCTGATACACCGCGAGGGGCTTTTTTCTATATTACCCTATTTGTGATTTGCTAAATTAGAAAAGCGTTTAAATTGGTCTATGCGTCTCAAGTCTCTTCATCTTGTCTAAAATAAACTCATGACCCTGAGCGCTAAAATCCCCTTTTTTCTCTTTTATTGTGGCGATCGCTGAGTCTATTAGTTTAATCCCATGGCTAATGTCTAATGGCTCAAAATTTTCATCAGAGCATTTTATAGAATGAGACTGCGATAAATAAAACTCGGAAACGCAAAAATAACTATACTCCCATCCATTTGCAAATACAACCTCGCGAACATAAGTTATTATTAAGTCTTGCCAAAAAGCAAACGACTGGTTGCATTCAAAGTTGTCAACAATCTCAGACATATCAACAGAAATAATCTCCTCATCACCAATCTCGAACAGATTAGTGGGAGTAATTTCTGGCATTGCAACGGGATTAATCACTGGACAAGTAACTTTAGCTCTAATTTTGTCAACTAAATCATTGGCATGGCTTATATTTCTTTCTATCGTTTCTTTACAAAAAGCAATGTCTTTATCACTGCTTTCGTTATCTAAATTATCAATTTGCCTGTCAAGAAATGACTTGTGCATATTAATGGGAGCACTGCAATATATACTTGATTTTTCCGTTAAAACAGTTGAATAAGTTGCCATTATTAACTTTTCAGCAATCATTTTTTTTCTCTACTTGCTTTTGTGACTAATTGTTAGGGGAGAGTGTACCTTAATGTTGACACACTTACGACTCATGATAAGCTGTCCTGATTAGGGTTTTTAACTGTCCTGATAAGCTAATAAGCTGTCTTGATTAGAGGGTTTAACTGTCCTGATAAGCTAATAAGCTAGAGAAAAGACTTGGTCTGCAAGAACTAATTTAATCCTAGCTAGATCAAGAGATTTTAGGATTTGTGCTGTTGTACCTTCAACGACTAAAGTCCCAGTAGCTTCACCTTGGAACTGAATGTTTAAAGATAAATCCATTAAATTTGTATAATAATATACTAAGGAATAGTTCACGACAAATCTAACCAAAGCTGCAAAAAATAAAGATGAAAATATATTTAGCTGGACCTGATGTTTTTCTCCCCAATCCACTAGAAATAGCAGCAAAGAAAAAAGCTATCTGCACTAAATATGGGTTTACCGGGGTATTCCCAATGGATACTCAGTTAGACTTTAGTGGATTAACCTTGTATCAGAAAGGAATGCTAATTTACCGCAGTGACAAACAATTAATGGATAATTGCGATTTAATTGTGGCTAACATGACACCCTTTCGAGGTCCAAGTATGGACATAGGGACTGGCTTTGAACTAGGCTATATGGCGGGACAGAATAAGCCTTTGTTTGCATATTCCAATGATGGAAGATTATACGTAAAGAGAGTTACTCAAACTGCACCGGGATTGGATGAATCGGGAATGAATATCGAGTCGTTTAACTGTTTTGACAACCTGATGATAGATGGTGCTATTTGCCATAGTGGAGGAGACCTAATAGTGGGAAATGCACCATGGGGTAAATACTATACAGATGTAAGCCTCTTTGAAAAAGTAGTAAAAATAGCAGCAGAAAAATTACTGAAGAAATAAACTTATTTTAAGCTGTTCAGTAAAATAAAAGCCAAAAACGCTTAAACCATGCAAAAAATAGATTTATTTTTAACTATTCACTAAAATAAAATCTAAACAAGCTTGAATCAATCCAAGAAATAAAGGATGAGGTTTGTTGGGGCGAGATAAAAACTCAGGATGAAACTGTGTCCCAATAAAAAAAGGATGAGCCGGATACTCTATAATCTCTACTAGATTTTCACTAGGGGAAACTCCACTAACCTTATAGCCACTGGCGTTAAACAAGCGCAAAAATTTATTATTAAATTCATACCTGTGCCGATGACGCTCGTAGGTACTTTCCCTCTGATAAAGCCATTGAGTTTGAGTCCCCTCTCTTAGTAAACATCGATAAGCACCTAGCCTCATTGTCCCACCCATAATATTTTGTTTTTGTTGGTTGGGAGATAGAGTAATGACTTGATTGGGCGACGTGGTATTCCACTCTTCACTGGTGGCGTTAGTCAGCCCCATTATGTTTCTAGCCCATTCTACAACTGCGCATTGCATTCCTAGGCAGATTCCCAAAAAAGGGATTCTAGCCTCTCTAGCATATTGAATCGCCTTGATTTTCCCTTCTATCCCCCTAGTCCCGAACCCTCCAGGAACTATTACCCCATTAACTCTCTCTAGCAACATCTGAGCGCCTTGTTTTTCGATTTCCTCTGAATCTACCCAGTCAATAGTCAAATTAGTGTCAAGCGTGGCAGCAGCATGATTCAATGCTTCAGAAATAGACAGATAGGCTGAGGGGAGCTTAACATATTTCCCTACAATAGCTATGTCTATACGATGTGTTGTAGTCTTTATCCTTTGAACATAATCAGTCCATTGAGTTAAATTTGTATCAAATTTGTCCAATCCCATTAGGGTTATAACTTGACTGGCTAAACCAGCTTTTTCTAGTAGCAATGGAACTTGATAAATACTGGTTGCGTCTAAAGCGTTAATAATAGACTCTGTGGGAACATCACAGAATCCTGATAGCTTTTCTTTGACATCATCGGATATTGGGCGATCGCTCCGACAAACCAAGATATCTGGTTGAATACCTAAAGACCTTAATTCCTTTACCGAATGTTGCGTTGGCTTAGTCTTTGTTTCTCCCGCTGTACGAATCCAAGGGATTAAAGTGACATGAAGATAAAGAACATTTTCTTTTCCCACTTGCTTTTTGTATTGCCGAATCGCTTCTAGAAAAGGAAAAGACTCAATATCCCCTACAGTCCCACCGACTTCTACTAAGATGATGTCTGCATTACTCGACTCAGCTAAACAGGTAATTCTTCTTTTTATTTCGTCGGTAATATGAGGGATAACTTGAACCGTAGCCCCGTCATATTTTCCGGCTCTTTCATTTTCTATGACCTGCGAGTAAACCTGTCCTGTGGTGACATTATTTAACTGACTTGTAGGAATATCCGTAAATCGTTCATAATGTCCTAAGTCTAAATCTGTTTCTGCACCATCATCTGTAACAAAGACTTCACCATGCTGTATGGGACTCATTGTGCCGGGGTCAACGTTAATATAAGGGTCAAGTTTTAGGATTGAGATTGAATACCCTCTGGCTTTTAGTAATGCTCCTAGGCTGGCAGTAACTATCCCCTTTCCTATGCTAGAAACAACGCCCCCTGTCACAAAAATAAATTTAGTAATCATCTTAAAACCTCAAACACTCTATTAGTCTGTATTTGACTATCATCCGAGATGATTTTTTCTATTTGGAAAGGAAGTACTTTTAACCCATGCCAGTCTTTAAAGCATTTATTTGGTCTAGGTTTAGCCGTAAAAGAGATACAGCATTCTTTTCTTTTTGCCTTGTAAATCTCGGCAATATATTCTTGTCTAGTTTCTTCCCCAGTAAATAAACCCATACTTGAGACAATAAAAGAAAAAGTTAACAAGCCACAGTTTCTCTCCTGCATTACTTTCATCAAGCTAGAATCAACCTTAAAAAGACAAGGGGAAGCGTCCTTAAATTTCGTCACATATACATAGCCAAAACATGGCATAAACCCTTCATACTTTAGATAATCCGTTGGAACTTCTCTTGGTAACCCCTTATCTTTTATGTCTTTCCAGCCTTTGCTTTTTCCCATTGCTTTGTTTTATTAAGCTTGTTTTTAATAGTTTACCTTTATATTTTGAGTTAAAAGTCTTTAAATATAAACTCTCCAAACAAGATTAAAACTTTTCTTGTTTGAAGATTAGCGATCGCTTTTTATTAGAAAAATGGCAGAGGCTGGAATCGAACCAGCTACCTGCGGGGTATGAACCCGCCGAGCCTCCATTGCTCTACTCTGCTACTTCTAGTATACTGTAACTTATCTTAAAAGATATAGAAAATAAAAAAAGCCCCTTTCGGGGCGGTTGATTATTTAATTAAGAACTTGAGGTTAAACTTTGCCCAAATATCTTTAGGGTTGTATTGTTTGCTTTTAATTACTTCTATAACGTTTTCAACATCATAGTCTTGTAATTTCCATCTCATAGAAATAGCTGTGTAATTGTTTGTTTCTGAGTCAAAAGCATCTGCGGCTGTATTGTTAGCTTGTAGCATTAACACCCCTTTCATGTCTCGTTCTCCTTCGACAATTAGTCCAGGGCATTGACTTTTAATAAATTTAACTAAAACAGCTTCAATTGTTTTAACTGGTACGCGGGTGTAGTCTAAGCGAGAAGTAGGTTGTGCAATCATGTTAGTTATTCCTGTTTTTTGTTTACTCTACTATCATAGCTGACACTTCTAAAACTGTCAAGTACTTTTTTAAAAAAAGTTTGTGAATAAACTTTTGAGCTTAATAAGATAGATATTAATCTTAAAAATCACTAAATAACAATGGGGACAGTTATAACAATCGCCTCACTTTCGGGCGGGCAAGGGAAAACTACCATAAGCTTCTTTTTGAGCAAATATCTGGCAACGAAAGGCAAAGTATTAGCCTGTGATATTGACCCCCAAGCTAATTTAACTTTCTTTTTGGGCTACGACCTTGGCAGCACTGAAGCAAGTGCCTACGAGTTAATCACGGGAGAAATAGAGCCTCACCACTGTATCTATTGGTCTCACAATAATGCACAGTTACATATTATTCCCACTGATGATGGCTTGGCAAAAGCCCAAGAATTTTTATCATCTAGTGGAATGGGAGCACTGGTTCTTAAATCTCGCATTGCCCAAATAAAAGAGCAATTTGAATTCATTATTATTGACTCGCCACCATCTCGAACTCAACTGGCATTAACTGCTTTAGGTGCGGCGGACGTGGTTATTATCCCTGTTGAAACCCACGTCAAGGGAATTAACTCATTACTTAGGACGTTAGAGCTATTAGACGGCTTAAACACGTTAGGGCAGGTAACTCCCAAAATACTAGGGGTGATTCCTTTTAGAGATAGATGGATAGGGCGTACTCAACAAAGACAGTCAAGAGAAGCGATCGCCATTATGAGAGAAATTGCCTTAGAACGTGGCTTTACTGTTTTCAATTCATTAATAGAGTCTGAGCGCTACAAGCAAGCAATAGACAAAGGGATACTGTTAGACGCGCTTGGATATCCTGAGTTAATGATTCCGTTCCAACAAATAGAGGTAGCCTTATGTCAGATTCAGCATTGAACCGCTTAAACGAGAAACGCAAAATGGTTAACGAGAGAAAAGATAGCTTATTTGATAATGCGATCGCCGATGAGCAAGAAAACGAGCAAGAAGAATACCCGGAATATTCTAGGGTCACGATCAAAATGGAAGTCGGAATAGATTCTCGGGTACGAGCTATTTGTTCAAATGAAAAGCTAAGTAAAGAAGCTTTTATTGAGGCTGCCTGTGATTGGCTTTTAAATAAGCCGGAAATTATAGAAGAAATTTTATCACTAGCAAGAAAAAAAGCTTTTTACAGGAAGCAAGTCGGAACTAAGCGCAGAGCTAAAACAATGGTACAAAAATTCTGCGAGTAACAAACTAAGTCCAAAACCTTTCGCTCTTTAATTAGAGCGATTTTTATTATTAATAAATATATTCGTAATTATACCTTAAAATCTTTGACGCATCCGTTAACCATGCGGGTTTAAGCTTGCTACAAGTTCTGTTCTATTTTTTAAGCCATTCTAATAGAAACTCTCAAATCCTTATAAAATAACGATTCTTAAAATTAGTAGTATATTAATTTTAAGCTTTTTGAACTTAAACGCATCCGTCAACCATGCGGATTTGAGCCTATTTTAACGTTATAATACAGTTAGAACCTATCAAATCTAGTAAAAAGCCTTTTCATCCGTTAACCATGCGGGTTTGAAGGCTTTTTTTGCTAACCAATCACTAACATTAGCTGTTGAAAAAAGGTTAGGCAAAAATCGCTATCATCCCTCAACTATAAGGGTTTTAGCCTCTTTTCTACTTTTAGCAAAAAACCGACACCCTCGCGCATCCGTCAACCATGCGGGTTTCAGCTACTTAAAATTTACGATTACGTTTAAATAATTAGTATCTTACTTTTAATAGGCAAAAAAGGCTATCATCCCTTAACCGCAATAGTTTTAGTAACTAGTAATATATTTGTTTATGCTGTTTAAAAAACAAGGGGGGGGTAAAAATTTTACCCCCCCATCTATATATATACAAATATTCATTTTTTAAAACAATTAGTTAGAATCTAAGAATCTAATTATCTGGTTTGGATGTTTTAAAAAAAATTAAACAATTCCAGACGCGCGCAAATGCGCGGGAGCGTGTTTATTTTTTTTCGGATAGGAACTCTAGCAGCCTGGTAACCGCAAGCCTCAGGATGAGGGAAACTACCGATAGCGGCTGGATTTGAGTAGAAAGAGAGAAAATTTTGCTTTCTAGTTGAAACACATTTTCTGGATTAGATTAAATATTTCGCCCACAAAGCGGCGAAAAAGTCGAAAATGAATAATCCTACGCAAAGCTAATTTAAGTGGCTAGAATTTGATGCTAGAGGTCTCTGAGAGAATATTTGCTATTGAGTAGGGG
>Ga0315909_10002864_pt1 | contig 21675 bp, 11 predicted proteins | sample LakEriMetagenome_11_FD_203527 | JGI IMG/M metagenome (GOLD analysis project Ga0315909, IMG submission 203527) | Freshwater fungal communities from buoy surface, Lake Erie, Ohio, United States - Buoy 2 MA125 | ecosystem: Environmental > Aquatic > Freshwater > Lake | place: USA: Lake Erie, Ohio... | reverse complement strand
ACCGGCTCCAGCAGGGGAGAAGTGAGATGCTCGAGCATCCTGAGCACCGGGTTGTAGGCACCCGTCGCCACCCAGCTCGCGATGGCCTGGATGATGATTGCAAACATGTAAAGATAGATGAGCTTGTTGAGCAGTTCGGCCACCGACATCACCATGAGCGTGAAGAAGCCGAGACCCGCGGCAAAAATCACGCTGATGAGCCAGAGGTTCAGCCACTGCAGAGTGAACATGAGGGCCACGCTGGCGGTATCGACTCGCCCGATCGCCGGAATGTACCGGCGCAAGGGACGCAGGACCGGGTTGGTGAGCTTGACCACCGCCTGGCTGAGCGGATTGTGGAAATCGGCGCGTGTCCACTGTAGCAAGAGGCGCAGCAGCACGGCTCCGATATAGAGACCGAAGCCGGTATTCAGCAGAAAAACGCCGGCGTTGGAGAAATAGCCGCCGCCCATCAGGGATCCCCGAACTCCCGGCTGAGCTCTTGCGCACGCGTCGCCGCTGCCACCAGTGCGCCATCCACCAGCGCGGGCAGCCCGCCCTCCATGAACACCTGCAGGGCACGCTCGGTGGTGCCGCCCTTGGATGTCACCTGGCTGCGCAAGGTGGCGGGATCGACCGTCGCCGTGCGGGCCAGCTCCGCGGCGCCGGCGGCGGTCTCGATGGCGAGCCTGCGGGCCAGTTCCGCAGGCAGGCCGAGCCTGGTCCCGGCCTGCTCCAGGCTCTCCAGCAGCAGGAAGAAGTAGGCCGGACCACTGCCCGAAAGGGCGGTCACTGCATCGAGCAGCGATTCTTCTTCCACCCACGCCACCATGCCGGTGGCTGCCAGCAAGGACTCCACGAGTGCACGGTCCGCGGGCGTCGCCGCCGGCGTGGCGAAAAGGCCGGTCGCCCCACGCCCTACCAGTGCTGGCGTGTTGGGCATGGCGCGCACCATGGGTATTTCAGCGCCGATCCAGCGGCCAAGGGACTGGGTGGTGATGCCGGCGGCAATCGACAGGAGCACCGGGCGTCGTGTGGTGAGGATCCCCGCCAGCGGCTGGACCACGGCTTTCATCTGCTGCGGCTTGACCGCGAGCACCACGACATCGGCCACTGCCACCGCGGCAGCATTGTCCATGGTCACGTTCACGCCAAAATCGCGCGCCAGCGCAACGCGGAGCGCCTCCAGTGGTTCGGCCACGATGATTGCACCGGGCGCATGGCCGCGGCTGATCAGACCACCCACGATGGCGCGGCCCATGTTGCCGCCGCCTATGAAGGCCACGCGTTTGCTCATGTCGCTGCAAGTGCTCGGGAAATGGCGGGCGAGTGTAGCACCATCAGCGTTGGCGGGGCCCGAACACGGCCGTGCCTATCCTGACGAGGGTCGACCCTTCAGCGATGGCGGCTTCGAAGTCGCCGGAGGTCCCCATGGAGAGCGTGGTCAGCGGCGGCATCCAGGGCGCAACCGCTTCCCTCACGCGCCGGAACACTGCGCGCTGCCCGGCCGGGTCTTCGCGCGGAGCAGGCATCGTCATGAAGCCCCGCAAGGCAAGCCCCGGTAGCACCAGGACCGCCTCCACCAGCTCGCTGAGGGCCGCCGTGTCCACCCCACCCTTGCTGCCTTCGGCATCAGCGTTGATTTCGATGAGGCATTGCAGCGGTGGCAGGTGAGTCGGACGCTGGGCACTGAGCCGCTCCGCGACGCGCAGGCGATCCACGCTGTGTACCCAGGAAAAATGCGCAGCCACCTCCCGCGTCTTGTTGGCCTGCAGACGGCCGACGAAATGCCAGTTCAAGCCGAGCCCGGCAAGTGCGGCAATCTTGGGCAGGGCCTCCTGTACGTAGTTCTCCCCGAAATCGCGCTGGCCCAAGGCTGCCAGTGTCGCGATGCGCTCGGCCGTCTGACCTTTGCTGACGGCTAGCAGGGTGACACTCGACGGCTCGCGACCTGCCGCGAGGGCGGCCTCGGCCAACCGCGCATGCACGGCAGCGAGCGCGTCTTCCGCGGGGTGTGACTGCGTCGGCACTTCCGGAGTGGGGCTTGGCATGACAATGCGCCGTATTAGTTGCTAGATTGCCGCGAAGCCCGCGGTTCACCTAAGTTAACCCTTGCCCCTGTCTCTCTTCCAGACAATCGGCACAGCGCCCGTCACCAGCAACTCGGGGACTCCCAGATGGACATAGCCGAACTTCTTGCGTTCAGCGTCAAGAATCGCGCATCAGACTTGCATCTCTCAGCCGGCCTGCCACCCATGATCCGTGTGGACGGCGACGTCCGCCGGATCAACGTGCCGCCCATGCAGCACAAGGATGTCCATGCGCTGGTTTACGACATCATGAACGACAAGCAGCGCAAGGATTTCGAGGAATTTCTGGAGTGCGACTTCTCCTTCGAGATTCCGGGGCTGGCGCGTTTCCGGGTCAACGCCTTCAACCAGAATCGCGGCGCCGGTGCGGTGTTCCGGACGATTCCCTCCACCATCCTCAGTCTGGAGGAACTGAACTGTCCGTCTATCTTCAAGCAGATTTCTGACTACCCACGAGGCGTGGTGCTGGTGACCGGGCCCACGGGCTCCGGCAAATCCACCACCCTCGCCGCGATGGTCAACCACAAGAACGAAAGCGAATACGGGCATATCCTCACCATCGAGGATCCGATCGAGTTTGTGCACCAGAGCAAGAAATGCCTCATCAACCAGCGCGAGGTCCACCGGGACACGCTCGGCTTCAACGAGGCGCTGCGCTCCGCCCTGCGTGAGGATCCTGACACCATCCTGGTGGGCGAGCTGCGCGATCTGGAAACCATCCGCCTTGCCCTGACCGCAGCGGAAACCGGACACCTTGTGTTCGGCACCCTGCACACCAGTTCGGCCGCCAAGACTATCGATCGCATCGTGGACGTGTTTCCTGCCGACGAGAAGGACATGGTGCGGGCCATGTTGTCGGAATCCCTGCGCGCTGTGATTTCCCAGACCTTGCTGAAAAAGAATGGCGGGGGGCGCGTGGCCGCGCACGAGATCATGATTGGCACGCCGGCCATCCGGAACCTCATCCGCGAAAACAAGATTGCCCAGATGTACTCCGCCATACAGACCGGCCAGCAACACGGCATGCAGACCCTGGATCAGTGCCTGCAGGGGCTGGTTCAGAAGGGCCAGGTGTCGCGGGTCGAGGCACGAAACAAGGCACAGAACAAGGATCTGTTCTGAGGTCTGCGGCTTCCCGCACCCCACAAAAACCGGTTCCTGCAGCAACGGAACCCCGGCAAGAAAAGCCAAGGAGCAAGCGAGATGGAAAGAGAGCAGGCAATCAAGTTCATGCGCGACCTGCTGAAGCTCATGGTGGACAAGAAGGGCTCCGACCTTTTCATCACCGTGGATTATCCGCCTGCCATCAAGATCGACGGGCGGGTGATGCCGGTCTCGAAGACCAGACTCACGGCGGAGAATACGCGCGGCATGGTGCACGCCATCATGAACGACCGCCAGCTGAAGGAATTCGAAGCCTCCAAGGAATGCAATTTTGCAATTGCCCCGGCGGGCATCGGCCGCTTCCGCGTGAACGCCTTCGTCCAGCAGGGTTTCAGCGGCATGGTGCTGAGGACGATTGAAACCAACGTACCGACCATCGATACGCTCGGCCTACCCCAGATCATGAAGGAGGTGTCGCTCACCAAGCGAGGGCTCGTCATCATGGTGGGTGGCACGGGGTCCGGCAAATCCACGTCGCTTGCGGCAATGATCAACCACCGCAACGAGAACAGCTACGGCCACATCATCACCATCGAGGATCCAATCGAATACGTGCATCCGCACAAGAACTGCATCGTGATGCAGCGTGAGGTGGGTGTGGATACCGAGGGTTGGGAAATCGCGCTCAAGAACACCTTGCGCCAGGCGCCGGATGTGATTCTGCTCGGCGAAATACGCGATCGGGAAACCATGGAGTTCGGCCTCGCCTTCGCGGAGACCGGCCATCTGGCCATGGCGACCCTGCATGCCAACAGTGCCAACCAGGCGCTGGATCGCATCATCAACTTCTTTCCGCAGGAACGGCACCAGCAGTTGTTCATGGACATGTCGCTCAATATGCGGGCGATCATCGCCCAGCGACTCCTCAAGCGGGAAAATGGCAAAGGCCGCGTCGCCGGCATCGAGATCATGCTGAACACGCCGCTCATCTCCGATCTCATGCTCAAGGGAGAAATCCACCAGCTGAAGGAAATCATGGGTCGTTCCAACGAGCAGGGCATGAAGACGTTCGATCAGGCACTGTTCGATCTCTTCGAGGAAGGGGCGATTTCCTATGATGATGCGCTGCGAAGTGCCGACTCCATGAACGAACTGCGCTTGCGCATCAAGCTTGAGAGCAAGCGCGGGAAAGGGGAGATCGGTGGTTCATCGCTGAGCCTGGAAGAAACGGACGACCCGCGCTTCATTCGGCGTTGAGCGCTAGGAAACACGCATGGACATCACGCCTTACCTCAAGCTGCTGCGCGACAAGAACGGGTCTGATCTCTTCTTCAGCGCGGGCGCGCCGGTCAAGATCCAGATCGACGGGGTGATCAGCTCCGTGGGCAAGACAGTACTCACCGGTGAGCAGACGCAAGCTGCCGCCTATGGAGTGATGGGAGACGGCCAGATCCGGCGTTTCGAGGAAACTCTCGAATGTGATTTTGCCATTTCGATGGAAGACGGCTCGGCGCGTTTCCGTGCCAATGTGTTCCGTCAGCGGGGTGAAGTGAGCCTGGTGCTGCGCCTCATCCCCTCCCGCATCCCCACCATCGATGAATTTGGCCTGCCGGAAATTCTCAAGGCCATGGTGATGAACAAGCGGGGCCTCATCCTGATGGCGGGCTCCACGGGCTCTGGCAAGTCCACCACGCTCGCGGCCATGATCAATGAGCGCAACCAGCGCGCGCCCGGGCATATCCTCACCATCGAGGACCCCATCGAATTCTCGCATCCCAACCTGCGCTGCATAGTGAACCAGCGCGAGGTGGGTGTGGACACGCTGTCGTTCAAGGCTGCCCTGCGCGCCTCACTGCGCGAGGCGCCGAACGTCATCCTCATCGGCGAGGTGCGCGACCGCGAAACCATGGAGGCGGCGCTGGAGCTGTGCAATACAGGTCATCTGTGCCTGTCCACCTTGCATGCCAACAACGCAAATCAGGCGATGGAGCGTGTGATCAACCTTTTTCCGCAGGAGTTGCATAAGCAGTTGCTGCTTGATCTCTCGATGAATGTGCGGGCGGTCATCTCCCAGCGTCTGGTGCGTGGTGTGGAGGGACACCGGGTGGCCGCCATCGAGATTCTGGTCAACACGCCCCATATCGCCGAGCTGATCCTCAAGGGGGATCTCCACGCCATCAAGGAGGCCATGGGCAATAGCGGCGTCAAGGGCATGCAGACTTTCGACGAATCCCTGCTCAATCTCTACAAGGAAGGACGTGTGAGCATGGAAGAGGCGCTTGAGAACGCCGACTCTCGAACCAATCTCGAGGCACGTATCAACTTCGGATAAGTCAGCGCTCGCTGCGCACGCGGCACAGCCAGCCAAAGCCGGCCCAGGCCAGGCAGATCATCCATTCTTCGCGTGAGAGCGCTGCCAGGCTTCCGGGCAGGAAGAGGGCGATGAGACCGAGACAGACCGCGAGCGCGGCGTAACCCACGAGCACGCCACCCGGTACGCGGTACGGGCGTGGCATCGCGGGTTCGCGCCGCCGCAGGCAGAGGAAGGACAAGGCCACCAGCGCGTAACCGATCACCACGCCGAAGCTGCCCGCATTGATGAGCCACAGCAGCACCGGGCGCCCGAACCACGGGGCAAGACAGGTCAGGAGTCCCACGGTCAGAATCGCGACATGGGGCGTGCGGTATCGCGGATGCAGCCGGGCGAAGACTGCCGGAAGCATGCCGTCTTCCGCCATTGAGTAGAGCAGGCGGCTGGCGCCCACCACGAAGGCATTCCAGGTGGTGATGATGCCCGCGACGCCACCGAGAATGAGCAGGATCCCGGCCCAGCGTCCACCCCAGGCGCTTTCACTGGCGAGTGCTGTTGTCATGCCGCCGGCGGCGCGTGTCTCGGCCGGCAGGGCGAGCCCGACCGCCAGAATCATTGCGCAATAAAACGCCATGCCGCACAGGACAGACACCACGATCACGCGGCCGAGGGCCGCATGGGGCAGTCGAATTTCGGCCGCTGCCTGCGGTATCACATCAAAACCCATGAACATCATGGGCACCACGATGAGAACCGCCGCCATGCCGGCCAAGCCGCCATCGAAATGCGGGCGAAGGTTCGCCGCCTCTCCATTCAACAGCGCCCCCACCAGCACCAGCAGTCCGCACAACACGATGAAAGAGGTCACCACCTTCTGCAGGCGCGATGCCAGCAGCAGACCGCGCACATTGATGAAACTGATGAGTACTGCGCCGAGTATGCCGGTAGCGACAAAGCTCAGATGGATGTCGAACCCTCCCAGGGTCCACAAGTAGCCGATATCAAGTCCCGGCAGCAGATGCGACAGGGCAAACGGAAAGGCCACGGTTTCGAACGCCGCTACCGAGACATAGCCGAGCACGATGGCCCAGGAGCAGATGAACGAAGCGGTGCGACCCAGCGCGCGCAGGCTGTAGACATGTTCACCCCCGGCTTCCGGCATGGCGGAGGCAAGCTCCGCGTAGCACAACGCGACCAGGATCATGGCACACCCTCCGAGCGCAAAGCCGAGCAGTGCGCCCAGCGTGCCCGCCTGCGTGGTCCAAGGGCCTGTCAACAGCACCCAGCTCCAGCCGATCATCGCGCCGAAAGCGAGGGCCAACGCATCGCGTCGACCGAGTACCTGCGCCAGCCTCGGCTGGGTCATGAACAGTCTTTCATGCGGGGACGGGCATTCATGGAGCAGGACTCTAGCGTTGCAGGATCCTGCCAACAACCAGAGCCTGCGCTGTTCGTGGAGTGAGTCTTGTGCACATCGGCCTCAGGGCGATTGAAGGCTGTCCTTTTCCCGGCGCCTTGCATAAGATTCAGCCCGTTCAAGTCGTTTGAGGAGCTCAGCATGTCGTCCGGTCTTCCCGTCCTGCCGCCCGAGGCAATTACTGCCGAATGGCTCACTGCGGCACTGGCCGGCCGCAGCATCGATGCCCGAGTGGCCGGCTTCGACATGGAAACCGTGGGCACGGGCCAGCTCGGTGAGACGCGGCGTTTCCACTTGCGTTACGCCGGCACGCCCCCATCCGAAGCACCCACCACGGTGGTTGGCAAATTCTCCTCGGCCAATCCGGTGGCGGCCGAGAGCGGCCGCACCATGGGCTTCTATCGTGCTGAGGTCATGTTCTATCGCGAGCTTGCGCACAAGGCGCGCGCCCGCACGCCCTTGCCCTATGTCGCGGAGATCGATGATCAAGGCGACTTTGCACTGCTGTTCGAAGATCTCGCCCCGGCCCAGACCGGAGACCAGTTCCGTGGTTGCACGCTCGATGAAGCCCGGGCCGCACTGAAGGAAGCCGCGCTTCTGCATGCCACGTTCTGGAATGATGAGGATCTCATGCGCCAACCCTGGCTCTATGTGCCGGAAGGCGCGCAGGGCTTCTACACCACGGAGCTCATCGAACGCTCTTGGGATCACGTCCAGAAAAACTATCAGGGCTGGCTCTCACCAGAAGTCACCGCCTGCTGTGATCGCTTCGTGCGCAATCATGCGCACTGGAATCGCCCACGACCCTTCCCGAAGACCTTCACCCATTGTGATTTTCGCCCCGACAACATGCTCTTCGGTGGGCCGGATGGCCGAGTCGCACTGGTGGACTGGCAGACCAGCAACTTCCTCGGCACGGGCATGGATGTGGCGTACTTTCTCGGTGGGTGTTTCGATCGTGAGACCCGCCGCAAACATGAACGGGACCTGCTGAAGGGCTATCACGACGATCTTTTGTCCTTGGGGGTGAAGGATTATTCCTTCGATCACCTGCTCGATGACTATCGCCATTACAGCTATGCGGTGATCGCGGTGGCGATAGCCGCCACGCTCATCGTCAAGCGCACCGACCGCGGCGACCGCATGCTGATGCACATGACCATCGGTGGTGCGGAGCAGGCGATAGACAACGCGGCACTCGATCTGCTCCCGCCCTGATCCATCCCATTCCCTTTCCGCTTCGATCCAGGAGACGTGCGCATGCGGCTGGCCAAACCTCATCTCGATCTCGGCATGTTCACGACGGATCTCGACGACCACCGGCATTTCTGGGGCGAGACCGTGGGCCTGCGACTGGACCATGAACTGCCCTTCGACGAGTTGTGGGTGCAGCATCGCTACGATGCCCATGCCTCTGTCATCAAGGTGAATCACTACCGCCATCCCATGCCGGATGTACCTGCTTCAGGGTACGTCGGCCTGACGATCGCGCGCGACGGTGCGCCGGCATGGTCGGGGCAGGCGCCGAGTGGAGAAACCGTGCGATTGGTGCCGCCGGGCACCGGCGGCGTGGAGCGCATCGGAATCACCGTGCGCACGCCGGAGCCTGCGCGCATGATGGATTTCTATCTGGGGGCACTGGAGTTCGAGGAGGCGGCGCCGGATGTCGCCCGCTGCGGCGACACCCTGCTGTGGGTGGAGAAGGGTCCCGGTGGCAGCACCACGCCTGATTTCATCGGCCCCGGCTTTCGTTACCTCACCGTGCAGATCTTCGATGCCGACGCCGAAATCGCGGCGATCGTCGGCCGCGGGGGGCGGCTCGGGCGCGCGGCCGTGAATTTTGGCACCGTTGCCCGCTATGGCTTCGTGCTCGATCCGGACGGCAACTGGATCGAGATGTCCGCACGTACTTCGCTCACCGGCATCGCGCCCCCACGCTGATGTTCCTCCACCAGCGCGGCGGCGCCCGTTTCTCGCTGGAGGGTTTCCTGCACGCACTGGTGCACCTGTTCGGGCGTTTCGCCTTGTCCCGCCGCTATCGCGTGCGGGTGATCGGGACGCATCACATCCCGAAGACCGGTGGCGTGCTGCTGCTTGGCAACCACGTTTCCTGGATCGACTGGGCCGTGCTGCAGATGGCATGTCCGCGTCCCATCCGCTTCGTGATGGAGCGTGCGCTGTTCGAGCGCTGGTATCTGCGCTGGTTCCTGAACAGCTTCGGGGTCATTCCGATCAGTGGGGCCGGCAGCCGATCGGCGCTCGATGAAGTACGCAAATGCCTGAACGCCGGCCAAGTGGTCGCGATGTTCCCGGAGGGTGCGATCAGTCGCACCGGACATCTCGGTGAATTCCGTCGTGGTTACGAGCAGGCGGTGACAGACGCCCAAGGCATCATCATCCCCTTCTATCTGCGCGGGCTGTGGGGCAGTTCATTCTCCCGCGCCAGTGCCCATCTGCAGTCCCTGCGGCGCAGCGTGCTGAGGCGTAATCTCGTGGTGGCCTTCGGTGGCACCCTGCCGTTGTCCACGCCCGCCGAGGCGCTCAAGCGCCGCGTATTCGAGCTCTCCATCCAGTCCTGGGACGATTACACGCGTACCCTTGAAACCATTCCGGAAGCTTTTCTCGCCACGGCCAAGCGCATGAAGGGCGACATGATGCTGGCCGATACTGTGTCCGGCCCCCTGTCCGCCTGGCGGGCGCTCACCGGTGCGCTCATCCTGCGCGGTTTCATTCGTCGCCATGGCAAGGGTCAGAACATCGGTCTCCTGCTGCCCACCAGCAATGGCGGCACGCTGGCCAATCTCGGCGTGCTGCTTTGTGGCCGTACGGTGGTCAATCTCAATTACACCGCGAGCGTGGAAGCGGTGCAGGCGGCGCTCCGCAAGGCGGATATCGAGACGGTGTTCACGTCCAGCCGCTTTCTCGAGCGTCTGGTGCAGCGTGGTATGGATCCGCATGCATTCACGGCGGGAGTGGAAGTGCTGGAGCTGGAGAAGCTGGCCAAGGGCGTGACGCCGCTGCGTCGTCTGCTTACCCTGCTGCAGGTCGCGCTGCTGCCGCGCTGGATGCTGCGGGCGCTGTATTGCGCGCGTGTTTCTCTCGAGAGTGCGGCGGCCATCATGTTCTCCAGTGGCAGCGAGGGTGAGCCCAAAGGGATTGTGCTTTCCCATCGCAATATCATGGGCAACATCAAGCAGATTGTGGACATGCTCAACGTGGAGCAGCACGACGTGATACTGGCATCCCTGCCGCAGTTCCATGCCTTCGGCCTCACCGGCTCGACCCTGATGCCGATGGTGGAGGGCATTCCCGCAGTCTGCCATCCCGATCCCACGGATGCGGTGGCCATCGGCAAGGTGGTGGCCGAATACCAGGTCACGGTGCTGATGGGCACGTCCACTTTCCTGCGGCTCTATGCGCGCAGTCCGCGCGTACACCCGCTGATGTTTGCGTCATTGCGCATCGTGGTGTCCGGGGCGGAGAAACTAGCCCCTGATGTGCGGGAGTCCTTCAAGCTCAAGTTCAACAAGGACATCTACGAAGGTTACGGCGCCACCGAAACCACGCCGGTCGCGAGCGTGAACATTCCGGATCAACTGGACACCACGTACTGGACAGTCCAGCTCGGCAACAAGCCGGGTAGCGTCGGGATGCCGCTGCCGGGGTCGAGCTTCCGCATCGTGGATCCCGAGACGCTGGAGGAGCTACCCCTCGGGGAGGACGGCCTCATCCTCATCGGTGGCACGCAGGTGATGCTCGGCTATCTGAAGGATCCCGAGCGCACGGCTCAGGTGATCGTGGAGCGGGACGGGCTGCGCTGGTACCGCAGCGGCGACAAGGGACATCTGGACGAGGATGGCTTCCTGACCATCGTCGACCGCTACTCGCGCTTCGCCAAGCTGAGCGGCGAGATGGTGAGTCTGTCCGTCGTGGAGGCGCAGATCCGCGCCGTGCGCGGCAACCCGGAGCTCGACGTCTGCGCGCTGAGCGTGCCGGAGCCACGCAAGGGAGAGCAAATCATCCTGCTGGTTGCCGGTGCAAGCCTCGATCTCCATACCCTGCGCAAGGAACTGCTGGATACCGGTGCCAGTCCGCTGACCATCCCCCATGAAATCTTCGAGGTGGAAACCGTCCCCAAGCTCGGTAGCGGCAAGACGGATTTCGGGGCCGCGCGGGCCCTGGCCGATCGGCTGATGGCCTCGAGCTGAGCGCCGCATCGCCCTGAAACGAGGCGCCAGGCTCGCCGGCGCCCGAAGCTGGTGCAGATCACGCCCTGCCCGCAGTCGCATCTCGGTCGCATTGACGCCTGAGTAGACATCCCGAAACTGGCATGAAGCCTACCAATACCCCCCCAGATGCCTTGCTTTGGCGCACGCGCACCATTCTTTCTGGCTCGGCGCACGTAAGTGGTGCGCTTCTTGCTAACCTCGAAAACACCACATGACAAACTCGGGGGAGTCGGATGGAAGCGTTACAGACAGGCAGTGATGTGTTGTTCATCCTGCTCGGGGCCATCATGGTGTTGGCCATGCATTCGGGCTTTGCCTTTCTCGAGGTGGGCACGGTCCGCCGCAAGAACCAGGTCAATGCTCTGGTCAAGATCCTGTGCGATTTCGCGGTCTCCACCATCGCCTACTTCTTCGTGGGCTACCTCGTCGCTTATGGCGTCGACTTCTTCCGGGGTGCGGCCGAGCTCAACCTGCGCGGCGGTTATGACCTCGTCAAATTCTTCTTCCTGCTCACTTTTGCCGCCGCCATCCCAGCGATCATCTCCGGCGGGATTGCCGAGCGGGCCCGCTTCCATCCGCAACTGGCGGCCACGGCGCTGGTGGTGGCCTTCGTGTATCCCTTCTTCGAGGGCATCACCTGGAATGGCAATTTCGGTGTGCAGGCCTGGCTGAAGGACAGCTTTGGCGCCCCCTTCCATGATTTCGCCGGTTCGGTGGTGGTGCATGCCATGGGCGGCTGGCTCGCGCTGGTGGCGGTGGTCATGCTGGGTGCACGCCATGGTCGCTATCACAAGGATGGCGGGATCGCGGCGGCGCATCCGCCATCCAGTATTCCCTTCCTCGCTCTGGGCGCCTGGATCCTCACGGTCGGCTGGTTCGGTTTCAACGTGATGTCGGCGCAGACCGTGGCGGCGGTGAGCGGGCTGGTGGCAGCCAATTCGCTGATGGCCATGGTGGGCGGCATCCTCACGGCCCTGTTCGTGGGCCGCAATGACCCGGGCTTCGTGCACAACGGCCCCTTGGCCGGACTGGTTGCAGTCTGCGCCGGCTCGGATGTGATGCATCCGCTTGGCGCGCTGGTCACTGGTGGCGTGGCGGGAGCCCTGTTCGTCTGGCTGTTCACCCTCACCCAGAATCGCTGGAAGATCGACGACGTCCTCGGCGTATGGCCCCTGCATGGACTGTGCGGCGCCTGGGGCGGACTGGCGGCCGGGATTTTCGGTCAGGAGGCGCTCGGCGGTCTCGGCGGCATCAGCATGATGTCGCAGGTGATCGGCACCGGGCTCGGCATCCTCATCGCACTCATCGGTGGAGTGCTGGTGTACGGCGGCCTCAAGCGCGTGGTGGGCCTTCGTTTGTCGCAGGAGGAGGAGTATCGCGGCGCAGATCTCTCGATCCACAAGATCGCGGCATCACCCTTTAATGGAGATTAATATTTATTAAAAACATATAGGTGCGTATATTTTCGCGATCAATATCTCAATCGGATTTTTACTTGATAAGCTAATTTAATGATATTAAAATAAAATTCTCTGAATAGAGTCTTAGGATTCGCTGTGGCTGCCCGGTATCTCTGCGCTGGCGCTTGCACGATCACTGCAACGCATGGCAAGCCTGCGTTGTTGGTCATGCTGCTGGCCGGCGTGCTGGCAGGATGCGGATGGATACGCGACGGAAACGGTGATTCAGAGCGAAATGGCCCGCTGCTCGTCACCAGTCCCCGTCCACTGACGGAAGCGGAACTCGCTCGCCAGGCGGTTCTGGACCGCGACGCCGCGCAAGCGGAAGTACCGCCGCTCGGGCCAAAGCTCTCTCTGGACGAGGCGATAGCGAGGGCGTTGAAGTTCAACCTCGCGCGGCGAGAGAGGCTTCTGCAGGAAGCCCTCTCTCTCAAACAGCTCGATGTTGCCCGTTTCGAGATGTTGCCCTCGATACTCGCCCGTACCGGCTACCTCTCCCGGGACAATGACAACACCCGCTTGAGCCGGAACGAGGAGGGCGAACTTGCCCCCAATCAATTCGTATCCCAGGACCGATCCCATGAGCTCTCCGAGTTCGGATTGAGCTGGAGCCTGCTCGACCTTGGAATGGGCTACTACTCGAGCGTGCAGGATACCGACCGGTTGCTGATAGCGGTGGAGCGCCGCAGGAAGACCACTTACCTTCTGATGCAGGACGTGAGGACCACTTTTTGGCAGGCGGCAGTCGCCCAGCGGGTGGAATCGATGGTTGCGCAGGCCACCCTGATCGCTGAAGACGCCCTCATTGATTCACGCAAAGCCGAACAGGCACGTGTTGGCGACCCCGTAGATGCACTCCGCTACCAGCGCCAGTTACTCGAAAATCTGCGCCTGCTGGAAAGTCTTGCGCGAGAACTCTCCACCGCAAGAGTGGATCTGTTCAGGCTGATCAATGTGCCCCTGTCGTCGGACGTGGTGCTGGTAGAGCCCGCCGGGGTTGGTGTGGATTCGGCGCTGCTCCGGACACCGTCGGAAAAGCTTGAAGAATTGGCGCTCGCGCGCAATCCAGACCTCAGAATCAGAAGCTACGACGCGCGCATCGCGCGAGTGGAGGCGCGCAAGACCTTGGTGAAGTTGTTCCCGGACCTGGGCTTCAACTACAACATCAATTACGACACCGACAATTACCTCGTGAACAATCGCTGGAATCAGGCCAGTCTGCAGCTTTCGTTCAACCTGATGAACTTGCTCGCATATTCCGGACAGAAAAAGCTCGCCGGGGCGGGTGTAGCGCTGGCGGACCAACGGCGGGTGACAGCGCAGGCTGCAGTTCTGGCACAGGTCCATCTTGCACGCCTGGAACTCGTGCATGCCGAACGTTTGTTGGCCCGTGCAAAAGAAATCAGCGCGACGGACAAGCGACTGTTCAAGATCATTCGTAGCCAATCCCAAGCCAAGCTGGCAAGCAAGCTGGAGGAAACCAGTAACGCCACGTCCTCCATCCTGAGCCTGATGCGTTTATATCAGGCCAAGGCGGACGCCCAGGCCGCAGAGGCAAGGCTCCGAGCCACTCTGGGCGATGAGCCCTCGTTTGAACTGGACGGTGCGAGAACTGCGGATCTGGCCACGCTTTCCGAACTTCTTCGGAAATCCTTGGACACCCCGGCACAGGCGTCAGCTCCCACTTCCGAGCCGGCACGCCTTATCGCGATCCGCGCAGGCAAGGTCGGGGAACGTGTCCAGTACGTGGTGGATCTGTCACGCAATGTTCACCCCGTCTCGTTCGAGGTCGCGGCCCCGCGTCGCTTTGTGGTCGAATTTCCGGGCGCGTCACTTGGCCGACCCTTCATCGCGGATGAAACCTGGCCTCCGGGTGTCCCTGTACCGCGCCACCATGACGACCCGACTCTCAAGAGGGTGCGACTTGTTCTGGATGTGCCGTCCGACATGACTGCCGGAATACTGCTATTGCCCCCCTCCGGGGACCACGGCCACCGACTGGTAATCACGTTGGAGGCATCCGGGAAACCACCCATGGGACGTCAAAACCCCGGGAACGCTGGCGACAGGAGCCTCGCCGCCACCCAATCGCTGAACGGCGTATAGCCCCAAGCAAATGGGAATTTGACGCCAAGCCCGCCATACTGGGACGCCAAGGAAGTCTGCGTCCGTTAAAGGGTGACATTTATGGGCCGCAATAACCCCGACAGAATAGCGCGCAGCATGCCGCTACCTGGCCTGACCTTGCTCGAACCTCGTCTCATGTTCGATGGCGCCGGCCTCGTCGAGGCTACTATCGCGGATCCCACAAGCGACATTCGAACAATCCAGCTCCCTCCCGCGGTCCCGGCCGCACAAACCGCCACTACCGATCGGTGGGAGGCTGATTCCCGTCAATCCGCGGACCAGCCCGACGAAATCCCGCATCTAGAATCCACTGTGCGGGAGATTCTGTTCATAGATTCCCGGATTGAGGACTCGAGCCTGCTGCTGCAGGCCGTGAGGGCCGATGTTGAGGTCATTTTTGTCGCTGGCGACGAGGACGGTATCTCCGTCATGGCAGACACCTTGGCCAGGCGGGTGGACATCCGTGCCGTGCACGTGGTGTCCCATGGCGAGGCAGGCGTCTTCCTCCTCGGGGACACCCGCGTGGATCAGGGCCTCCTGGAAGCTCGTGCCGATGACTTCCTTCGCCTCGGCAGCGGCTTGTCGCCCGAGGGTGACCTGCTGCTGTACGGCTGTGACGTGGGCGCAGGTGCCCGCGGCCTGCACTTCGTCACGGCCCTGGCACTGGCAACGGGTACGGATGTCGCCGCTTCGGAAAACCTGACCGGCAGGAATGCCGAGGGTGGAGACTGGTTGCTCGAACGACATTCGGGAGAAATCACCGCACAACTGTTCACGCCGCCCGAGGCGGCTGCTGCCTACTCGGGTGTGTTGGAAGGCGTAGCACCAGTAACTGACCTCAACAGCGAAAGCCCCGGCAACGATTCGTCGGGCACCTTCATCGAGGGGGGCGCGCCTGCCAGCCTCGCTCCGGCGCCGGTACTGAATGGCGAGGACGGTTCCTTGTATCAGGAACTACGCGTCGCGATTACGACGACCGAGATATCCCAGCCGGACAGTGAAGAGCTGGTGTTTTCCGGTGTCGTCTCCGGCGATCCGAGCGTGCGCCTGACAACAACAGGAGGTGGACAGTTCGTACTCGCCGAAACAGTTTTCGAATTTACCAACCAGGCCAGTGGCAGTGAGCGACTGTTGATCTTCCGAGGGGCCGCCATTCTCGACGCAAATGGAGAGGCGACGGGTACGTACAAAGCTTTGTCGCAAAGTGACATGCAATCACTACTGGCCGCTCTTGGTTACAGGAATCACAGCGAGGCACCCGAAACAGCCAACCCACGGGTCTTTCGCATTTCAGCCGTCGATGCCAATAGGAACACGAGCAATCAGGCGACTGCCACGATTACCGTGACCGCCATCAACGACGCGCCGGACATCACCGCACCGTCCAGCATTGAGTTGACGGAGGATGGCAGTTACCAGTTCTCGGCGGGGCTGTTGCAGATCTCGGACGCCGAGGCATCCACGGTAAAAGTCACATTGACCACCCATCACGGGTCACTAAGCTTAGGAACTGTTTCCGGACTGACATTCATCTCGGCCGGCGCGACATCCGGGGACGCACTCCAGTTCACGGGGGCAGTGGGGGCCGTCAACGACGCGCTGAACACAATCATCTACACCCCTGTTGCCGACTATGCCGGCTTCGACAGCCTCGGCATCACCGTAAGCGATCAGGGGGCGGCCGGCAGCGGCGGTGAGCAGACAAGCACGCAGGCTGTCAGCATCAACGTTGCCGCTGTGAACGATGCGCCCACAACGACCTTCGGCACCAGCACTCTTACCGTCGTGGAGAACGCATCGGCTACCCTGATTGCCCCAGCCGGCGTGGTTGCGGACGGGGACTCCGCGAGCTTGAACGGCGGCCTGATTCGGATCACGGGTCTCGCTGCCAACGATCGGCTTTACATCGCAACAGATACCAGCAATACGGCGGGGGCGCTCAGGGCAAACGGCAACAACCTTGAGCTGGGCAACGGAACCACCTGGACCGTCATTGGCTCAATCGAAATCGTCGAGGGCACCTCCCTCCGCATCAATTTTAACAGCGAAGCCGCGACTCCGGCCGTCGCCCAATCCGTTTTGCGGTCGATTCTGTTCGTGAACACTTCCGACAATCCGGTGGCCTCACGAACGCTGAGCCTTGTGGTCCGTGACAGCAGCGGCGCCATCAGCGATGCAGCGACCCTCGCCCTGGCGGTTACTTCCGTCAACGACCGCCCTGTCATCACGGATCCCGCGACAGAAGTCGTCGCGTATGTTTCCTCGGGCGCCAGCCAGAAAAACGCACCCGTCGATGGGCAGGCCGTGGGCATTCTTATCAACGATCTTTTCATCTCTGGCAGGATTTCGGACCCGGAAGGCCGGGCCTATGCCGAGATGGGTATCTTGATTACCGCCCTCGGCGGCAACAACTGCATCAACAAGCTCTGGTACAGTACCGACAACGGCGCCACCTGGGTGCTGGGGGCAAGCGCGAGCGGTGGGTCAACGCTCACGGCGACCAGTGCCCTGCTGCTAAACAATACGCCGTCTACCAGAATCTACTTCGAGCTCAGTCCGAGCGTATCGAACAGCACGCCCGGTGCGGTGTTTTTCAAAGCTTGGGACGGCACTACAAGCACCCCCACGGGCCGTGTCAACCCGGAGACCCTCGCCACCTCGCTTTCACTGTCGACCGACGTTGTTGGCGTGACTGTCAATCTTTCGGCTGGCACTGCACCCAAGAATACATTCCCGGCTTCCTATTCCATGGTCGAGGATGATGTCTTGAGCCTCTCAGGTCTCAGCGTTGCCGACAGCGACGGCAACGTCAACATGCAGCTGACCCTCTCGGTCGCCAACGGGACGCTGACGGCCACGAGCTCCGGGGGGGTCACGGTGACCGGGAGTGGCACAGGGGTCCTTGGCCTTTCGGGCACCAGGGATGCGCTCAACTTTTATCTCGCGGAGACTGTCACGCAGCCGGTGTATCGCCCGCTTGCGGACTACAACGGGAGCGTGGCCCTCGGAATAGTCGCCAGGGACAACGTCGGTCTTACCGACTCTGATTCGGTCTCAATCACGGTCACCGCACTCAATGATGCGCCGACCGTCGACCTGAACGGTACAGTCTCGGGTCAGAACAATCTCGCTGCGTTCGTCGAAGACACGGAAGGCGCGCTCCTCGCGCCTTCCGCGGACATCGTGGATATCGATTCCGCGAACCTCACCGGCATGACGCTTGTATTGGGCGCTCGACCCGATGGAGACGGCGTCGAGCGACTCGCGCTCAATGCTGATGCCACCGCCGCCGCCGCAGGACTGACCGTCGCCTATAACCAGGCCAGCGGCACACTCAGCATTTCAGGGAGTGCGTCGGTATCCACCTACCAGACGATTCTGCGCGGCGTGCGCTACGTGAACGACGGTGAGTCGCCCTCGCAGACGCCACGTACGGTCACGAACTCTGTCACGGATGGTTCCGCAGGGAGCAACGCACCCACAGCCACGGTGACCCTGTCGGAAGCAAACGATGCTCCAGTCCTGACCCTGTCTCTTGCGGACCAGGCAGGGACTGCAGGTTTGCCCTTCAGTTTTGAAGTGCCAGCCGGAAGCTTCACAGACCCCGAAAGCGATGTCCTTGATTACCGCGCAGAGCTGGCAGATGGCAGCGCGCTACCGGGCTGGCTTAGGTTTGAAGCGGGTGCATTGCGATTCGTCGGTATGTCAGCACTCCCCGAGAGCCTTCAGGTGCGTGTCATTGCCACCGACAGCCAGGGCGCTTCGACATCGGATGTGTTCAGCCTTGTAGTGGGCGAAACGCTCGGAGGCCAGCAGCTGGAGTGGGTGGGCTTTTCAAAGGTGTACGAGCTGATAAACGCGCCAAATCACTCCGCCTCCGGCGAATACCAGGAAGAGACGTCGAGCTTCACCACTGCCAACGCCCCGATTGTCGGCAGCGATTTCACCTTCTACCAGTTGACTGCTACCGGCCGCTTCACGGGTAACAACGTGCCGGGCTACCTGACTTACCTGGATGCGAATGGTGACGTCCAGACTATCGAGGGGATCGTGTCCAGGCCCGTCAAATCGCCGGGTAATGTTGTCGAGGGTTACTACTTCTGGGTTGACAACGGCACTGAAGACACGTCCGATGATCAGGCGTTTCTGCTGGTCGTCAATGAATCCTTCTTTGCGGGCGCGGAGGAATTCCACAGCAGCAGTGATCGGGTGGACACTGCGTTGAACGGCTACCTTTTCAGTCCCACCTGGAGCGTCAGTGCCGCGTCCGCCAATGAGTCGGCCGGCACGATTGAGTTCACCGTCACCCGAAGCAGTGCCGTTGGTGCAGCAAGCATCCGCTTCCAGACCTCCATCGGAGCTTCGGACACCGCTGGCCTTGCCGATTTTGTACCCAGCGCGGGTCTGCTGTCGTTTGCCGACGGGGAGCAATCCAAGACCGTGTCCATCGAGGTGGTCCAGGATTCCCTGTACGAATACCCAGAAACCTTCACCCTGGTTCTGAGCGATGCCAGTGAAGACACGAGAATCCTGCAGGGAAATGCGACAGGTACCATTCTTGACGATGACAACCCCGCCGTATTCAGCGTCCATGATGCCGGCGCGCCCGAAGGATCGCCCGTTGTCTTTGCGGTCGAGCGGACTGGTGACGCGTGGACCGCCGGGACCGTGAGGTACACGATCTTCATTAGCGCTGCTGATGGCGCATCCCTTTCGGACGTTCAAATAGTTGAGGGGACACTGAGTTTCGGGGCGGGTGAGGTGCGCAAGACGATTTCCGTTCCGACCATCCAGGATGTGTTGCTGGAGGGTGACGAGACGTTCAGCGTGAGGTTGTCCAACCCCAGTGCCGGCGCGACCGTGAGCACGGAGGACGGAATTGCAACCGGTGTTATCGAAGATGATGAGGGAGTGGTCATCTACAGTGTGTCGGATGCTGTCACTGTAGAGGGGGCGTACCTCGAATTCACGGTGTGGCGGTCCGGAGATGTCCAGCAGACCCAGACCGTGAACTACTCCACCCTTATTGCGACTTCAGATACGGCTGATCTTGCTGACTTCCAGAGCATCACCAGCAGCGTGGTGTTTGTCCAGGGAGAGCTGAGCAAGGTGGTACGGGTGTTGTCGGTCTCGGATGAGGTCTTCGAGGGAGACGAGACATTCACCCTGTCACTCTCTTCCCTTTCAAGCATTTCCACCACCGAGCTGACGAAGATCAGCGCATACAGCGGAGCGGCCACGGGTACCATCCTCAACGACGAGGAGGCACCGGTATTCGCGTTCTCGGTGAGCCCGGCGTCCGCGGTGGAGGGAAACGCAATCCAGGTAACAGTGAACAGGCTTGGTGACGCGGAGGTCACACAGTCGGTCTGGTATTACGCGACGGTCTCTTCACCGCAATCGGCATCGTTGCTGGACTTTCAGCAAATCGGAGGCATTCTTGAATTCGCTCCGGGTGAATCCTCCAAGACTTTTCTGATTACGACGGCGCAGGATGACCTGCTGGAGGGCGATGAGAGTATTGCAGTGGGGCTGCTGGCGCCGACGGGTGGAGCGGTACTTGCGGGGCAGTCGACGATCACGACAACCATTCTCGATGACGATGGCATTTTTATCGAGGGTGGCGACGCCAAACCCCTGGTGCTGGGCAGTGACCTGCTGCCACCGGATAGTGGGCCGTTTTCCAGTGTCTTGTTCCGTATCCCCCAATCTCTTGTGCTCGACGGAAGTGATGAGACGCTGCGCTTTCAGGACAACTCCGGGATTCTCGCCAGCATAACGCTAGCCGGGACGGCGACTGGCGGTTCGTTCAGCCTGGGCACCGTCGTTTATGACTGGAGCGCCTCGACCGTCGACGGCGTGCGCAGCGTGACCCTGAGTATTGCCGGCCGGGAGATGACAGGGTCCGAAGTTAATGCGCTGCTGGCCACAGCGGGATATCACAACGCCGATCAGGACCCCGATGAATCGGGTGACAGGCTGATTTCGCTGCTGGCAGAAGATTCCAGCGGAGGGATCTTCTCGCTGGAAACTTTCCATGTGCAGGTCGTGGCCGTCAATGATCCTCCCGTCAATGCAATTCCATACGCCCCAGTCGAAGACCCGCTGTCTGTTGAAAAGGATCAAACGCTTCAGATCACAGGACTTTCCGTCACTGATCCTGATGCGGGCGGCGGCTTGCTCACGGTGGATCTGTCTGTCTTGCGCGGGATACTGGTCATCTCAGACAGCGTGGTCGGCGGAATTGGAAGTTCCGGGATCAGTGGAAACTCCACCGGTTCGGTGCGTCTTTCCGGGACGCTTCAGCAGCTGAATGTCACGCTGGCCGCGACCGGGGCAGTGATGTATCGGCCGGGTACGGCCTATGTTGGGGTCGATGAATTGACCTTCCACACGGTTGACAACGGTCACTCGGGGACCGGCGGGACGCTGAGCGATACGGACAAGGTCTACATTCTGGTGGAAAAGCCCGGATCTGCGCCGGTGTTTAAGGACGCGTCTGGGGTGGCGGTGGCGGACTACACCTTTGCGTATGACGAGGGTCGTGAGGCGACGGACGTTCTGGGTCAGGTGTATGCCGCGGACACGGATGCGGGTGACACGGTGACCTTCTCGATTGTGGTGAACGTTCTGGATGGCGAGCAGGCGCCCCTGTATGAGATTGACGGGGCGACGGGTGAGTTGCGGCTGACGGCGGCTGGGGTGCTCGCGTTCACGAACGACTATGAGGCGGTCTTGAACAGCCACGTGCTGACGGTGCGGGCGACGGACAAGGACGGCAACGAGACGAACATCCAGGTGACGCTGAACGAGCGTGACCTGAACGAGGCGGCGCCGGTGTTTAAGGACGCGTCTGGGGTGGCGGTGGCGGACTACACCTTTGCGTATGACGAGGGTCGTGAGGCGACGGACGTTCTGGGTCAGGTGTATGCCGCGGACACGGATGCGGGTGACACGG
>Ga0315909_10002862_pt1 | contig 21679 bp, 25 predicted proteins | sample LakEriMetagenome_11_FD_203527 | JGI IMG/M metagenome (GOLD analysis project Ga0315909, IMG submission 203527) | Freshwater fungal communities from buoy surface, Lake Erie, Ohio, United States - Buoy 2 MA125 | ecosystem: Environmental > Aquatic > Freshwater > Lake | place: USA: Lake Erie, Ohio... | reverse complement strand
CGACCGCGTGCTTGCACGGGCCGACGATGGTCCCGCGCTGGCCCGCGTCGGGGCACGAGCACCGCCACCCCTGGTGGGGCGTGTGGCGGACGCGGACCCGGTAGACGGTGGACCCGTCACTCGACCGGACGGCGGCGTGGACGGCCTCGTCGGTGACGACCAGGCCATCCACCCGTACGGCCTGGGCGCGGGCCTGTCGGACTGCATCCGACACGTCGACGAGACGGGCGGCGGCCGTCTCCGCCGCCATGACGGCCTGGGCGCGGGGGCGGATGTCCTGCATCGGCGACCTCCTTCGGGGTGGGTGGTGGGTACACCGCCGATGGGGGGATGCGGACCTACCCGAACCGACCGCCGCCCTCCTCCTTCGGCGGGGCGTGCTTGAGGCCGAGGTTCTTCGCCACCTTCGGGACGACGTCGGTCTCCTCGACGAGTTTGCGCCCCACGTCCCCGTACATGTTGCGCAGGACCTCGTTGAAGGTCGAGTCGTTCGGCGTGAAGAAGTCGCGCTCGAGCTTCTCGCGGGTCGTGACGGGGTCGATGTTCAGCAGTTCGAGGATGACGTCGATGTCCAGGCTGCCCTTCTGGTACAGGTTGAACAGCGAGTCGAACGTGTCGGCGTTGTCCCGCAGCGCCAGGCGGGTGAACGACAGCCGGGGGTACACGACCTGCTCGTTGCCGTCGTCGTCGACCTCGATGAACCCCATCCGCTTGCACATCGGCTTGAACAGGTACTCCTCCGTGAAGTCCTGGAGGATCTCGCGGAGCAGCATGTACCGGGTGTTGATGACCTCGAGGCTGATCTTGTCGCCGGAGTAGGACGACTCGCCGGTCAGCAGGCCCTCCGTGACGCCGAGGCCCGCGTACAGTTCGCGGGCCAGGAGGTCCATCTCCCCCGACAGGTCGAGCAGGCGCTGGTCCGAACCCATCTCCTCCCAGGTGATCTGGAAGTTCGCGATGATGCTGAAGTCCGGGTCCTGCAGGGCCAGGTCCACCTGCTCCCGGAGCGCCTCGGTGTCCGAGGCCGCCATGTCCTCGGCGTACACGATGCGGATCGGGGTCATGTGCCGCGACGCGATGGACGCGTTCGCCTGGCGGAGCTTGTCGAAGTGGACGAGCGACTGGAGGCACCGCTCCAGGACGGAGTGCCCGCGCGGCTCGTAGTCCGACTTCTTGTTCGCCAGGTAGTGGACGAACGACCCGGCCTCGGGATCGGTGTTCAGGGGGATGTTCCGACCGTCGCGCACCGCCTCGACGATGTCGGTCGGCATCGACCCGACCACCCGCTGGGCACGTGTGTCCCCGCTGTCCGCCGCCTCGATGATCTTCTTGGTCTTGGCGTCGGGGACGAGTTCGATCAGCTTCTCGTCCGTGAAGTTGAACGCCTCCATGTGCGTCTGCTCGGGCGGCAGGCACCGGATGGACGTCCACCCCTTGTAGTTCTTCTTCAGCCAGTCGACCGCAGCCGACTGGTCCTCCCGCAGGCGGCGCTCCGTCCGGGCCTCCCCCGTGCCGTCGTCGCCGTCGACGATGACGTTGACCTCCTCGTACATGAGGTCCTCGGGCATCTCGGGGTTCGCGTCCTCGCACCACACGAACACCTCCCCGATGAGGTGCCACTCGTGGACGATCGCCAGGAGCCGGTGCAGCAGGCCGATGCGACGCGCCCACCGCTCGCACCACTCCGTCGCCTGGAGGGCGAGTTCGCGGTTCTTCGCCTTCGGGATGTTGAGGCGGACCTTCGACAGCGGCAGTTCGGTGTGCAGGTCGAGCGCCTGGCCCACGAACGGGTTCTTGCGGTAGAAGAACCGGTAGTAGTTCCACTGCTCGTACAGCGACTGCGGGAGTTCGAGGAAGTCCGTCGACAGTTCGGGGGAGTAGAAGTTCCCCGCCGTGGCCGACGTGGTCCCGGCCGCGGACATCACCCCGTACGCCAGCTTCATCCCCGCCGTCTTCGGCAGTCGCTTGGGCTTGCCGGTCGTGACCTTCGGGCGCGACCGGACGCGGGCGACCTCGGTGGCGTCCTGGGCCTCTGTCGCCGACGTGGACGCGAGGCGCTTCAGCGGGACATCGTCCGGGGTGTCACTCATTCGGGCACCTCAGGCGGGGCGGGACGACGGGGAGGGGGCGGGGAGGGGACTTCGGATTCACCCCCCACCGTACCGACGGGCCGCACGGCGCGGACGGCCTCGACGCACCGCTCGAGGTCCCGACGGGTGCGGGCGACCGCGCGGCGGGCGTCGAAGTCCCCGAACGCGTCCCGACGCGGACCGTCCAGCGCGGCGAGCGCACGGCGCAGCGCCCGCTCGGCGGTCGCCAGTTCGGCGGCGACGGCGGCGTCGTGGTCGGAGGCGGATCGGTAGCGGCGCATCAGAAGTGGACGTCCACGCCCAGTCGGTTGTCGTTCCGGGAGGATGGGACCGCGGACACGAACCCGACGAGGACCGGGGTGACAATACCGGCCAGCGCGAGTTGCGCCGGGGGGTCGTTGCACAGCAGGCCGTTCTCGCTGACGTACAGGTCGTCCATCAGCGAGTAGGTGATGGGTCCGCCCGCCCGGACGCCACCCGCGAGGGCGACCGTCTCGAACACCCGGAAGAACGCACGGGTGTTGTCCGAGATCATCGTCATCACGTTCTGCCCGCCGACGCCGGTCGCGGGCTGGAACGACGTCCAGTTCTGGTCGGACCCGGGGCCGGTGCCGTACGGCGGGGAGTAGGCGTAGTTCTCGGACGGGAACAGGAGGAACCCGCAGGACGTGTTCCCGTCGGACCGCTCGACGACGAAGTCCCCCTCCGTCGACGTGACGTAGGTGACGAACGTGCCCCCCCGCCACAACGCCGCGCGCATGATCGGCCCCACGGTGACCGACAGCCGCAGGCTCGGGTGCATGAGGTCGACGTCGAGCGCCGGCGACCCGGTGATGGTGGACATTCAGGGACTCCAGTCGGGCTTCGGGGTGAGGTGACCCTTCTTCGCCGCGACGCGCATGACGCGCTTCGCCAGGTTGACGTCGTCGACCGACCCGCCGAACAGACGCGCCCACGAACCCCCGGCACGGACGAACACGGTGGACACCCGGTCCAGTTCGTCGGGCGTCGGGCTGTAGGACTTGCCCCCACCGATCAGGGACGTGGCGACGGTCATCAGGAACCGGTGGTTCGCCTTCACGGGGCTGGACGCGGACATCGCCATCACCGACCTCCCTTCCGCCACGGGGGCGTGATGAGCGACTCGATCCGGGACGGACCGCGACCGATGCCCAACGATCGGGGCGTGCCGATACCCCCGCCACCGACGAACCGGGACGGATCGCCCCCGGGGCGGGGGGCCATCCTGTCGGGGTGGCTGCCCGTCTGCATCGCCTTCCGGCGCAGCGTGTACGACGGGACGGCGGGACCGTGCTGACCCGGCAGCGTGCGGTGTCCCGCGATGGTCGCGTGTTTGCCGATGTTCTGGGATGCCGCCCACACCATGCGCACCAGCGCGTCCGCGTGGTCGTCGTGCTTCCCGGCCATCTTCGGGGCCTCGACCAGGGTGACGTACTTCGACTTGTACTCGGCCTGCAACTCGAGGATCTCATTGACGTACAGACAGTGCGACTCGCCGGGCGGGATGGGCCAGTCGTACAGGACGAGCCGGCGGTCGAACATCATGTCCTTGAAGTTCTGGAACATCTGGCTGTTGAGTTGCGGCGTCGACTTGAACGACTTGAACTGGCGCAGGCCCTTGGCGGTCAACGCCTGCTCGAGGGGGATGCCGAGCCACTGGTCGAACAGGCCGTCGGTGATGTAGAACCGCTTGGTGTAGTCGTGGATCCACTCGGCGACGTCCGTGAACTCGAGCCGGTCGCTGTCGGCGTAGTCGCCCTCGCCCGCACGGATGCCGTCCACCAGGTCGACGACGATGCGGTTCTGCTCGTCGACGTGCCCGATGGCGATGGTCGAGTAGTCGCCGACGAGCGCGACGTCGATGCCGGCGATGTGCGGCTGGCGGGGCTGCGCCCGCATCCGGGGTCGGGCGACGGGATCGACGCAGGCGAGGAGGTCCTTGGCGTCCTCGATCCAGCCGCGCGTGCGGTCGCTGAACTCCGCGCCGTACTCCGTGAAGAACACGCGGGGGTCCTTGACGTACTCGGCCTCAAAGAACCCGGCGGGGACGGTGGGGTTGACCTCCCACGTCGGGGCCTGGATGCAGAGGCGCTCCTCGCTGATCTTCGCGGACTGGAACCCGGTGTCGAACAGCTTGTAGAACAACCCCTGCCGCCCCAGCGGCGACGAGATGCTGATGACCTTCGACTCGACGCCGCCGATGGGGACGCTGGGGTTGTTCGGGTCCTTCTTCGAGAAGGCGGCGGACGACGGGACGACGGCGTTGTAGACCGCGTCGGCGGACGACTGGCCGTCGTCCGTGAAGTGCGCGACCTCGTCCAGGATGATGACGATGTTACCGGCACCACGGAGACCCTTCGCGACGCAGGAGCGGAACGTGACCTTCAGGGTCGCCTTCGCGGTCGGGTCGGTGCGGTACGACCCGTACCGTTCGATGTCCTTCGGGGACTGGAACCGCGCGTACGACTGCGTGTTGTTCGCCGTGTACGGCATGAAGAACGAGCAGTTGCGGAAGTGACCCGACACCTCCTGGTAGAGGAGGCCCGCCTGGTCCTTGTCCGTTGCGACGGAGATTAGCTGGATGTTGTTCGACGCCGGTAGGCCGTAGTACCCCTGCGGGTCACCCTTGTTGATGAGACGGTACGTCTCGTACGCGGCGATGCAGGCTGACATTGTCGTCTTTCCCGCACGACGGCCGATGCTGAGGACCATCTCACGGCGTTCCTTGCCGGGATCGACCTGGCGGATGTTGCATCGACCCTCGTCGTGCAGCAGCTTGAGGTAGTCCGCCTCGGTCATCTTGCGCTCGGTGGTCCGACGCCAGTCCGTGAACGTCAACTCCGGGATGCGGTCCTCGAGGGGGAGGCCGTAGTAGGTCTTGAGGATGACCTTCTGGATCGGGAACAGGCGCATGTTGAGGCCCCACGGGGCCTCGATGAAGGTGATGATGTCGACGACCGACCGGCCTCCGGCTGCGGACGCGCGCCCGGCACCGAGGGCGATCTCGGCGAGACTCACGCGGTCACCCGTCCGTCATGCGCTTGACGGCCTCACGTTGCCAGTCGGAGTCGAGCTTCTTCGACAGGCCGGCGAACACGGTCTCGATCATCTCGGGCCGCTCGCCGGCCGACGTGAGTGCGTCCTTGAACGTCTCCATGATGAACGTGAACAGCCTCTTGAAGGCGGGGCTGTCCATGTCCACGCCCTGGGCGGCGATCTGGTCCTTCCGCTTCAGCCACGAGTCCCCGATGGCCTTCAGCGCGCCGATGCGGCGCACGGACACCTGGGACGTCGGCTGCCCGCGGCGCTCCATCTCCTGGCGCTCGAACCCCAGGGCGGCGGCCTCCTCCGCGATGCCCACCATCACGAAGTCGAGGACGGCGGACGACTCTGGGTTCGCCTTGACGATCTCCAGCAGGTCGTCGTCGTTCATGACGGCGCGACGCTGCTTCATCACCTCGCCGACGGCCTCGTTGATGGGCTGCAACTCGACCTTGGACGGGCGGCGACCGGGCTTGCCCGTCATCACGACCAGGTCGCCGGACGCGCCGAACACCAGCGTGTCGGAGTCCGCGATCTCGTCCCGCTTGCGGAACCGCTGCTTCCCCTGTTCGTCGACGACCTGGACCCGCGTCACGTCGGGCGAAAGTTCGGCGAGCAGGGCCTCGCGGTCCATCGGGGTCAGTTTGCGCTTGGTGGTCATGGACGACCTCGTCAGGGCAGGATGCCGGGGGGTCCGATGTACGGTTCACCCCCGGACATGTACCAGGTGCTGGGGGACAGGGTGTAGTTCTGCACGGTGCCGGTGTACTCGGCGTCGGCGAACACGTTGTTCCCGTTCGGACCCGGGGGGGCGGTGACGGTGACGACGGGGCCGACGGCGGCGGCGGCGTACCCGTTGATGCCGTCGATGGCGGCGGCGATGGCCGTGGCCGTGTTGTCCACGGCGTCGATGCCACCGGCGAGGGTGGCCCCACCGACCGTCACCGTGCCGTCGCTGGATGCCAGGGTGACGGCGTTGCCGGCGGCCCCCACGGGGACCGCCGTGAGGTCCACGAACGCCCCGGCAGCGAGGGCCGTGGCGATGGCCGCGAACCCGTTGGCCGGGTCGTTGATCGCGGTGGCGATCTCGGCGGCGATGGCGTTCACCGTCCCCAGGGTGTTGTTGTAGTCGTTGGCACCGGGGGTGCGGGCACCCCCGGCGGGGGTCAGGTTCACCCCGCCGATGGTCACGGTCGCCGTGCTGGGGGTGGCCGCCACCGCCAGCGTGCCGGTGGCCTGCGTCGCGGACGCGACGGTGAAGTCCACCCCCGACGTGAACGTGTAGTCCCCGACGAACAGCGTGGCGGCGTCCGAGAAGTCGTTGTCGACCACCGTGACGTCGACGGACGCGCGGACGTACGACCCGGTCACCTTCCCGAGGAGGGTGTGGGTGCCGGGGTACCGACGGTCGAACGTGCGACCGTACTCGAACACGCGGGTGTAGACGCCGCCGATGCGGGACACCTCGGGGCAGTTCTGGCGGACGAACCCGGTGCGGACCTTCACCGGGTTGATGCCCATGCTCGGGTCACCGGCACCGTCGATGTTGGCCACGAGGATGTTCGGCGTGCGCTGCGCGGTGATGAGTCGGGCCAATGGTCACCTCCGGGGTGCGAACGTCCAGGACGCCAGCCGGTGCCCGTGGCCGTCGTCGTCGTAGTCGTCGCCGGACGGGTCGATGACCGTACCGTCGGCGAGGATGATGTCGTCGTTGGACGGGTCGATGCGGCGGTGCTTCCGAACGTCCCCGTGACCCTGCGGGACGCCGGGGTCCGTCGGCTGCTCCGTCTCGACCAGGTACCGGTTCAGGGTGCTGAACTCTTCTGCGCCGGGCTGCTCCCGGATGTCCGTCGGCGTCGGTGGCGCGATGCGTGCGCGGACACGCTCCTCGGCCAGTTCGGAACGCTTGAGACCCTCCGCCTTGCCCGCGACGGTGGCGATGGCGGGGACGTTGCTGGTCGCCTTGGAGTGGGCGAACTCGCGGACCTCGCGGCGCTCGGGGTTGTCGAAGAAGTACGCCTCGGCCGTCGGGACCTTCCGCGAGGTCCGGGCGACGCGACCGTGCCCGTCCGTGTTGAGTACCTGCTGGAGCAGGTACTGGTTCGTCTCGTGCGCCGACGCCGTCGCCATCAGGAAGTCGTCGAGGCCCAGGGTCATCACCCCCGCGTCCTTGATCGCGTCGTACGCCGCCTTGACGTGGCGCTGGAACGCGACCTCGGACTCCAGCCCCCGGACGTGGTGGTCGGCGGTGGCGGCGAGGCCGGACGCGATGGTGTTGACCAGGTCCACCTGCCCGTCGAGGTTCACCCCGGCGGGGCCGACGTACCCGACGATCTTCTCGGCGAGTGCGTCGATCTCGTCCTGGACGGACTCGTAGAGCCGCTGGAACAGGAGGTGGTTGCCGTAGTACGCCGGCCCCTTCGTCTGCCAGTGGGACGTCTGGTACGACAGGTACATCGCCCGCAGGTACGCGAGAAGGTGCGCGAGGTGCGACACCACCACGTCGGTCTGCTCGCGGGAACCAGTCATGTAGGAGCGGCGTTGCATGTGTACCCTCAGTTGCCCTTCACCAGGGGGAGGATGTGCGGGCGGAGGTCCGGACGGGCGTGCGCCAGGCGGATGAGCCGGCTGCGCAGGGCCGTGTCGTCCGACGACGCCACGCGGACGGACTTGCCGCGCGACTCGACCTGGTCGATGAGCCACTCGGTCGCCTTCGTGCCGTACCCCTCGCGGTCGTACGCCGCGTGCGACCGACCACCCTGACCGGGGAATTCCTTGCCACGCATCCGGTCGAAGTCCACCGTGCCGTGCGGGGTCGAGGCGTAGAACTCGCCGAACCCCATGTGCTCGAGGGACACGCCGGGGATGCCCCCGAGCGAGTTCAGGAAGTCGCTGTCGACGTAGAACTTGCCGTTGATGACGGTGTGGGCCATGGTTCACTCCTTCAGTCGAGTTCGATTCCGCCGAACAGGTACTCCCCGACGGCTTCGGTTTCCGGCATGTCGTCGATGACGACATTGTCCAGTTCGGTGTCCTGCCCGAGGTTGAACTCGGACTGGTCGTAGGTGTTGGCGAACAGGGACGCCGTCGCCTCGTGGTCGGGCGCGTCGGCGAGCCGGATCATGTCGCGCTGATGCCGGGCGGGGTCGGCGACGACTTCGGACGCGGACTTGACCAGCGGCTTCGCGTACACGGAGCACGCGACCTGACCGTCGGCACGGGCCTTGCGGTGGACGCACCCGCCGCACTTGTTCGGCATCTCGAGGACGGCGGGGACGCCGCTGGCCCGGTGGTGCCGGGCACCCTCCTCACAGCCGTCGGTGCCGACCTTCGTGGCGTACGCCTCTGCGTCGACGTACACGTGGCCGGACAGACCCTCGTGTGCCCGGCGGAGTGCGGAGACGACGTCCGTGCCCGCCGTGCGGACGCCGGACGCGAACCGTGCCGCGATGCGGGCGTCCAGTTCCGACCCGGCGACGCCCTCGGCCATCAGGCGGCGTGCCCACCGTGCGAGGCGGGACACGTCGGCGGGCGGGGCGTCCGACGCCGTACGGGCGAACTGGGGCGCGACCTTGTACGCCACGTCGGCGTACTTCCGTGCCTCGGACGGACGGTCGGACAGGGCCGCCGTGCGGCGCAGGACCGGGTCGAGGGCGGTCGACGCCTCGCGCACCTCGTCGGGGGCGATGGTGCGGTGGATGAACGACGCCAGGGCGGACCCGCGCACGCCGCGGTCGATCTCCGCGACGACGGCCGCGACCTTGGCGGCGATGGTGGCGGCGCGACGCGCCTCGCGCGTCGTCGCACGTTCGCGCTTGGCCGCCTCCTGGTCCAGGAGACGCTGCGCGGCTGCTGCGCGGGCCTCCGCCGCCTGCAGTTCCCGCATCACGTCCGACGCGGAGGCCCGGCGCGCGGTGGTGCGGGCGTCTCCCTGGTGGGGTCCGGCGTACTTGGACACCTGGGCGGGGGTGTACTTGGGCGCGATGGGGGCGGACAGGGCGACCAGTTCGGACGCGGCCTTGGAGACGTCGGCGGGGTCGGCGGTGGACGCCGTGAGGCGGCGTGCCATGTCCCCGGTGAGGCGGCCCTCCTTCACCCACCGGGCGATGTCCGCGTGGACCCGGCGACGCTCGGGGTCCCGAGAGATCACGGGGGCCGGGGCGGCGGTCAGACCCCGGTCCGTGACCTGGCGGACGAGGTCGTTCTCCGCGCCGGAGTACGCGCTGGCGTCGGCGGGACGGGCGGCGATGGCGGCGACGCGCCGCAGCATCTCGGCGGGGTCGCGCACATTCACGACGATGTGTGCGGCGTCGTCACGGCCGACGAGCCCGTCGCGGACGTACCGCGCGACGCGCAGGCGTGCCGCCTCGAGTTCACGCTCGACGCGCACCTCGTCGGGGCTGCGCACGGTCGTCGGGGCGGTGGCCGTGCGCAGGGCGCGGGCACGGTCCACGTCCGTCTCGACGGCGAAGTTCGTCTGCGGGGCGGCGGCCCTGCTGGCGGCGGCGGCCTTCAGCGCCCGACGCAGGACCTCCCGGGGGTCGCCCGATGCGATGCGGATGCCGGCGGCGGCGATGCGCGGCCCGTACACCCGGAGGGCCTCGTCGTACGGGACCTCGGACACGATGCGGCGACCGCCGAACGCGGCGCAGCGGCCCTGCTGGGCCATGACGCACCCGTCGCAGTCCGACTTGGCGAGGACGTACTGTGCGTCGCAGGCGGTCTTGCGGACGGTGTCCGCCCACCGGCCCGTGGCGCACTTCGGGTACGCGTCGGCGCGGACGTACACCTTCCCGACGAGTCCCACCTCGCCGCGCATGGCGTCGAACGCGGCCTTCGCCCGGGGGGCGTCGTCCCCGAGGGCCGTGGCGAGTTCGGTTCCGACGTCGCGGACCGGGGCGCCCGCCGTGACCCGGCGCCACGCGCGGGACACGGCGTCGCGGACGACGGCGACCGGTACGGACGCCTTCCGCGACGGGGCATGGAGGGACGCCTCGTAGTCGGCGCGCTCCTTGTCGACGTAGGGCACCAGGTGGACGCCGTCGGTGCGGCGGTTCTTGCCCCACGCCTCCTCGAGTTCGGGGACGGACACGTGCGGGGACTTGGGGAGTCGGTTCGGGTCCTGGGGCTGCTCGGGGTCGATCCAGGTGTGGTCGACCACGTCGGCGTGGTCGTCCTCGTCGAGTTCCTCGGGGAGGGTGAACCCCTCGTAGTTGATGGCGGACGTCTTCTCCCACCCGTCGTCGCCACCGACGACCCCGTCGGGGAGGCCGGCAAGTCCGCGCACGGACGCGTTGTCCCACTGGTGCAGGACGCCCTCGTTGTACGCGGTGTCGGGGTACCCGTCGAGCCCGAAGGTCGACCCCTCGGTCGGGGTGAACAGGTCGGTCGGAAGGTGGGTGGTCACGAGTTGCTCCGTCCGAAGTAGGCGGCGAACAGGCGCGCATCATCCGGGTGCATCGCCGACGCGGTCTTGCCCCGGCCCTTCGGGGGGTCCGCGTCCATCTCGGCCTCGGCCTCCTCCGCCCAGCCCTCGGGGTCCTGTCGGATCTCCTCGGCATCGTCCATGATCTCACGGACCTCCTCGCGCTCGCGGGGTCCGCCCGTCTCGGCGTCGGGGTGCCAGTGCGGGGCGTTGATCTCGTCGTACAGGGTGTCCGACAGGGCGGACAGGGCCTCCACGACGTTCATGTACTGCCGGCGCATGTCGGCGATCTTCTGGATGTAGCCCTTGCCGCCCAGGTTGCCGTCGGGCGACACGTCGGCGGACTTGATCCGCGTGAACGCGTTGTACGCCGTGATGGCGTGGCCCATCGACATCAGCGTGGCGCGGAGGGTCTGGGCGAGGGGCTTCAGGTGCCGGTCGCGGAACACGAACTCCTCGCCGATCTCGCGCTGAGACGGCCCCGGGGTGTTCCAGGCCCACTCGCCCTTGTCGCCGCCACGGTCCTTGATGAAGCGGACTTCACCGGCGGTACGGACGCTGAACGGGGTGTGACGTCGATCGGACAAGGGCGGTGCTCCTCGTCCCCCCGTCCCGTATAGGGGGGCAACCGCGCACCGATTTTCGGTCCGACCCACGGGGGTCCCGGTGTACCCCCCACGTCGGCGGGACACACACCCCCCCGCCCCGGAGGTCCAGATGCCGGTCTTCGCCCTCGCCCCCATCGACCCCGCCGCCCCCTACGCCCGCCGCGACCGCGTCCCGACCCCGGAGTGGGTCGGCCTCGTCCTGCGGGTGGAGACCCGCACGGAGCGGATCATGTCCGACGTGTGGGCGGAGGTGACCCGCGCGGTGGTCTGGGATCCGGCCACGGGGTCCCCCTCCCAGGTCTGCCTGGGGAACTCCGAGTTCGGGGTCGCAAAGGTGGCGGATGTGGACGCGACGCCCGAGACGGTCGCGGCCTACGACGCCTGGAAGGCGGCCCGCGCCGCGGAGGCCGCCGCCGCCGAGGAGGCCCGCCGCGAGGAGCGGGCGGCGGCCCGCCTCCGCGAGGTGGTGCGCGGGTGCCGCGCGGTGGTCGCCCGGGGCCGCAAGGTCGCCAAGGGCACCGAGGGCCGGGTCTTCTGGATCGGCAACGGGACCTTCGGCCCCCGCGCCGGCCTCGAGACCGACGCCGGGGAGACGGTGTGGGTCGACCTCCGCAACCTCGACCGGGTCCTCCCCCCGAAGCCGGAGGGGATGTCCTGGGTGGAGTTCGCCTCCGCTGCCTGACCCGGCGGGCCAGGCCGGCGGGAGTTCAGACCTTCAACGGGTCGCCCGTCTCGTCGAACAGCCGCTCGATGACGTAGTCCTCGCCGACCTTCTTGAGGGACCACAGGTCCTTCGTCGCCTTGTGGACCAGGGTGTCCTTGGCGACCTTCAGGAAGTCGCCGAGGTCGCCCAGGCCCGCGACGCGGCGGGCGACGGCGTCCGCGACCCGCTGCCGTCCGGACGCCGGGTTCAGGTGCGTGGCGTACACCTGCATCATCCGACCCCCGTCCCACCGCACGAACACCATGCCGGCGTGGTGGTTCACGTCGCCCGACGCGGTGCGGACGGTCACGATCGTCCCCGTCGCCCCGCCCTCGGGCGGGTTCGGGTAGGACAGGACCGCCTCGAGTTCGGTCGAGAACGAAACCCGCGTGCCGGTGACGGGCGGGTACGCCACGGCCGCCGTGCGGGTCACGGCCTCGCGGACGGAGGTGCGACCCTTGATGCGGGCCTCGGGGGCGACGCCGTCGGACGACGCGGCGGACAGGTACTTCCCGGAGAAGTCCAGGGACTCGTCGCCGGCGTACAGGTCGTCGGGGATTTCGGGGTCGTGCATGGTGATCCTCAGGTGATCTGGCGGACGACGGAGTACCCGACGGTCCCGGTGAACGGGGCCGAGGTCTCCACGGTGAACCCGGCGGCGGTGCGGGACGTGACGGCCGCCGTGACGGACAACGACGGCACGTCCAGGACGACGGTGTAGGCCGCATCCGGCTGCGCGACCCCGAAGAACACGACCTCCAGGGCGGACGCCGTGAACGCGATGGTCCCGACCAGGGACGTCTCCTGCAGGGTCCCCGCACCGACGCCGCCCACGGTGCCCCGCGTGCAGTTGACGAACGTGGCGGCGACGGTGTCCTCGACCAGGACGTTGCCGAAGCCCGTGTTGACGGCCCGGAACGTGCGGTCGCCGTTGTGCGTCGTGTGTCCGACGACGGGGCAGTTCGCCACCAGCGTCGAACCCGCACCGATGAGGTTGACCAGGAGGGTGCCCGCCTGCCCCACGCCCTGCATCGACCACCCGGTGGGCGCGACGAACGGCTGGGGGTTGCCCGTGTCGTAGGCCACCTCGATGTCGTTGACCCACCGCACCCCGAACAGCGAGAACGTCGCGGTCTGCCCGACGACGGACACGGACGTGGAGGACGAACCCTCCCACGACCCGCCCGACACGCGGACGGTGTTCACGGAGTCGCACACGACCTGGCGCGTACCGATCCCGGTCGCCTGGAGTTTGCACCCGTCGATGTGGACCCCGTCCAACCCGACCTCGGAGTTGAGCCCACCGCCGCCGGTGAGCGTCGCACCGCTGACCGTGACCCCGCCGGGGGGCACGGTGACCGTGGACAGGGTGACCGCGTTCCCCGCCGCACCGGGGACGACCGCCGTCAGGTCCACGTCCGACCCGTCCAGGACCGCCGTGACCGTGCCGGCGGCGAACCCGTTGGCCGTGTCGTTGATGGCGGCGGTGATCTCGGCGGCCAGGGCCGACGTCGTCCCCAGGGTGCAGTTGAAGTTGTTGCCGCCCGACGTCCGCCCACCCGCGACGCCCGTGAGGGTGACCCCGCCGATGGTCACGGTGTCCCCCGCAGCGAGGGGCGCGGTGACCACGGTCAGCGACCCGGTGGCGAAGGTGTTGGACCCGTCCACGAACACGCACGTCGACCCGTCGTCCTCGGCGACCACGGTCAGGTTCACCAGGCGGACGAACCGGGGGACGGTGGTGTCGCCCTGGATGATGTGGATCGTCGGGTCGGCGTCCCCGTTGACGATGCGCACCTCGCCCTGTCCCACGAGGACGACGCCGTCCTTCTCGACGGTCAGCTTCTCGGTGTAGGTGCCGGGGAACAGGAGGATGACCTGCGGGTCGGTCGCCGAACCCGTCGTCGGCAGCGCGTCGATGGCGTCCTGGATGGTCGTGAACTGGGCACCGCCGCCGGTGCCGACGACGGTGGTGTTCGCGATGGTCTGGATGCCGACGAGGTCGGCGAGCACCACGCCCGACGGGAACGTGGGGTCGACGAACCGCAGTTCCCCGGCGGCCGCGTCGCGCGAGATGGTGCGCGTGCCCGCGGCGGCGGGTTCGATCTGGAGCACGTCGGTCTTGAACGGGGGCTGGGCCATCGGTCCCTCAGACGAACACGTCGTAGCCGACGGTCCCGGTGAATGTGACCCCGACCTGGACGGTGAAGCCCGCGGTGGTCTTGTTCGTCACCCGGACGGGGACGAAGTCGGACGGGGACAGTTGGACGCGGTACCCGGTGCCCGACATCGGGGTGGCGAAGGTGACCTCCTTGGACCCCTCCGCGACGAAGGTGAGCGTTCCGTTGACGGCGGAGGTCATGGCGAGGATGGTCTCCACTTGGGCGATGGCGGCGTTGATGTCGTTCACCACCGACTGGGGGACGCTGGTCATCGAGTCGATGAGGAGCCCGAACGGCGTGCGGATGTCGCGGACGCCGACGACGCCCGCGACGTTCACGGTGATGGTGAACCGGTACAGGTTCGTCCCGGACCCGCTGGTGTACGTCGCGTCGAACTGGACCCGGGTGGCGGCCATCAGTGGACCCCGGACGTCTCGAAGCCCCGGGCCTCGAACCACGCCGCGAGCTTGCGGAGGGTCCCGTCCTCGGACGACCACACGGACACGGAGTCGAACCCCTCACGCACGCCGAAGTCGGGCGGGGCAGTCAGCCCCGCGATGCGCAGCCGGCCGTCGCGCATCCCAAGCAGCAGCCCCGGGACGTTGCGCGTGTCGGCGCTGTTGTGGAAGATGGTGAGGCGGTACTCTGGGCGAAGGACCTCGGACAGGTACTTCGCCGCGATGGACTTCGCCAAAACCACCCGGCGATGCGTCGGCAACGTCGGCATCCAGGGCCACCTCTACCGCGACACGGGGGATAGACGATAAACCGTCACGCGATGATGCGGGTGACGTTCTCGTCCGGGAAGGGCCGCTGAACCTCACGCAGGATGTTCAGGTTGGCCCCCACGAGGTCGAACAGGTCGGCGAGTTCCGTGTGCCCCGCCGCCCGCAGCCTACCGATCGACCGCAGGAACCGGTGCCGGACGAACCCCTGCGACACCCCCATCACCTTGGCGACCTCGGACTGGCAGGTCGTCTGGTGCATCCGCAGGATGACCTCCACGTCGATCGGGTCCACCAGGACCTGTTCGAGGATGGGACGCGACGCGACCTCGTCGAACGTGGGGAGCTTGAGCAGGAACCGGATGCGCTCTGCGGCACGCTGGAGCCGGTAGCACACGGTCGGCTGGCTGACCCCGAAGATGACGGCGATGTCGGTCTGTCGCTTCTGGCGGAAGTAGTAGAGGTCGACGAAGTCCGCCTCCCGTGGGGGGATCCGGTCCAGGATCGACCGCACGCGGGACAGTTGCTCCTCGGACTCCTCATTCATGTGCTCGTCGAGGCTGAAGTCGAGGTAGGACATGCCATCCTCGACGGCGAACCGGGACTCGATGTCCTGCGAGGACATGTACTTGTAGCCACCCAGCCAGTCCGACATCGGCGGATCACTCCGAACCGTCACAGGGAACAGCGAACGACCGGGGGATCTCCACGATCGCGTCCAGCGACCGCATCCGCAGTCGGACCAGGAGCCTGTTGGGCACCGAGGTTTCGATGACCTCACCCTCCATCTTAGCATAGACACCGGACGTGATGGTCACGTGCGACCCCACGCTCACATCCTCGCCGACGTGCTTGGCCAGGCTGGCTTCCATGTCGAGGACCACGGTGTCCGAGACCACGGACAGGACGCGGGATCCCGACGGGGTTGGGATCGTGAGCATCCGCTTGACGTACGGCTGGTTCGACCGGAACACGATCGGCAGTTCCGATCCGTCCGACCCCACGAACACGTACCCCTCCATCAGGTGGACCGTGACGCGACGGCCCCCCGACGTGTAGGTCCGGGATGGGACGAACACCGGGTGGTTGGGCGGGAGCATCAGCGCCTCGCGCAGCAACGGCGCGATCGTGCCATCCTCCACCTTGCGCTCACCGGTGCGGGTGAGTTCGACGACGGCCCACGTCTGGGGCCTACGCGGGCGAACCTCCGCCATCTACGACAAGTTCCCGGACGAGTCGGGCCAGCACGGACCCGAACTCCGTCGAGTCCATGGGGGGCACCACGCCGCCTTGCCTGTTCGCATTGTCCGCCCTCCGACCGACAGCCCGCGGGTCGATGTAGACGCCACCCTCGTTGACCCAGGGCGTGGCCGGGGTCGACGGGGGAGCCTTCTGTGCACCCGGGGGGACGATACCCGCATTCGGAGGTGACGCTGAGGCGGAATTCGCGGGGGGTGTTGACGGTGGGGTCGGGTCGGGTGCGGCCACCTGGACGGGGGCGGCCACCTGGACGGGGGCGGCCACCTGGACGGGTGCGGGTGCGGCCACCTGGACGGGTGCAGGGGCGGGGCCGACCACGGTGCGCGGCTTGGCGACCCACGATCCGGCGCGGTTGTGGTGGAGCACGGCGAGGTCGCAGGACAGCGTGGCGGCGACCGGGTTGCCCGGTCGGGCGGCGAACGTGTCCGCGAACCCGACGAGGTGGTCCCCGTGCTGTGCGGCGATGCGGTCGAGCGCCTCCCGCGACCAGTAGGACGGAGGACGGGCGGCGTTCATCGACACCCGGTACGCCAGCATCGCCGCCTCCGCGAGGCGCTCGTACGCCGTCGCGGGGGACACGGACTGCATCACCTGCTCGGCGAGTTCGAGGACCCTCGGGAGGTCGGTGCCGATGGCCTGGAGGATGTCGATGTACTGGGCGTTCACGTTGAGGCGGAGGTACGACCGCACGTTGTCGACGGTCGCACCGCCCAGCATCCACACGCCCTCGAGGGACTTCAGGCCGTCGCGGATGTGGCACTCCGTCGCCTCGGCGATGAGGACCAGGGCCTCCCGTTCGTAGGGGATGCCCTCCGTGTCGCACACGTACGCCAGCCGGTCGGCGATGCGCTCGGGGGTGACGCGTCGGATGACGAACGCCGGGGCGCACCGACTGAAGATGGTCGACCGCATCCGTTCGGGCTCTGTCGTACAGAAGATGCACACGAGCATCTTGTCCTCGGAGCCGTGGACGGTGTCCTCCATCGGCTTGAGGAGCGCGTCGAGCGCGTCCTTGGACAGGCGGTGCGCCTCGTCCATCAGGTAGATGCGACGCTTCCCGCTGAACGTGTCGTAGTTCAGCGTGTCGACGATGGCGCGGATGTCGTCCTTGCCGCTGTTGGTGGCGGCGTCGAACTCCGTGAAGCACTCGGCGGTACCCCGCTCCAGGATGGACGTACACGACGTACACCTGTCGCAGGGGTCGCCGTCCACGGGGGCGTCGCACAGCAGCGCCCGTGCGAGGATGCGCCCCATCGTGGTCTTGCCGGACCCGTGGAACCCGCAGAACACGTAGGACTGGTGGAACCCGGTCCCCGACCGCACGAACTGGCGGAGAACCTTGACGGACGCGTCCTGTCCGATGACGTCGTCGAACCGGGTCGGCCGGTACCGTGTGTCGAGTGCCACGGGCTACCCCCTACTCGTCGGAGCCGTCCTCGAGGTCCTGCGCCACCTTCTTGCCGAAGATGCGCTCGAGCGGGGACTCGGGGCCGTCCTCGGGCGGACGCGGACGCCAGTCGCCCCAGCGGTCGAGTTCGTCGTAGAAGTACGACACGTCGGGGACGGCGATGCCACACACGATGTTGCCGTTGTCGTCCTCCTCGGCGCGGCACGCGCACAGCATCGAGTCCATCAGCGCCTTGCGCTGGCGGTTCGTCAGGTTGGCCCACTCGTCGGCGGCCAGCGTGAGGATGAACTTGTAGTCGGTGTCGCCGAGGACGCCGAACAGCGGGGACGCCTTGCTGGGCTTGCCCAGGACGACCTTGCCGCCGGACTTGGTCGCCTTCTCCTTGAACACGATGGCGATCTCGTCCACGACGAGGGCCAGGTCGGGGTGGTAGTTGGCGACGACCTCCTTCATCAGGTCGTAGACCTCGGATTCGGCCTTGTACGGTGCGCTCACGGGATGCTCCTGTGGAATGCTTTGCGGAGGGAGGGGACGCCACCGGCGTCCCAGATCTCACCCGGATCCTTGCCCCCGGTGTAGGGCACGTCCCGGCACGTCACACCTACGCGGCGCAGGGTGTCCAGTGCCCCCCACACCCGTTTCTTCGTGGCGGCGTCGACGTACCCGTGGGTCATGTTGCGACCCGTCTCGTCCTGGTCGTAGACCATGTGGACCGTCCCGGAGCAGCACCGGGACAGAAAGTCGGCGTGGGCACGGGACACCCGCGCCCGCAGCGTGGCCAGGACGGCGTCCGATTCCGGGACGACGTGCTCGAGGGCGGCGGCGTCGAAGATGCCCTCGACGACCCACACGTCCCCACCGTCCCAGATCTTCTGCATGACGGTCGGGGTCATGCCGGCGAACATCGGGGTCCAGGCCGACTCGGGGAGCAGGTACTGCCGCATCCGCTTCTCGCCCGACCATGCCCGGAACTCCACCCCCACGAGGTCCCCGTGCGGGGCACGGAGGGGGAACGCCAGGGTACCCGCGACGAACGCCCCCCGGTGGCCGACGGTCTTGCCGAAATCCGGGTCGGGCGGGTTGCCGGGCACGCGGGTGGGGTCCCACACGACGACCCCGATCTCGGCGATGCGGGACTCGCGCATCCCGCGACCCATCAGGTAGCCCTCGGCGGCATCGGACAGGCGCATCGCCCCCAATGCCCCCGCGATCCAGTCCTTCACGGGCGCACCACCGCCACGGCACGGGATGTGTTGTGCGCCACGACCAGGTACCGGTTCTCGGACGTGACCAGGAACCCGACGAACTCCCGGTCGGTGGGGAGGACGACCGCCCACCCCACGGGGACCCACGTCGCACGGGCGACGGCGTCGTCCGCGATCCGCAGCGGGGTGGTGTCGGTGTCCGGGTGCGCCACGACACCGGTCTCCTTCAGGTCGTAGTACGCGAGATGTGCACGGGCCGCCGCCAGTCCCGTCGGGGAGTACGGGTGCACGTTGTCCCACCGGCCGGCGGCCCCGGTGTCGGCGATGGCCACGATCAGGTCGCGGAGCACCCCCTCGATGCCGCCGTCCCCCAGGGGACGGATGGCGGCACGGACCCGGTCGGACTTGGGCGTGACCCACACGAACGACCGGGTGGACGACACCAGGAACGGGGCCGTCTCCGGGTTCACGCGGAACTCGACCATCAGGGGGACACCCCCCTTGCGGGGGCCGAACGAGTCGGTGCGGACGACGTTCAGCAGGTTCACGACGGCACCCGACCCATCAGGCGGTCGATGAACGACGGCTGGCGAATCGGCGGTTCCGGCTGCGGCTGCGGATCGTCGAACACCGTCACGACGGTGGCGGGGACGGTGGCGGCGTCCTCGGCCGGGGGGTGCGCATCCTGGGGGGCGGGCGGGACCGGGTCGGACAGGTCGAACTCGTGCGGGTCGGGCGGCGGGACGTCGACGCCCTCGTCGGCGAGGACCCAGAGCAGGGCCGCCATGTCCGGGTAGTTGTAGGCGATCTCCGGGAAGGTCATCCCGTCGAGGTCGGCGTAGAACGCCGCCTTGACGTCGGACTTCGTCCGGGCGGGGGTGAACATGGCGCAGGCCGATGCGCGGTCGCACCCCCCGAACCGGTCGTCACACACGACGCCGCGACGCGACACGGGATCGATCTGCGCGAAGCACACGCGGACCGCCTCGTCGCCCGAACCGTCGAGCGGGGCGTTGTGCGCGCAGTTCTCCGGCTTCCGGTCGAGACTCTCCTGGATGAACCGCTTCAGGTAGCGGAAGCGCACCTGCTTGATCTTGTGTCGGATCGCGCCCTCGGACTTCACCGGATCCTCCGAAAGGTGGCCCGACCGTCGGTCTTGACGATGCGGTACGCGCGGTCGGCGGCCTCGACCATCGCGGGATTGTGGCTGACCAGCAGGATGTCCATGCCGATCCTCGAGCACAGGGAGCGCAGGAACGCGCCCATGTTGCCGACGTAGTTTGCGTCGAACGCCGGAAGGGACTCGTCGAGGAACATCACGGGCCGCATACCCCGGCGGACGATGACGATGGTGCGGAGGAGGACCGACTGGACGGTGGTGACCGCACCGCCGAACGCATCGCGGCTCAACCCCTCGACCACGGTTCCGTCCGCGTGTCGCTGGACGGTGACGAGGTCGACGGACACCTTGCCGCGCTGCACCTCGACGTCGGCACGGACGGACAGATCCTGGTCCTCGAACACCGCCCGGAGGCCGTCGGTGAGGAGGTCCTCGACGGCCTTGACGGACAGGGTGACCTCGTCGTCGATCAGGGTGCGGAGCACCCCACCGGACAGGTCGGCGACCTCCTCCTCGCCCTCGAGACGCGACACCTCCGCCGACGCCTGGGACAGGCGATGGGCGGCGGCGTCGCGCCTACCCCGCAGCACGTCCAGCGTGGACCGGACGGCGCGGGTTCGTTGGGCGAGGGCGGGGTTCACTTCTTCCAGACCACGATGGCAACGTGGTCGTCGCCGCCCACGCTGTGCCGGTGCAGGATGTACCCGTTCTTCGGGGTCCAGTTCACCCCGAAGGTGACGGTCTCGTCGTCGACGGTGTCGAGGATGCCGGTGATGTGGTTGGTGTTGATGTCGAACTCACCCTTGTTGACCTCGACGAGGGAGTCGATGCCGTCAAGGTTCTTGGTGACGACCGTGAACTCCTCGCGGTCGCCCGCAACCGCCGCGACCGACAGGATGAGCGAACCGTCGCGGAACGAGAAGCGGAGCCGGTCGTCGCCCTTCGCCGCGGCGACCGACAGGAACCGGATGCCGTAGCGGAAGCTCTCGACGTCGATGGTGAACGACGCACGGACGGTGTTGCTGTCGATCTTCAGGTTCGGGAACGCGTGGGTCCACCGGGACACACCGTACACACCGCCGTCGGGGCGGACGAAGAAGATGGTCGTCTCGTGTTCGCGGATGGAGACGTCGACGTCGCGGTCCAATCCGAGGAACGCGTTGACCCCGGGGATGTCGCCGAAGTGGATCCGGATGGTGGACTTCTCGAGGCCGGCGACCGTCACCTTGGAGAGGCTCTGGGAGTCGGACGCGAGGAACGACCCATCCCGGCACTCCGTCGCGGCCAGGGCGGGGGTGCGGGTGTCCATGTTGGACACGAACGGACGGATGTAGGACAGCGCGGAGAACAGGCGGCCGGCGGACACGGTGCCGACGTCGACGGCGACGTCGAACGTGCTGTCCCAGTGCGGGAAGGACGACGGGTCGAGGCTGGCGAACCGGATCGTGCGGCCGTCGATGTGCACCTTCGACGTCGAACCGTCGAAGTCGATGATGCACGGGCCCTCGGGGCTGAGCTTCAGCAGTTGGCTGAACCGCCACGCGGACACGGTGAACGACTTGTGGTCCCCGTCGATCGCGGCGTTCTGGACGAACGCGCTCGCGAGGAGGCGCTTGCCGTTCGACGACAGGACCTGCAACCCACGGTCGGTGACCCGGAACAGGAAGTGGCTGGAGATGGTGGCATCGTCACCGCCCTGGACGGCGTTCTCGACGATACGGGTGGCGGCGACGATGTCGGCCTTGGTGGACGTGATCTTCACTGACGGATCTCCTTGAGGAATGGAGAGAGGGCGGACTCTGCGGCGGCCACGTCGCGTTCGAGGCCGGACACGAGGTCCGCGTACCGGGTCTCGAGCTTGGCGAGGTGGTCGTCGATCTTGTCTGGGTCGATGTTGCGGTCGCGGCACT
>Ga0315909_10002860_pt1 | contig 21688 bp, 20 predicted proteins | sample LakEriMetagenome_11_FD_203527 | JGI IMG/M metagenome (GOLD analysis project Ga0315909, IMG submission 203527) | Freshwater fungal communities from buoy surface, Lake Erie, Ohio, United States - Buoy 2 MA125 | ecosystem: Environmental > Aquatic > Freshwater > Lake | place: USA: Lake Erie, Ohio... | reverse complement strand
CGTCAAGGTGCGATGGAAATTCTTATTTTCGACAAATACAGTCTTGAAACATTGAATACCGCTACCCAATTCCCATTAGCGGATTATCAACTATTTGTCAAGCGAGTTCAAGAAATTGTCACGATGATTCGAGAAATAACGAATCAAGCAATGACCTTAGCCTCTGGGGTCGCTGGACTATGAAAAACATCTACGATTTGAGTATTTGGCAAACCAGACCAACAAAGTTAGCTATATTAGTCCCATGCAGAGAATCAGTATATAGTTTGTTTACCGCATCATTGGTTGAATTAGTTAAGACAACCACGATGGCGGGAATTGATGTTCATGTCATTTATGACCAAAGTACCATTTTACTGACCCAACGGGAACGTCTTGCACAACAAGCATTAGCAATTAAGTCAGATTACGCACTGTGGTTAGATTCGGATATGATGTTCCCAAGTACTACTGCAATGCGGTTGATGGCACATAATGTGGATGTTGTGTGTTCAAACTATATGAAGCGGTCAGTCCCACTTCAAACCGTTGCATACCCCGAACGTGGGAATTGGGAAAACTGGTTACCGTTGGAAGGTGACCAAGAACTCCAAGAAGTCGAAGGTGTGGGTATGGGATGTATGATGATGAAAACCGAAGTATTGAATAAAATTACTCCACCATATTTCGCATTTGAATACAAAGACAAAGAATGGCATGGTGAAGATTTCTTCTTCCAAAGTAAATTACGAAAGGCAGGATACAAGATTCTTATTGATATGAATCTGAGTTTCCAAGTTCGTCACGTTGGTCAATGGGCATTCGGTCCTAGTATCGGCACGAATGAAGAACAACGAGTTAAGCGGCATGTAAAGAAGATGGAAACTACAAAAAAGGTAAAGAAGAATGGTTAATAATGAATCGTGGTTAGCACATAGTGACTTATTTAAAAAGTATTGGGTAGTAGAAACCAAACCATGGGTACGGAGTCTTGGATGGTTTACCGATTATATGGAAACGGTCAAGGATGCAGATGGGTGGGCACAAGCAGGAGAAAAAGAACTTACCGTATTTGACTATGTACAAATCGTTGATACTCCGTTGGCAGAAAAGAAATTGTATCGGTGTACGAATGGAGCAACGTGGGAACATATTGCTGGCCCTGTGGTGTTTGTTGTTCGTAAGGACGCTGAACAAGTGTTTATCGCGGGATGGGCAGGAGAAAGAAAAATCATTGAGAAGATGAAAAAAGAAAGTGACAATCCGTGGGAATGGTCAGAAAAAATAATTGTGGAAGTGAATCCCGCATCGGCAGTACGAACTGTATCGGCAATTCGTAAACCAAGAGCAACCGATATTCCTGTATTCTTTATTAGTAATGGCGAAACCAACGCAGATAAGAATTGGCAACACTTAACCACGTTATATCCTAAAGCAATCCGTATCAGTAATATTGATGGACGGAGAAAGGCATTTCATCGGTGTGTTGATTTAGCTGGAGAGGCACGTCAATTCTTCGTTGTTACTGGAAAAAATTATCTTACGGACGTTACCGTATTTAATTATCCAGTGCATACTAATCCCGATGCACACATAGTATTTCAAGCAAAGAATATGAGTAACAGATTGGAATACGGACATATGGGTATTGTCTGTTATAATACCAATCTCGTATTAAATACGCCGGCTAATTTCGGACTCGACTTTACCCAATATAGTAAAACGGTTTCCATTCCACTTACGGTCAGTGAAGCACACTTTGCAACTAGTCCGTTAGAAGCGTGGAGAACCGCGTTCCGTGAAACGGTCAAATTGACCTTACAACATTCCACGGATGCACATCTCTGGTTACAACGGTGGATGGCATTTGCAGAAGGTGAGAATGCAGAGTGGGTACTGAAGGGTGCAAAAGATGGACACGAATATGCACAACAACACGAAAAGAATCCAGAAGCACTTCGTAATACGGTCAGTTGGACTTGGTTAGAACAACATTTTGAAGAAACCTATAAAATATAGTATGGAACCGCAAGATAATATAAAAGTATTTATACATCCAGAAGATTCAAATTGTTTGTTGTATAAAAACACTTCACATGAATTACCATTTTTTCTTCCATATGAATCTTTTGAAATCATCCGTGACATAAATGATATAACCAAGGGTACAGTAGTTCCTGTTATGGTGGCACAGGAAATTATACCGTGTGTTCTAGAAGTTTTAGGTGAAAAAATAAACGATGTAATAATTCTTGTAATGATACATACACACGATATAGAATATTGGAAAATAGATGAGCATATACAAAATGTAGTTGATTTGTGGAAACCGCACACCAATAATGTGTTGGTATGCATGACTGTTTCACGAAAAAGCAATCATCCTAACAACATATGGTATGATTTTTTATGGAATAGAGCAAAATTATATTATACTAATTACGATGATTCTTTGGTTGGTCCTAGTACAAATAGATTGTGGACTCATCATGCAACACAAAAAATGTTTGTACTGTCAGAAATTAAAAAGCACTCGTGGCCTCCTGTTGCGCCGTTCAAACCAATCCTAGCACCAGTAAAATCAAATGCACCAAAAAATTATGGAGATTCGGGATATAATTACAGAATATTATGTAGGAAAAAACTTTTACAACATTTAGATGATACATTTGCCTATTATAGTAATTGGGAAAGTAAACCTAGAAAATTGTTACAATCACAAGAACCTATTTTAATTAATAACGGAGTTGATTTTCATGGGTGGATGCCCATAGCAAATGATTATTATAACGTAACTTTCGTTTCCGCATATGTAGAAACGTTAGCAGCAACTAGTGATGCAACGGGAATAACCGAAAAAACTTTTGATCCTTTAATTAAAGGACATTTTATATTACCATTTGGATATGCGGGAATGATAAAGGATATTACAGAAATTTATGGATTTAAGTTACCAGAGTGGATAGATTATTCTTATGATAATGAACAGTCTGATGATTTACGTTTTAATTTGTTTATAAAGGAACTACACCGATTAAGTAAAATTTCTATATATCAATATCTTTCAATATTTGATGACGATAAAGTTATATTAGAATACAACAGAAATGTTTTTAATTATAGAGTTTATGATAGTTTATCAAATAAAATAAAACAAAGTAATGTGTGGAAAAGTTTATTATGAATGAACCTATTGATTTTAATTTAACAAAGTTAGCCAAAGAAGCTAAAGCACGAGAGACACCTGCGCCGGACTTAGCTGATGCAAAACACGTTGCCATGTTTGAGGCTATCAAGCCCTTTGCTAAGCCATTTGAACAACACAATGTCACTCCCGTGTACATTGATTATAAAACCCGTAAGACGAAACTTGCATTAGTGTTGTGCCCTGAATGGGCGCCACATTTTCCTCCCTATAACTTGGCATTGCTGAGTGGTATTGCTAAGACGGCAGGATATGAAACCAAGATTTATGACTTGAATATGCGAGCTTACACGCAATTCAAGGAAGATTGGTGGCCCAATCAAAAGCTCCCATTCCGTTTATGGGATCCTAGTGCCAGTTGGCATTGGCTACAAGAAACGTATATGCAAGACATTCATCCTGTGTTGGAGCCTTTGTTGCTTCAAGCAGTAGATGAAATTTTGGAGTTTGACCCACAAGTTGTTGGGTTCACCATGTACTACATCAGCGCAGAGCCCACTAAGTGGATGTGTCAAGAAATCAAACGTAGACGCCCAGATATTAAAATTGCCATTGGTGGTAGCAATACTAAGAAAAGTTGGTTTGAGGTAGAACCTTACTATGATTACGTGGTGGCTGGTGAGGGTGAAGCTGCTATTCTTGATATTCTACAAGAAGTTGAAGATGGTGTTGTTCGTACTGAACCATATGTAATGATTCAACCTGAAGGCGAACGTATTCAAATTAATAACCTTCCAATGCCCGATTATGAAAGTATTGATTTCTCACAATATGAAATTCCAAACGGTGTAAACAGCCAATTCAGTCGTGGATGTACGGCAAAGTGTACGTTCTGTGAAGAAACACATTTCTGGAAGTATCGTCAACGCAGTGCCGTAGATGCTATCAAGGAAATTGAATGGCTATATTACAACAAGGGTACAGATGTTATCTGGTTCATTGATAGTTTAGTGAATGGAAACCTTAAAGAACTCCGTGCCTTCTGTAAGGCAGTAGAGGCCAAGGGACTGAAGATTCACTGGACTGGATATTGTCGGTGTGACGGTCGCATGGACCTAGAATATTTTAAAGATTTGAAGGCCGGTGGTTGTATTATGTTAAACTACGGTATTGAATCTGGTAGTCAACGCGTATTGGATGATATGGATAAGCGTGTTACTATTGAAGAAATGGAAGCAAACTTCCGTCACGGAAAAGAAGTGGGTATTTACGCCGCTACTAACTGGATTGTAGGATTCCCCACAGAGGATTTCCAAGATTTCGCTGATAGTATGACCTTCTTATGGAGAATGAGAAACAACAATATCAATAATGTAGGCGCCGGTGTAGGCATGGCGGTGGGACCAGAAACAATTGTTGGTCAAAACACTCACAAATTTAATGTAAGTGCACAAAAATACCAAGGGCATTGGATAACTCAAGATTTTACAAAGGGCGGTACACACGTAATGCACCGTGTGAAAACTTTCCATATGTTCCTTGATTTTATGCAAGGATGTACAGACGTTCCTTTTGGATACCCTATTAGATTCAATTTAGCAAAAGAACATTATAGCATTAAACTTCATAATCCTAGTACAATAAAAGAAGTAGAGTATGAAGATTTTGATTATAGAATTATTAAACCAAATCTCAATCCATTCGCAGATCACTTAGTAAATGAAATGTGGCCTTTCTTTAGAATGTTATGGAGAACTCGTGGCGGATTTGATGCGGTGGTCAAATTTAACCCAGAGATTGATATTAAAGAATTTGGATGGCAATTTGGTCCTGGGATGTATAATGCAACGTATATATTTTCTATTACTGATGATGGGAAGTGGTTCGCTGATTTTGATATGAAGTTTGAACAGGTAGACAATCATTTGGATACACGGGAACGGCCAGACCAGCTGCAGGCAGACGGTCAACCTGGAAGAAAGGGTCCATTTTACGCACAAGATTACAGTAGAATGATGTCAAATACTGCAATTCGTGCAAGAAAGTTAGCTAAACCTTCTTGGGGAATAAATGGAAGAGATGACACTGATTTTGGTGAATTATTACGTGAAGAAGAAGTATTAAATAAAACTATTGACTTTTCGTTTAAATATCATTATGTTGATAGAGGTGACTGGGGATTGGCAGAAAACATACTACCAAGAAAAAAGTAAACGGAGCTATATATGCTAATAAAAATTATTGATAAATTGGTTGATAAAATTCATAAATGGACAACCAATTATAAAACCAAAAGAAAACTTGAGGAATTAAGAAAGAGAGATCCTTTTATTTACCAATAAATTTATGAATCACATACCATTGAGTAGTTTTAATATACCAGCACAACGATTTATAGATTGGATAAATCTAATCAGACAAACAGAAGAATCAAGTTTACGATATGAATTTTTAGAAGCTTTTTGGGAAAGTCAACTTATAAGTAAATATTGGATGGTTGATGGTCTTAAAAAAACTATAAATAAAACATCTGAAGCTAAAAAAATTCTCCCAAACAGTTTCGGTTATGTTTTTGGTGGATGGCATGGATTGAGTGCTATGATGCTAGTTGACAACATACCAGAATTTAGTTTAATTTATAGTATAGATAAAGATTCTAAAAATGAATTAAATGGAAAAAAATTAAGTACATACGACAAAAGAATAGCGTTTCAAACGTATGATATGAAAGATTTTTCACTACGTGCATATAATCCTATAAATACTGCGTTGGTAGTCAACACTTCTACAGAACATATTAGTCAAGAAGAATTTAATCAATGGATAAAAAATGTACCACCGAGAACTTGGGTAGTTCTTCAAGGAAATAATTTTGAAGAGGTGGAAGAACACATCCGCCCAGCAAAGAATTTAGAACACTTTATGCAAATGAATCCATTGGACGCTGTTTGGTATTCAGGAGAATTGGATTGTAAACAATTTACAAGATATATGGTTATAGGTTATAATATGGAAAAATATGATGGACTAACTGCAGACGAATCTAATAATTTATACAAGAAAATTGAACATATGTTAACGAGAACTTCATATGAGTTATGAACTAGATAGAATTAAAAAAATTCTACCTGTTACAAATGGGTTGAGTCCCACGTTTTGCTTGGCAAAGTGGCATCACGTTACAATTTATTTACAAACGGGAGAAACACACAGCTGCTATCATCCGGCACCACATAAGATTCCGATTGAGGAATTGAAGAACAATCCGTCTGCTTTACATAATACTTCACATAAAAAACAAGAAAGACTACAGATGTTAAATGGTGAAAAGCCTAGTGGATGTCAATATTGTTGGAATGTTGAAGCATTAGGTCCAGATTATATTTCTGACCGTCATATTCGTACCGCGGCAATATATACAGAAGAACGTTTTGAAGAAATTCGTCAAAATCCTTGGGACATGAACATCAACCCCGAATATATTGAATTAAGTTTCGGCAACGAATGTAACTTTAAGTGTGGATACTGTCATCCCAAGGCTTCATCACGCTATTATCGTGAAATTGAACAACACGGTCCATATACTATGGTAAAAAACCATCGTAATGACATTGATTGGTTTACCATGTATGAAGAAGAAACCAATCCCTATGTTGACGCATGGTGGCGTTGGTGGCCTGAGGTTCGTAAGACATTGAACATTCTTCGTTTGACGGGTGGCGAGCCTTTGATGCACAAGAGTACCTGGCGTTTGTTAGATTCATTGAAAGATGACCCGATGCCTAACTTAGAGCTGAACATCAACAGTAATTTAGGTGGTAAGAATGAATGGGTGGTTCGTTTGTCTGAAAATGTTCGGCATTTGTTAGACACCAACTCAATCCGAAAGTTCAAATTGTTCAGTAGTATTGATACCTGGGGTCCACGTGCTGAATATATTCGTACTGGATTGAATTTGGAAACTTGGGAAAACAATCTGGACACTTATGTTCGCATGACTAACAGCCATGTAACATTCATGATTACATTCAACATCTTGTCTGTAACCACATTTAAGAGTTTGTTGGAAAAGATTCTTGAATGGCGTGTTCGATACAATGATGTGATTCCTGATGACCCCATTCGACCATTGGAACGGAAGATTCGCTTTGATACTCCATATCTCAAGGAACCTCTTCAATATGATATGAATATTCTCCCTAAAGACGAATTCATGCCATATATGTATGATACATTGAAGTTTATGGAAGAACACACCGATGAAAACGATGTTACAAAGTTTTCTGAATTGGAATTAGAACGTTTCAAGCGTGTTGTAAAATATATGGAAACAGAACAGTATTCACCTGAAAAATTGACTGAGGGTAGAACCGACTTCTATAATTGGTTCATAGAATACGATAACCGAAGAGGAACTAACTTCTTAGCCACGTTCCCAGAATACACAAACTTTTTCCTTTCAGGAAAGAATGATGACACATCCAGACTTATCCAAATTACTAGAAACTAATAAAACATTTTGCATGTTTCCGTGGATACATTTATATGTAAACACGGATGGTGAGGCATATCCATGCTGTACTACCTTATACGAATATCCAATTGGTAATGTTAGAGAACAAACTATTAATGAACTTTGGAATAGTGAAAAATTAAAGGAAGTAAGAAAAAAGTTATTAGCAGGAGAACGAGTAGATGGATGTGCTAATTGCTATAAACATGAATCTACCGGAGGCGGTGGTTACTCATTTAGAAACTTTGCCAATAATCAATTTGGTCATCAATATGATTTAGTATCACAAACAGATGAAAATGGTTATCTTCCTGGTATGCATCTAAAATATTTTGATGTTCGTTTTAGTAATTTGTGTAACTTTAAATGTAGAACTTGTGGAGATTTATTTTCGTCTACATGGGCAGCTGAATCATATAAACAAGGATATGGTCAGTATCCCGGCGTAACGCATGCGTCTAATAATGACCCTTCTTTATTAGAGCAATTTAAACCACATCTAGGTAATTTAGAGATGTTATATTTTGCAGGTGGTGAACCTTTAATGACACCTGAGCATTATGAAATTTTACAATTTTTAATTGAAAATAATAGTTTAGATTTAACTATACGATATAATAGTAATTGCAGTAAATTACGTTTTAAAGATATTAATGTAATTGATTTGTGGAATAAATTTAACAAAGTTGAATTGTATGGAAGTTTGGATTCATATGGAACCAGAGCAGAATACATGAGAAATGGTACGGAATGGTCAACCATTCTAAGTAATTTAAAAGAGGTTCGGGATACTTCAAAAAATACATCAATATCGTTCAATTGTGTAGTTAGTGTATTCAATATATTGACACTAACGGAGTTTCTAGAACATCTGCACGAAGAAAATTTAATAAATTGGGAAACTACTTCATGCTCTTTTTATAAATTAATAAATCCTGAATACTATAATTTAAACAATTTATTATCCCTTGAATTAAGAAAACAAGCAAAAAGAAAACTAGGTCGTTGGTTACAAACAGTTCAAGATGGGCCAATTCGTCACGGCGCACAGGACATATATCATTTTATTGATACTGAGAACGAACCTGACCAAGAAATACAGAAAAAATTTAAAGAAATGACGCAACATTTTGATAAAATTAGATCAGAAAGTTTAGTTAATACCTTTCCAGAATTGAGAGAGTGGTATGAAAATATTAAATAATGTCGAGCAGTCTAAGGGATTTTGTATATTGCCGTGGATACATTTACATGCGTGGCCGGATAAGCGCGTCCTACCGTGTTGTGTAGCGGATTCAAATATGCCAGTGTCGGATACAGACAAAGGTTCTATTTTAGACATAATGAATAGCGACAGATATAAACAAATACGTTTAGAGATGTTAGAAGATAAACAAATACCAGAATGTAAACGTTGCTACTCTTTAGAAGAGTATGGAATATGGTCATTACGGCAATCAAACAATCGTAGACGATTTGAGTCTGTTAAAGAATTAGTAGAAAATACTAATGAAGATGGGTCTATTGAGCAATTTAAATTAAAGTACTTAGATATTCGTTTTAGCAATTTATGTAATATGAAATGTAGAACGTGTGGACCCGCATGCAGTAGTAGATGGGCAGAAGAGTTTTCGCAAATGTATGGTAAGAAGCATCTTAATGTATTTAATATGACCAAAATTGTAGCTTCTAACAATGAAGATAATCAATTATTGGATAAATTACGTCCGTATTTATTAGATGTGGAAGAAGTATATTTCGCTGGTGGTGAGGCTATGATAACCAACGAACATTATGATATCTTGGATTATTGGTTAGAAAATAATCATACAAATGTTGAACTTACATACACAACTAATTTCTTAACGTTACGTTATAAAAATAAAAATGCTTTGGATTACTGGAAAAAATTTAAAGACGTTAGAGTTTGGGCGAGTTTAGACGCAATGGGTCCAACATTAGAATTAATGCGCCACGGAGCAATTTGGGAAGATATACATAATAATATCATAAAAGTTAAACAAGATACGCCCCATGTAAAACTTGGAATAACACCTACGATTTCTATATGGAATGTTTTTCATTTTCCCAAGCTTCACAGATTTCTATTAGACAATAATCTAATTGGACTGGAAGATTTACGATTAAATATTCTTACTCATCCGTCACATATGGCATTGGATATATTACCTAGACATATAGCAGAAAAAGCAGAAGATATTTGGTGGGAACATTATCATTATTTGAAATTTAAACATCCTTACGAAGAAGAACATTTAGGACAACTACGAACTGTGTGTACTGCTTTACATAACGCGAATGGTAATATAGATAATATTAAAGAGTTTTTCAAAGTAAACTCAGAAATAAGTGCAGTTCGTAATGAAAATATTTTTGAAATTATACCAGAAATAGTGGAACTTGAAAAATGGATGAAAGAAAACTCTTAGAAATATATCCTAAAAAAAAGTATATTGCCATTACTTGGCAAGTAAGCGATAATTGTAACTTTCGTTGCCCGTATTGCAACGAAGGTAATTGGGGTGGTCACCATAAAAATGATGACAATACAGAACTATATTTGAAAAATATAAAAGAAATTATCGACCGTTACAAAGATAAAGGATATGAAGCATTTAAAATCTACTTCAGCGGCGGTGAACCCACCATCTGGAAAAACCTCATCCCTGTTGCAGAATTTTTCAAGGAATATGCTCCAAACAACACCGTAGCCATCAACACCAATTTAAGCCGTGCTACGGATTGGTGGGAACAGCATTATCATATTTTTGATGATGTCGTGGCGTCATTTCACATCGAACACGCAAACAAAGAACGATATTTCAACAATAGTTTGTTGTTATGTGACAAGATTAACTATTGCTGTAACAAAATGTTAATGCATGATGAGCGATTCTGGGAAGTTGTGGAATTTGGTGAAATGTTGAAAGAAAAGCTCCCCGCCTACACCATTGAATGGACTCCTTTGTTTGATGAAATGACGGGTAACGCTAAACCTTGGGAATACAAAGATACTAAGAAAACCGAATGGCTCAACCAACATCAAAATCTAGAGATGAAACACAGTCCAAATAAACCGTGGAAAGATTCACCTGCGGTTTCTATGGTTCGATGGGAAGATGGTACGGATACATTTGTGAACAGTAATGAAATCATATTGAAACGACAAAACTTTTTCACAGGATGGGAGTGTGATATTGGTGATGCCGTATTCATTAATCCACGTGGTATGGTGTCTATGGCTAGTTGCGGTATTTCGGAAAGCGTAGGACACATTCTTCATGATATAAGTAATATTAAACCACAAACTATTACGTGCTCAAAATATCATTGTGTGTGTGGAACAGATATTATTATACCAAAACGGAGAAGTTAAATGTCCTTGCGATTCAAACCGACACACAAATATAATGAATTATTTAATTTTGCTAAATTTTATGGTAACATTGGTAGCAATAAGTTCGATGGTTCATACACTGAACAAAGATACTATGAATTTTTAAAAATAGCCGAGCAATACAACGTATCTAAACTTGATTGGCCGTATTACGAAATAGAAAATGATTTTTATGTTTATAATTCTATGGGCTATAGAACATATGAATTTTCTGAGTTAGGTGATGAGGAGTTTGATATTGCTATAGGTTGTTCATTTACGGAAGGAGTCGGAGTACGTTCTTCTGAATTATGGGTTCATCATCTGGAGAAAAAATTAAACACTAAAATAGTTAATTTGGGAAAGGGTGGTGCAAGTACGAAATATGTAAATTATACATTATTTGCATGGGTTATGTCTAATATGAAATTACCTAAGCGGATATTTATACTATGGACGGAACCAACTAGAAAAACGTTTATACGAACAGGTGGAGCACCAATACATCTAAATTATGGATGGAGAATACGAAATCATTTAGACGATACAGATGCGATTATCGATCAGATGTTTGATTTAAGATTAAAATCCAGTACATTATGGAGTAATGAATTTGTTGAAGATTATTGTTCTGTAAATTTATTATTTAAGTCGTTAAACATAAAAGTATACAATTTTCTTGTTGATAGCATGTGGGAATATGACGAACACGATTTTAATCATTATACGGGAATCGTTCCTCACAATATCAATTTTAATAAGGATGTACACGGCTGGTTCAAAAATAATAAAACGTGGATATATCCGGCGTATGACGGAATTCACTTAGCAGAACCCCATCAAATTAGTATAGCAAATCAAATGTATATGGTAATAAATAATGAAGAAAATTAATGTCGTGTATGAATGGATAGGTCCACAGGGACCAATATGTAATGCCAGAATGCCAAATATCTATGACTTGGCTTTAAGTATAGAGGGCGTAAGTACACAAGATTATAGACGAGTAACCTCCGCATATTTATATAACGAAGTGTTATCAAAATTCCCAGAGGTATTCACATTAAAACCAGCGAACGAAGTAACGCGGGATGATTTATTTATATATGACTTTCAATATATTTATAAGACTCCGGCGGATTCTTTATTTGTATTTGGAGTACAATCTGGATTATTTGAAAATGCTAAAGTTTCTAATAAAGTAATTGATTGTATAAGAAATGGAAACGGATATATTTTATTAGATTTTTCTAAGGAATCATTTGTTGAACATAACTTTTTTCAACGTATCGAGCAATATTTTTCTAATCATAACATACCATTATATAAAGTCATTTATATGACGGGCTGTCCAAATGCAGATGAATTATATAAGAACTTTTGCATCCAACGGAATTTAAATTATTCTGATCGTATAAAAATATTGTTCTGGGATTCATTCGAATGGAAAATGTCAGAACAAAATAGCAACTATATGTTTAACTCTAACGTAGATATCAACAATATACGAAAAACGTTTTTAAGTTTAAATTATAGATACAGACCACATAGATTGGATTTATTCTTGGCGTTCTATAAAAATAATTTAATTAATAGTTCAGTTTTTACTTTACCAGAAAAAAATCCAGAGACACCTGAATCTTTTATACAGTCGGTGGATAGAAACTTTTCTGACAGATTGAATATATCTGATACAGAGTTAACATATATACAGAATAATATCTTACCCTTAAGAGTGGATAAATTGGCAGAAGATCACACTCGTCATGCCGAAATGACGATGGAAATCGGACATTCAACGGAACATTTGTACAGAAGTACAATGATTAGTGTAGTAACAGAAACTCATGCATATCAATATGCGATTGCAGAAACGGAAAAAACGTTTAAACCAATAAAATATAAGCATCCTTTCATTTTAGTTGGCGCTCCAAAGTCACTACACTATTTAAAAAAGAAAGGATATAAAACTTTTTCAAATTGGTTTGATGAAAGTTATGATGAAATAGATAACCACAGAGACAGAATAGTAGCTATTGCAAATTTATGTAAAGAGATAGACTCTTGGGACAGAAGTAAGAAACAACAATTTATGATTGAAACTACTGATGTTCTGAACCACAATTTTGAAGTTTTTACACACGTATACACAAATACACCGTTTCCTTCTTTGGATATATTGGGAGCATAATTTATGGTATTATATGTAGGTTGTAGGTCTGCCCATTTAGTAAACATTGAATTTTTAAATACTTTACGAGAACGTAATGATATTAAAAAAATAATGTTTTTGAATGAACAAGAACATAATTATATGAATTTTGGTGATGAAAATACTTTGAATTTTCATAATATGATTGCTTGGGCAACCGAAAAAAATATAGAAATAACAATTATAAATGGTTCAAGAAGTACTACTAAACCGATGCATGATACAACAGACCCAAAATATCATTGTATAAAAAATATTATTTCATGGGAAACTGCGTTTTTTAATGTAGCATCACATGGGTTTTCAAAAATGATTGATAGAGAAAATAAAGATTTTTATTTAAATTCTCCAGAAGATATAAAATATACTCTTGTATCGCTGAATAATAAACCTCATATGCATAGATGTTTTATGATGGATATGTTACAAAAATATGGATTGGTGGAAAATCAAGCAATATCGTGGATAAACACGACCGATATGCCAGGGTATTTCGTAACTAATTTTGAATTTAAATATTGGCAAGAAAAGAAACAAACATTGACTGATACATATAACGAAATACCAGATTCATATAAAATGATGCCGGCTGAATATTATTCTTCATTTATACAAGTAGTAAATGAATCAACAATGTTATGTGATTTTATAACTGAAAAAACTACTATGCCTTTATTCCTAAAGAAGCCATTTGTTGTATTAAACACAAAAAATTATAACTTTTGGTTAAAAGAACTTGGATTTGAACTATATGAAGAAATATTTGACTATTCATTTGATTCTATAGATAATTTTCAAGATAGATTTGAAGCAGGAGTTATTGAAATCGCTAGAATTAATAGTATGTCGAGAGAAAAACAATTTATGTTGTACAAAGAAATTATTCCGAAACTTGAACATAATAAAAAATTAGCCATACAATTATCGGTGCAAACTCCAGAAATACTTAAACCCGTAACTAACGGGACACTTGTAGACCATACTGTTAAAATTTTAGAAAATTAAAAATTTAGGGGATATTTTATGAAAGTAGCAATGATTGGTTGTGGTAAATTAGGAGGTCCGTGTGCAAACGAGATGGTCACCGCCGGGCATGATGTAGTGGGGTACGATGTAGTAAAAACAGATATACCTGTATTTCCCATAAAGGATAGTATAAAAGAAGCAGTTGAGGGTAGAGATTTAATATTCGTAGCAGTACCAACCCCACACGACAGTTTGTATGGGGGAGAAACGCCAACTTCACATTTGGAGCCAAAAGATTTCGACTATTCTATCGTTGTAGAGGTTCTTACAGAACTTAATAAACACTGTACAAAAGAACAATTAATAGTGTTAATAAGTACTGTCCTTCCTGGGACAGTGAGAAAACATCTAATACAACATGCTACAAATTATAGATTCATATATAATCCATATTTGATAGCTATGGGTACCGTGGGGTGGGATATGGTAAATCCTGAGATGGTAATAATTGGTACGGAAAATGGTTCTCTTACCGGCGATGCAAAGATTCTTATTGATTTTTATAAAACTATGATGCAAAACAATCCACGATATGAAGTGGGAACTTGGGATGAAGCAGAAGCAATCAAAATATTTTATAATACATTTATCTCTGCGAAAATTGGTTTGGTCAATATGATTCAAGACGTAGCAGAAAAATCTGGAAATATAAACGTAGACATAGTTACCAATGCGTTAGCAAAATCCACAGATAGAATCATGGGTCCAAAATATATGACTGCCGGAATGGGTGATGGTGGGGCATGCCATCCAAGAGATAATATTGCTTTACGACACTTGGCAAAAGAATTAGATTTAGAATATGATTTATTTGATTCAATTATGACTGCTAGAGAAATTCAAGCTAAGAATTTAGCAAAACGTTGTTTAGCAAATGGAAAAAAGATAACAATAGTGGGTAAAGCGTACAAACCCGGAGTACCATATTTAAATGGAAGTTATAGTTTGTTGGTTGGATATTATATAGAACAACTTGGCGGTGAAGTTAATTATTATGATGTAAACACACAAGATATTAATTTACGTGAAGATTGGTCAGAAGTGTATTTGATTGGATATTGGGAAGAGTATGTAAGTACTATTAAATTTCCAATATGGGCAACTGTAATAGACCCGTGGAGAAAGATTACTCACGAACAACATCATGGTGAAATTATTCACTACGGCAATACCAGATTACACGATAAAAATTTATACATAGTACCTGATACAATTAAAAAGGGATTAGAAGAAAGAGAACTTAACTTATTGTAACTTATGGAAGAAATGTATTATATATACGCAGGACATGACCCAACATATTCTTTTATCAAAAGACCATTTGAATATATTGTAAATGAAATTAAATCTGCGATAAAAAATGGAAAAACCACTATAGTATTTAGTAACTCATCGGAATCATTGGATATTCATATAAAAAAAATACAAAGAATTGCTGACCATTTTGTTGAATACTCTATAGAATTCCTACTATTGACAGGCTCCGTTGATGGCCAGTATATTTATGATAGTATGTTTACTACTTTCAAATGGAAAAATAAAATTAAAATTGTATACTTACCTATTTTTGAAATAACTGCATCAAGTCAAGCCAGAACTATACCTAATATCAACTACCAGATAAAGAAAAAAGAAAAGTTATTTTTAAGTTTTAATAGAAGAACCACGCTACATAGATTTCAGTTATTAAATTTTGTGCTTGACAATAATTTTTTAAGTAAATCGTTCTTTTCATTTGAAGGTGTTGAACTGGAACGATTTTTAAATACTATATGTTTAGAATGTAAGGAGCATAAAAATATAAACACTATTTTGGAACAGGTACCTATTAGATTAAATATAACAGAACAGAGGTCTAATCCTAGCGATTCTAAAATAGAGGATAAATATTACTTTGATGAAAGTTATTTTAGCGTCGTAACAGAAACGTATTTTTCTACTACATTAGAGTATTACGAATGTTCACATAAATTCTTTTCAGAGAAAATATTTAAACCTATTATATTTAAACATCCTTTTATATTGGTTGGTTGGGTTGGTGCATTACAAGAGTTGAAAAAGTTGGGATACAAAACATTTTCTCCATATATTGATGAAGCATATGATTTGGTTGAAGACGATGTACAGCGAATGGATATGATACAAAAAGAAATAATAAGATTATCTAATAAAACCAATGATGAATGGATTATTTGGCAGACTAATTTAAAGGATGTTTTGGAGTATAATCATATGGTATTGTTATCTAAAGTGAGAACCTAATATGATTGAAATAAGTCATCTTGTTGTAAACGGGTGCAGTTTTACATATTGTCAAGGATTAGACAATCCACAAATTGATGGTTGGCCCGCTTTACTTGCTAAAAAACTGAAGATACCTGTCGTTAACTTAGCGATGTTGGGTTCTGGCTGTGATGGTATTTATCGTAGAACTGTTGATTATTTTTATAAGAATTTAGATACGAAAAGTAAACCCTTTTATATAATTTCTTGGTCGGATGCAATACGAAGAGAAGAATTTTTATATACAAAAGATAACAAAGAATTTAACGACTATTCTATTTTACATTTAGCGTATCCTACAAGTATACTTGAGCATGAACTAGCATATCATCTCAATAAGGATACCATAAAAGCGGCAGAAAAAAGAAAATATAATTATTGGGCGGGGATTATAAATTTATTAGAGAATAATAAAGTTCCTTATTTTATGAACGATTTTATGCCATGTGACGATAACATGGAAATATATTTAAAGGAAAATTATACAAATGCTTACAACTTCTGTATTAATAACAAATATAGGCTGACCGAATGCAAATCAGCTACGCTCGATGCATATTTACCATGTGGACATATTAATGAAGAGGGGAATAAAAATTTGGCAGAATATATATATGATGAATTTATAAAATTATACCCAGAGTATAAAATTGTTCAATCTGATTATCTTAAACTCAAAGATTTTCCGATAGACAAAATACATTGGAATAACAATAAGTGGAAGTAATAAATTTAAATACTCGGAAAATATTATATGAAAAGATTATTTGCATTTGGATGTAGTTTTACTGGTTATGGTTGGCCAACTTGGGCTGATATAATAGGTCAATCATTTGATTACTACGAAAATTGGGGCAAGTCTGGTATCGGCAACTACTTAATATCCTCCAGAGTAGTAGAATGCGACAGCGTAAACAAAATTACCAAAGATGATGTTGTAATGGTAATGTTTACTAGTATACCTCGCATAGATTTTTACAATGGAAATTGGTGCATGAATGGTAATATATACAACAGTCATTCTAAACCATACGAGGATGAGTGGCGAAATAATAATTGGTCGTTTACACAAGGATTTTACAATACTTGGATTGCTATAAAGCAGACAAAAACGTTCTTAGAAAGTATTGGGTGTGAATACAAGTTCATGCGGGCGTTTGACATATCACCATCACTTGGTCATGAAATAAATGATTTTGAATTTGGTATGCATGAAGAAAAATTTTTCGATGCGTACACAAAAGAAATTGATTATTATTTTGGTTCAGAACCGACTATGTTAAATTGGTTAAATAAAACTCCGTATCCTCTCTATAAATTTAAGAAAGCCGGGAACCTAAATAATTGGGTTGATTATCACCCCACAATTAAGCACCACGAAGAATGGTGTAGTAGATTTTTATCAGAATATTATACAAATAAATTAGACTGGCAAGAAATAGAAAATAACATGCCGTTGGATGATAACTCTTTAATATTAACACATGATTTTCGTATAAATAGAAAATCAGGAAACGTGTTACTTCAGTAACGTTTATGAATTTAGTTCAATTAATGAAATCTAAAAAAAGTTTTCTTTTACAAGAAAGTAAAACATTCTGCATGTTTCCGTGGATACACTTACACAGTAGTCCGCAAGGCATCGCATATCCTTGTTGTACATCTACACCATCATTACCTATTGGAAACACAACAGAAAATTCTATAAAAGAATTGATTAATTTTCCTGAAATGAATTCTTTGCGTTTAGACATGCTTAATGATGTACCAAATTCTATGTGTACGCCGTGCTATAATTTGGAAAACGCTGGTATGAAAAGCGCAAGAATTACGAGTAATGAAGAATTTGGACATTTATTTGATGATGAAGTAGTAAATTTTACTAATCCAGACGGAACACTTAGTGATTTTAAAATGCATTACTTTGATATTAGATTTAATAATCTTTGTAATTTTAAATGTCGCACATGCGGTTCTGGGTTTAGTACACAATGGGAAGCCGAAGATTTACGTAATAATGTTCCGTATGCCAGAATTATACCAAAAAATGACCATCAATCGTTGGTTGATGAAGTGCTTTCTCATGTAGATAATATTCATCTTGCATATTTTGCTGGCGGAGAACCATTGATTAATGAACAACATTATATAATCTTGGAAGAATTTTTACGTAGGGGTAGAACTGATGTTCATTTACGGTATAATACTAACTCAAGTAATTTAAAATACAAAGATAAAGACATTTTAAGTTTGTGGAGTAAATTCAAAAACCCAATACAACTATATGCTAGTATAGACCATTTTGGTAAGAGAGCAGAATATATTCGACATGGTACAGATTGGGGTGTGGTAGAACAAAACTTACAGTTATTGCATAAGCAATCATTTATCCATATGAGTTTGAATACGGTAATGAGCTTTTTTAATTATTTAACGTTAAAAGATTTTTACTGTTATTTGGATGATAAGGGATGGTACAGCGAAAAATTAACTACTTACCCGATGCACTCACCAAATCATATAACTTCTATGGCATTGCCAGAAATTAAAAAGGAAGAGGGGCATAATAATTTAAAAGAATTATTAAAAATATTACAAAATCGTGGTTATACAAACACCAATCATTATAATCAACTTTTGTTATTACCAAATTGGGTTAATGCAAAAAATGATTGGTATAAATATAATGAACTATTCAAATCCGAAGTACAAAGAATAGATAATATACGAGGAGAAAACTTTTGCGAAGTGTTCCCAGAACTCGCAGATGTACTGGATATGTAATAGAGCGTTACAGAAACTTTTACTAAAAAATTACATATGAAAAAAAATTTGTTAATAACAATCGGTGATAGTTGGTCCTCTGGCGCTGGGTGCGGTTTATCAAACAAACCTGGTATTAGATTACGGGAATCGTTCACCTCAGAAGAAGAATATCTAAATTATAGAGAAGAAATTCATCTATTAGAACGTACTTACGGTTGGGCGAACGTATGTGCCAACTTATTAAATTATGATTTAATTAATATGGCAAGGCCAGGATGGTCAAATCCCGGGTTGGTAAAAAATATAATAGATGACGTACAACATATAAAGTATAAAACTATGTACGATAGAGTTATAGTTGTATATGTATTATCCGACCCACATAGATTTTCGTTATTTACCAATTATAATTTACAACACATTTCTACACGGGGATTTACTTTTTGGCAAAAAGACGACGATGACCCCAAGGATAAAAACTTTCGTCTACCACAACTACCAGAAACAAAAACATATAAAAGTCCAACAGAAATAAATGATATCATTTGGCAAGCTTTTATAGATTATATGATTCCTGTAGGTGCAATTAAAGAAACTGTGTTTAGTTTAAAATGTATGGAACATTTTTGTAGGAGTTGTGGTTATGAATTTTATTGGGGAACCGCATTTACTCCATATAAAGAATTACACCCATATTACTTAGAATTAAATAATTGTATACATTATAATGAATTCGACAGTTTTAAAGATATGATATTTAATAAGCACGGAATGGCCGCATTTGCACCTGATGCACACCCGAATGAACTTGGGTATGAAGAAATTGCAAAATACATTTTTAGTAAGTTACCACTATGATAATATGGGGAATCTCTGCTAACAGCCATGACGCTGCCATCACGGTAGTAAAAGATAAAGAAATATTATTTGCTTCACAATCAGAACGATATTCTGGTGTGAAGAATGATGCTCATTTAAATGTTGACATCATTGATGATGCTGACCGTTATGGTAAACCTGACCTAATTATTTGGTATGAAAAACCTTTGTTAAAATCATTACGTCAACTTCGGGCAGGACAGGGGTGGGTAAATAATAATATTAGACAATATTTGAATCAGTATGGTATTACAGCGCCGGTCACCACAGTAGGACATCACAATAGTCATGCTGCAGGCGGATACTACACTTCCCCGTATCAAGAAGCTGCTGTATTGGTGATTGACGCCATCGGTGAGTTTGACACGACGACAATTTGGCATGGAAAGGGAACGAAACTGGAAAAGAAGTTTTCTATTGGATATCCTCATAGTTTAGGTTTGTGGTACTCTGCCATGACTCAACGTGTGGGATTGAAGCCTAATGAAGAAGAATATATTTTGATGGGGATGGCGGCATATGGTGATCCTTTCAAATATGCCCCTATGATACTGGAAGATTTTTTTGATAGTAGACATATATTGAAGTTGAAACATAATCTTCATCGGGGATGTATGTGGTGGCGTCCAGAACTGGTTTCAGAACAAGACAAATATGATATTGCCGCTGCCACACAATTCATCTATGAAATGTGTTTTCATGATTTACTAGATGAAGCCAAGAAATTGACAGGAAGCAAAAATCTTGTATTGGGTGGTGGGTGTGCCTTGAATTGTGTTGCCAACAGCATCGCTTTTCGGTATTTTGAGAACGTCTGGATTATGCCGAACCCAGGTGATGCGGGGAATAGTTTAGGTGCCATTGCCGCCTATCAACAAGAATTTTTAAATTGGTATGGTCCCTATCTTGGAAAAGACATGGGCATGAAATATCCCACCGAACAATTGATTGATACGTTACAAACAGAGCAAATTGCGGGTGTGGCATTTGGTCGTGCTGAATTTGGACCTAGAGCATTAGGTCATAGAAGTTTGTTGGCAGACCCACGTGGGAATGATATCAAAAATAAGGTAAACGCTATTAAGAAACGTCAGAAGTTCCGTCCATTTGCTCCTGCCATTCTTGCTGAATATGCACATGAATATTTTCATATGCCGACCACAGAGAGTCCGTATATGCAATACACGGCATTGTGTAAGCGTCCATTAGAGTTCCCTGCCATCATTCATGCCGATGGAACATCACGCGTGCAAACTGTGTCTAAGACCGACTCACCGTACTTCTACGAATTTCTTCAAGAGTGGTATAGTGAAACAGGTTGTCCTATGATATTGAACACCAGTTTGAACATCAAAGGTAAACCGATGGTGAATAACAGAAATGACGCTATAGAATTTGAACAAAAATACGGGGTGAAGGTTTTATAATGTATTGTATTATTTCATTACCGAGAACATCAAGTACGTATACTTGGCATTTAATAAACCA